>Ga0116227_10002929_pt1 | contig 38363 bp, 24 predicted proteins | sample S1TSphgellanicum_FD_89693 | JGI IMG/M metagenome (GOLD analysis project Ga0116227, IMG submission 89693) | Host-associated microbial communities from peat moss isolated from Minnesota, USA - S1T2_Fb - Sphagnum magellanicum MG | ecosystem: Host-associated > Plants > Peat moss > Unclassified...
AAAAATGTTCCCAGATCCCAAAAAATAGACTGTGCACATATGTCTTATTTTGTGCGTCGACACTGCCCTTATTTTGTGCACTTTGTGCGTCTAAAAATAAAACGCACAAATTTATGAGGCCTGCCCTTAGATCATTTGATTTAGTCAAGAGATGGTCAAAATATGGCCTTCCAAAGTCAATGGTGTCATTGAAAAAAAAACACCATGACCAATCATCCCCTACTTTGGTTTGTAAATAATTTTCCCCTATCAACAAACACAAAAATCCTTACACATGTCCAATATCCATTTTATTAGCACAATATTGATAGCCTAATCCCCAAAAAGGTGTATTTGAAAAAAACATTAATTTTCGTTCAATGGACAAGATGCAAAATGTACATGGGTTCTAAAATCTATGGTAATACAAAACATGGTGCCCATCAAACCCTAAATGTGGTGCCAATTCCTTAAACCCTAAACCCACAATTTTCCTTTTCACTCTCATTTCTCTCTTGTTGCTTGTGCAAGAGTAAATTGCAAAGCTTGGTGCTCGTTCTACATTCATGTTTTTATAGCTCATCCTTTTGTAGTTCTATGCATTATTTCTATGTAGTTTTATGGTGTTATTATGGTCAAGATCTTGGTGTATACGATAATAAAACCCCCTAAAGTATAGGTGGGTTCTAGTTTCAAGTTCTTGAATTCTTAAAAAAAATTTGAATTTGAAATGTTTTTGCTTGTGCAAATGCTAGGCATTAATGGTAGATTTTGTGATTCTATAGCACATTTTGTGGTTATTAGTTCATGTTCTTGGTTTGTGCCCACATTCCATCGCATTTCGCACATCATGGTTTTTGGTTCTTATTCTTGGTTGTGCCTATGCTCCATCGTGCTTCATACATCCTTGTTTTCGATTCCCGTATTAAACCCACAATCCATCATGCTTCCTGGTTTTTAGTTCCTATTTTTTATATGTGCCCACACTCCATTACATTTCATGTTTCCTAGTTTTTGGTTCTTGCTTTTAGTTTGTGCACACACTCCATCGCATTTTGCACGTATGGGTTTTCAGTTCTTATTTTTGGTTTGTGTTTATATTCCATCTTGCTTTGTGTTTCACATTTCTTGGTTATTGGTTCATGTTTTTGGTCTATGCCCGCACTCCATTGCCTTTTGCACTTCTTGGTTTTGGTTCTTGTTCTTGGTTTGTGCCCACGTTCCATCACACTTCGTGCTTTAATTTTCCAATGCTCACACCCCCATCACCCTTTAATTCCACTTTGTGTCTTGTATCCAAAATCTAAAGCTCTCAAAATTCCAAGTGTGAATAGCGTTTTTTTCATCTACTGCATGTTGCACCCCCCTTTCATTTTTGTTTCTTGTGTCCAATGTCTAAAACTCCTAGAGCTCCAAATGCGCGTAACATTTTTTTGCCATATATGCTATGTGTTGCACCCCCCCACCCCAAATTCATCACAAATTTAGCATCCAATAAATTAATAACGAAAATCATGCAAAGTTTGTTCATTCATAGGTTTATACATTTAACACATGGATATCATGCATTGAAAACATGTTTAACACATGAATCAATCTGTTGATTGATGAAATATTAACCTATGAATGAACAATTGTCACACAAATTTTGCATCTTCCTAGAAATCCATGTGTCAAATGTGTTTTCAATGATTGTATCAATGTGTGAAATCTATGAATTATGAATGAACGAATTTTTCACGATTTCCATTATTAAGTCTTCAAATGATAAATTTGTGATGTTCCTTTTTGTTTTTTATGTGCAAAGTCCAAAGCTCTTAAAACTCCAAATGCATGTAACTTTTTTTTCCATTTGTTGTGTGTTCCAACCCCCCCTCCTCCTTATTTCTTATGTCCACAATCGAAAGCTCCCAAAGCTCTCAAACAAGCATAACATTTTCCTTTTCATATTCTATATGTAGAACTCCCACTTAGCTCAACCCACCTTCTTAATTCATTTTTTGTTTATTTTGTTGAGTACCTAATCCCTTCCCTCCCCCTTGCTATTTTTCATGGACTAAATGGTTGAATTGGTTGCGAGCATGTTATAACATGCCTTTTTGTTTCCAGTTGAGCCCTAATTTGTTGCCCGCCCTATTTGTGATTCTTCATCATGCAACCAAGGTTCACACCTCTATTAAGTCATAAGTGACAAACATTAAAAAACTCAACACAAGATGGCAACTAACCCTTTTTCTCTCACACAAAACCCACTAACTATTTTCTTTCCTACAATCCTCTTGGCACCCTTTCCCCCAAACACAAAAAAATTCAACCAAAACACACTTGGAAAACTATAACTATGAATTATTAAAATTGGGAGGGATTTATGTGATGAGCTTATGAATTTGTGATGAAAGATGTTGTGGAAGGTATATTAACCTTGTTATAGTTGTTCCCATTCCACTCAAATGGTGAAAAGGAACAAAAATGCCCATTTGAATTTCCTAGAATTGAAGATAGGGGGAAGCTTGTATGAAGTTTATCTACTCAAACCTACTATTACAACCACCGTGGCTAATGTTACCACACACACACATTAATTCAAAGATTTACACTTGTGATTTGAGTTTACTTTTTGATTTGTGTTTTTCCTATGTAATTTACATTTGTGATTCTTTCACCATAGGAATGTAAGAAGACCACACACCCTGAAAAAACAAAATGTTGTTGCCTCCAAATCATTAAGCCACATGAAGACAAGAAAACCATGTGCGATGGTACTATTGTTATCTTACCTCCAAATTGCAAAGTGATACACATGCACAAACAAAACAAAAATGTTGGGCCTTTCATCCTTGCTTCCAAATCACAAAATCATGGAAAGACAAGAAGACAAAATAAAGATACAAGACATGGGATCCAAGTTCAACAATTACTAATGTTGGTGGGTTTGCAAAATTGACTCATTGTTATTTCCTTTCATTGCACATCCATCTACTAATTTGCGATTCAAGCCCTATTTCAACCAAATCTAACATGGGACCCCTTAACTTGCTTACTTTACATCTAACTTTAATGCGAACCACATGTTTTGTGTGTTGTTGTTCCTTAAAAAAGGGGTTTATGAGTAGTGTTGGCAAGTTTAGGGTGGTGGGCACATCCATGTTTAGGCTATAACTTAAGTTTTGATGTATCTAAACTAGAGATCAAATTTTGTTGAAATTTAATTAGGCTTTAAATTGTGAAACAAATTCTTGCTAAAATTGAAACTTGAACTTAGACTAGGCTACTCTCCCTTTTAAAATAAATTTAAGTTGTTTAACCATAGAAATACAAGGTTTTTAAAAGTGCAACAACCAAGCCTTTATTTTTAGAGTGCAACAATTCAATTTTGGGCAAACCCTATGGGATTAGCTTTTTCTAAATTCATGGGCTTTACATAGATGATTATGATGCATTTGTGCTTAGTTCAAAAAATTCAAGAGTGAAAAAGGTGTTTGTTATTCCTAATTTTAGGTTTGTTGGTTTTCTTGTGAGGTTATTAGGAGACATGCTCCATAATTTCTTTTTTATTTTTCATTATTCTTTCATAAAACGAAATTCAAGTTAGAAAAGAAATACAACCATTCTCATTTAGAAAGCATGATTTTTTGGTTTGCTTTTTTGTTTGAACAAAAAGTGTTTGTTTGATTTTTTATTTTTTTGGTGATGATTGTATGAGATTATAAGAGTTTTGAATTTTGGGTGTAACAAGTAGAAATACTTGTTTGAAACATTTAGGGTGTAATCGAACCAATAGGAGTCACTCAAGCTATAACAATGTTTTTTTTGGGTGATAATTAGTAAATGTCAAAAAAAATTGGGTGTACTTTTAGAATATTATTCCTAATGTATTATGGGAACCTTTGGATAAATTTGAAATGATTCTAATGAATATGGAATATCCAAAAAAAAAAAAATCAAGACCATGTAACCAATGCTTAAAAGATATTTTTTATTGCTTAAAGGGCTTTTTAAAAGGCTTCAAGTCATTAGAAAATAAAAATTTAATGGGAAATGTTTTAAGTCCATGTTCACATAATAATTAAATTAAACAAAAAAGTTGATTCATAAAGCATGACTTTAGGAATATTTTGTCGTTATAGAGTCCAATCTTTTGTGTGAATGGCTCCTATTAGCTAGTTTACAACTTACATGATGTTTTTTGCCTTTATGATATTGTCCATTTTCTTGTGCATCGTAATATTATGTTGTTAGGTTGTTGGATTTTATACAAGTAGAAGGGATTATTGATTATTGTTTACCAAAGTATGTTCCAAGACATCTAAGTTCAATTGACAAATCCTAAACTCATGCCAAAGCAATGAAGGCACAAATAAGGTTGCATTTACATGTGATGAATTTCAAATTTTTCTTAATGCACCTTGCTTCAAAAAAAAAATTTGTTTGTAAATGCGGTTTATAGTTTAATCATTGTATGATTATGATGTGTTGTTTGTGTTTCATTTATGTTATAAGTTAATCATGTGACAATGTGTGTATGTTGTTCATATGTTGAAGTGTAGTTGTAGAATATTTCTATTCCATTTAAGAATTTATGAACATCCAAATCTTGTTATGTAGCAAGACTAAATGCTCAAGACATTTGAGAAAACAAACACCAAAGCAACAAGAGTGAAGGTAAGTGATCAAACATGGTTTTGATGTGTTATTTGTGTCATGTTTCAATGATAAAATAATCATGATAATATGTATGTTGCTAGTTAGTTGTATTATAATTGCAAAAGATTCTTACCTAGTTTCAAATTATGGACATCAAGTTGTTTTTTTAATTGTGGGGAGGTTATTTTGACAGAATACAAACATCTTTTTACATTTTACATCATGTCAAAATAGATTATACTTTTCAAATGGAGACAAGGTGGAATTTTTAAATTTAGATAACACTATAAACAAGTGGTAACAAGTAGTATCTTAAAACTAAAAATGTAGAGAAAATGTATACCATTGGAAAGGACCATCTTTGAAATTGATCTAATAATGTACTTTTAAAACATTGAATGTTAATATATACAACTATATCATTTCAAAATGTTTACACCATTATTTGTGGAATGGAATAATGTAATTTGTTTCACAATGGATTTTATATTCATTTTTGAGTTTCAAGCAACTACCAAAATAATATCATTGTCAATTCCAATAGCTACAAAATGATACAACTTGTAATTCATGATAATTGCCAAATAGTACACCATCAAAATTCACAAGTTGCAATGTAGTATTAAATTAATTGAATTAGTTGTAACATAATACCATTTGGCAACACCCACTAGTCACAAGAAAATATTATATGATACATTGCAACTTAGTTCCTTTATAGTTTAACTCAAGTATCATCCATGTTGGATAAATGATGATCCACATAAGTGCCATTGACGGATGCAAACCTTTTCTTTCAAGATTTACATGACAATGGACTAAACAAATAAGATGCACACTCAGTTGCATGTATTTCTTGATGATATGTACATCTTTGGGGATTCTTGTGTATGCAACATTACATTGAATGCAATTGTTGCAACTCATTTGATAGCATTCAAGGTGTAAAAAATACATTTGAGAGTCATAAGTGATCATAGCAACTAAAAATATAGTTGTAAAACAAAGTTCAAAACCCCTTATTTTCTTAGAGTGATCATTCATTAATTAATGAAAAAATGGTCAAATATGAACCGAACTCAAAGGTTAGATTACTCATGACCAACATGTGGGGTTTGAAATCATGTTGGGTATTAGGTTGGATATTCCAAAATTGACCCTTATGCATAACTTGTGAGCATTATACAAAACAACCTGAGAAATCAATAGCCAATGGTATTACTTAAATTGTAGCAAATTGAGAATAGATGAGTATGGCAAAATTTCAAAAATTGCATTATATTTGGCACCTTGTGTGGGACATAAATTTGTTTTTTTTCACAAACACCTTTTCTTGTTCATGAAAAAGGGCATAACCTGCCCACACTAGTTTTTGGGGAAAACAAAATCAGAATAAAAGAACCATCTGTTCCTATTATTTCAAAAACCTCAAAGAAACCCCATTTAATGAAAGAACCAGTATAAAACCAGTGGTTATAAAATGGGGATTTTAATTTTTATTTCACAATTATTTCGTTAACCATGATTAATATATCAAAAAAAATTATTATTAGTATTATTATTTGAGAACTGTGGTTATGAACCCTAAGAACCACCTGATAACTGTCCGACACTGGTTTAGGGTGAAATATGTTGTAAGGGAGGGGCACCCAAGGATGCGAGCTGGAAGGTGTTCCCAAACCTCAGGAGAATGCATGAGTACAAGAACCTCCCCTTACATAAACAACTCTCTTTTTACTTCCTCACTTTTTTACTGTTTCATAGAAAAGAAATATTTCCATGGGAATGTGGGAACATATAAAATTGGGGGAGCTCCTTGGGCATAATGCCCTAGGGTTCTTCTGCTGGGGGAGATCCATGAAAATACATATAGAAATAAAAAGGGAGTTGTTTACATATATAATTTATACATTAATAGAGTTATCCGTGAAGTCACCCTCTGTTTCACCCCCTATCTCCTCTGCTTTCAACCCCTATCCCCTCTTTTAGTGGTATCCACAAAAATAAGGAAATTTTATTACATCTGGGTATGAAATGCTGAAACTCAGCATTTAATGCACAAGGTTCGAGAGTAATTATAGTAGTTGTACAAGTAGGAGCTAGTGAAAATACGTGTAGCAGCAGTGCAGGCGCTCAGGAAATAGGAAACACAGGATGAAACTCGGTTTACCAGCAAAATTGGTCGAAAAACTACTAGTTTAGGTCCCCGTTATTTCCTTTCGTAAAAATTTTGGTTCCCAGTTACGCGTTTGATGGCCTACTATGCTGAAACTGGCCGTTCTCGTCCCCTAATCGCCTGACTTTACGGATAAGTCTATTATTATAACAGACTTTTCTGGTTACTTTCTTTCTGTAAGGTTAACAGATTGGAGAGAGAGAGAGAGAGAGCTTTGCAGTTGGCAGAGTGAGAAGTGCTGCCATCATCCATCCCCAAACCCCTCTCCTGCCTGCCTGCCTGACTGCTGCATGAGTAGCATAGTAAGCAAGTAAGTAAGCAAGTAGTAGGACTGGGGACACACAAGCAATTCTTTTTTGGGTTTTTGGTTATAAGTTCTGGCAAAATGCACTGAGAGGACTTATGACTTCTGTCCATCCCTCTTTCCAACAATACTTTTGTAACCGAGGTTGAATCAACCTCAGCTACTCTGAAGTGTCAGGGGGAGGCAGGGGAAGGGAAGGGAGGGGGAGGGGGGTTTCCAAACCCATACAAACTGTGTCAAATCTGTACATGGCAGTGTGCTTCAAGCCAGAGATGCTGGAACCAAAAACCTGCCAACATGGGTTTAATTTATTTTTTAAATAAAATTTTATGAGTGCACGGATGAAGGGGTCAAAGCTCGGAGCATGATCTTCATGATCCAACTGAGATAACCATCTTGGTTAGCCTGAGAATTGGAATCCAATGGCAACATTTTTTTTCTGTCCATCCACCTCTTGTGGTGCCCTGGTGGACTGTTGGTTCAGTCTGATCCATGCTGGCGTAATAGAAAGACAATCAATGAACCATCATGGTTAGCTAAGAAACTCGATCCCAATGAAAAACTGTTTTCTGTCCATTCACCTTCATCCATCCCTTCATGTTGCTCTGGCCACGATTTGTACATACTACTAGCCTGCAATGGCCTAAAAAGACAATCAATTAACCATCATGGTTAGCTAGGGAGTTGAAACACAATGAAAAAGTGTTTCCTGTCCATTCACTGTCATCCATCCCTCATGGTGCCCTGGGGGACTGTTGGTACACTCTCGCCCTTGCTGGCCTAGAAAGACAATCAATTAACCATCATGGTTAGCTAGGGAACTAGAACTCAATGAAAAAGTGTTTCATGTCCATTCACCATCCATCCATCCCTCATGGTGCCCGGGGTACTGTTGCTTCACTCTGGCCCATCCTGCTCTAGATATCAATTGTCTTGACAACACTAACATTATACAGCATGTAAGCTAATAAGAAGAGCCTTTTTTTTTTTTTTTTCCTTTTTTTTTTCCCCGAATAATCCATATACTCATCATCCGGATGTACGGGGATTGCTGCCTGGAAAGGTTTCATCCCATCATGAAATTCATCATGGGAGGAGCCAGGCAGCAGCAAGGCTTTGAGGGCCCCCCCATCCACCACCACCAACATCGTTGCCATGTTATCATGATTTCTACCTTCACAATTGGTATCTTATTGTTGCTGATTGAAACTTGAGCTTTTTGGGGGCAATTGGAGTCTTCTTAATACATCATCGCCCTCTTCCTCGTATGAGATATATTTATTGCAGGACATTAGTTTTCTGTAGGGGTTTATGCAAGGGTTTATTAGGGCAGCACGACATTAGTTAGTGTAATTGCTTGCCTCCTCAGGCATTAGGCTTTTGTAAAGCCTTCTAATGATATGTGACGAGTATCTATCTGATGGGTACCCACTGGGTGTCACGGGAATTTTTTTATATTTAATAATGCACATGAATTTGTATGCCATGTAAAAAAAGCCCTTGGGAATGGGGTTTTTACCCTACACTTAGTTTCAACACAAGGCAAAGCCAAGGGGGGGAAGAATTGCTTACAAATATATATATATATATATAAGGGAGAAATTGAAGTTTAAAAAACTTGGAGCACATGGGGCTCTCTTCAAGCATATACATGATGTACTTACAAAATTGAACAACTGGAAACTCACCTACAATTGCGTGTGCATGAAGCAACAAAGCAAATATCCCATGTGTTAACTCTGACCTTAGCCTCTTTCCTTGGGAAAAAAAGGACTGTGTCTCTTAAAGAGTCAGCCCCCAAAAAAACACACACACACACACACACACACACACACACTTACACACATTATTATTTAATTGCATTTTGCACTCAGCACAATTTCTTAAAATGAATAAATAAAAACTTGTTATGTTTCACATTTACACACACACAAAGTGCAAAAGTTAAATGCAAAAAGAAAAATCCTTGCTACTCTGTTGCTGCAGCCTGCAGGATGAGAAGGAGGAGGAGGAGGAGGAGGAACTGACACAGGTTTCAAACACCCATTCACAATAACAAATAGTTTCTTTAACCCCAGTTATGCAGGCAACACCTGAGGTCTGCTGATTTGAATATTCCGATATAATAATGAATATCCCAGCAAATATTGCCCTTTTTACCTTTTTACTATGTTACATTATGTTTCCAAATCACTGCACAGAAGGACCTGGGTTCAAATCTCACTAGGGACAAAGCACAGCCCCACCTTCCACAACAACAAAGGTCCAAGTTACTCATTAAGTACTCTACTAGCTGGGATTTTTTAATGTTTTTTTAGTGCTGCTGAGCTTTATTTTATTTTATTTTATTTCATTTTATATATACTTCAGTCATTAGTCATTACTCTGCTTTTCTGTGTGTCTTCTTGTCCATATAAAAATATATGACCTGGTTGCAGCTTTTTTTTCTTCTTCTTTTATTTCCTTTCCCCCTTTTCTCTGTTTTACTTTGCCATTTTGTACCATCATAATTTTATAAGTTCCTGGCTACTGTCATCAGTGCAATCCAGGAAATACCAAGTCTGCCATAGTTCTCAAACTCCATGATGCATCATTACTAATGCCTTAACCCCTAAGAGCCTAATGCCCTTTATACAACCAGTTTACCTATAGTCAAAGGCCTTGGTTAGAAATCTGGTCCAATCTAACTCATCTATGTATGAATGGGATTCCAAATCCAACCATTGGATTTCAACCTTCTACACATTCAAAATTAGAAGCATTTATTTTTTCCATTTGCTCATTTTGCCAGTGTTGTGACCTAATCAATAGTATTCAACCATTTTTTGAATTGGGAACAACACAACCCATTGCATGTTCAGTTCACCTAGTGAATATGTTCAAAACTTCCAAAAAAATGTATGATCCAGCCCACAAAAACAAAAATTCAAAACAAAAACCCAACTTTTTCTTTTCCATTATGAATGGATTTTTGGAAATTCATGGGGTATATAGAAGCACTCAAAGGGAGATTGGAAATTTTTACACTTGGCTTTGCTGGTTGATTCTCTCCCATGACATGTACTATTTTGTTATGCACTTTTTCAACCACCTCCAATCTAAAGGAAGACCAGCAATGTGTTCTAAACATTCATCATGACATATGATATGTGCTCCAATACATTGTCTTATACAATGGAGCATCTCTCTCTCTCTCTCTCACACACACACACACATATATATAAGTTGATTATTTATGGGCTCTTTTTCTTTATCATTGTTTGTTTTAAGAAACTATAAAGATTGGACATCCATCATGATAACATGACATGTGCTTGAGGATCTTTGTGTATGATACAATGAACCATGCCATGAAATCAATCCTAAAGTTGAAAAGCAAGCAAGTGAGCGAGCACATAACTCAATCATAGTGAAATCATCATGCATTCTCCCATTCCCATTGATATTGCTTATTTGGACACTACCTAGTAACCACCCAAGTGCATGCACCTATGATAAAACTTATAAAGTGTCCACTCGCACTATGCACTATAGGGTATATACTCATTTATACATGCCCTGTGAAAGACATCTTGTTGCACTTTAAATCGAGCTAAAGCAAACATATAAGGCACTTAGGATTAGGAGCCACATTCAACCTCACACCTTTACTTAGTTTTTCGCCTTCACTCACCATAGTAAGAAAGTATGGAATGTTTTGGAGACCTAGTACCTTTGATTGGTTTTGCAACTCGAGGAAGTATCACTAAAAACTATGGGATTTTGGGAGACCTTGTACCTTCACTCGGTTTTGCTTTGCCACTTCACATAGCATAGTAAAACAGTTAGGGATGTTTTTTGAGACCTTATAGCTTTACTCCATTTGCAACTTGATACAGCATAGTTCAAGAAAAGTATGGTCGTTCATTGAGTGACCTCATTTTCATATTGGGTGAAGTCCAATCTGGGTCTTCACATCCTAGATTACACATTCCCATGGTGTGGATCCCCACAATTGCTTCCTAATTTTTAAGTGCTTCTATATAGATACTATGCACTAGGTACCTGGTGAGAGCATGCAGGTTACTGGAGCACCAAGCTTATGGGCTACAGGACACATGGGTGCATAAAGAGTAGTTCAGCCAACTAATGACCAAGAACATGCAAAAAAGTCTTAGGGAGGTACGAAAATATCAGAAGGTAACAAAATATGTAACATATCTAGGAAGCTTGTGTCCAATTGTGTCCTGCCACATGAGCAAGCTTTTGATCAGTTATGTTGTTGCACATGCACTTGATCCCCCTCTCTCACTTCCCACTCACAAAAAGAGAAAGGTACTCACCAAGGTCTCTTAGAATGCCCCCATGGTTTGTTTCTCTAAGGTTTGGGGGGGGGGGAAGTGGTGTTTTTTTTTATAAAAAATTTCTCTTGAGGGATTTAAGGTGTGTGTGGGGAGAGGGGAGGGCATGAGGGGAGAGTCAATATAATTTTTGTGATTTACTTCAAAGTTTTACTTCCTTGGAGAGGAGGAGAACTACAATGAGTATGCATGTTGCTTTGGCACATGCGTGTGGAGGTTGAATCTATTGGCAACTCCCGGACCAACCCCTTTCCAAAAAAACCTTTCCAACGCCCCTTTTACAAGGCCCTTAAGAAAATGCAATCATATGTTTCCCACCAACCATTTGCTTGCTGAGCTTGAGAGAGAGAGAGAGAGAGAAGATGATGATATTATTTTGTTTCTGAGAGAGAGAGAGAGAGATGTGCGGGGAAGATGATGATATTATTTTGTTTCCATTTGGGAACCCCCATTTCTTTTTTCAAAAAGAGTGGATGGCACCATGGAAATTTGAGCCTGGGCCAAGTTGCCAATCACAAACAAGACAAACTAAATGAATGAATGTATAGAGTGTGCCAGTACAATTTCTGTTTTGGAAGAAGGGAAAAAAAAAAAAGGGTTTTCGGGTGGTGAGCTTTTCTTCATTTTGTGAGCTTTACTTCATTTTTCCTTTCCTTCATTCTCGGAAGGGGTTGGTTTTTTTTCACCTACAATCACTAACAAGACACCAAGAGGAAAGCCCAAAGAGACCGAGATGGAGTGAAGAATTGATGAGTGCGGCTTCATCTAATGATGCCATGATCCCGTTTCCCTTCGTCCGTCTCTCCAACTACACCCAATTTTTATGCAATTCTCGCACCAGCAAAAGTTGCAATACTTACGGATGGTGGTTCCGAACTAACAACAACACCATCACCGCATGTGGGAGTTTTACATCATTATTTTCCCCTCACTTCCAAAGGTCCCACCTTTATTATTATTATTATTAAAAATCCCCTCCTCTCCCCTCCCCTCCCCTCCCCCCCTTCCCAAAGAAAAAAACACTCCAAGGGTCCCACAAACCTTTGTAATAAATTTTTCATCCCCCACCAAAAAAGAAAAAAGAAAAAAAGTCCAGACAAACCACACACCAAATGGACACCACCACCACGGATGGTCCAGATCCACCCTCCCATGTCTCTCATCGGACGGTCGAACTACCTACCGTGCAGAGCCGCCAGCAGCAGGTACGACAAAAAACAAATGGAAAAATAAAAAATGGAAAATGAATAAAATAAATACGTAAAATAAATACTAGACAGCTAGGTACAGTCCTGTTCAGACAGTAGCCCCGATGGGCCCACCCAGGGAACGCCACATGGCAAAGGCAGAAAGAAGAAGAAAAGCAGCCAGAAGGGGAAGGCGGCTGTGGGAATGGGGCCAGGTTCCACCAAAAACCCAGCAGCTACTCGCCTGCTAATTGGTCCGATGACCCTGACGCCCGACAGAATGACAGGTCGCCATCAACCGCCCCACGACCTCGTTGCGCATAACCTTACTTACTTTCTGCCGCCACCCGCTGGTGACGCGGGTTCTGGCCACCGGGACTACCGGTCACCGGGGCCCAAAAAAATAGTGTTCACATTAGTAACAACAATTTCTTTAATAATTTAAAGTGGGACATAAATTTAAAGGTTTTTCTAAAATTCTAAAAATTAACTAAATTTCGCTAATTTTCTATCCTGGAAAATTTTGCTAATTTTAAAACTCTTTTGCTGCTTTGAAGTCTGAACCAACGTTAGACGGCTCTGATAGGAGTACCCGGTTATTAGGCCGGTTCTGAATGTGCTTTTCATTGTAAGAATGGATTGTTCTCACATTTGATGATAACCGGATTCAGAACCGGACTAGAGGTTCTCATCCAAGTGAGATCCGACTCTTGAGAACTGGGTTCATATTTTGAAAATCAAAATATTGAAAATCGAACAAGGTCAATGGCAAACCCTAGACCCAGTTCTGGAGCCTAATGTCCACAGGTCCAGGATGTAGAGTAGTGGGTTTGTTTTCAAATTTATGAAGTACTTGTGTTATGAAAATCCCCTAAACAAATTTAGCAATTTAATAGCCAAGTGTTTTAGTGGACAACAAAAGATAATGAAACATGAAACCAACAAAACTTAATTTAAAACACCCACGAAAAGGATGAGAGGAGTTTTTATAGATCCTTACTTATAAATGACGACCTAGCTATCGCCTATGTTGAAAAATTAAATATGTCAAAAAAACTAAAATTCCACAAATGATGTTTAAATAAAATAAAATAAAATCTTACGTTGCACATAGAACTTATTTTTGGCATTTTCACCAATTTTTTAATTTACTTTAGGTTTTAAAGTATCCCCTAACTTGGGATGCAAAAAGAAAAAAAAAATGGGTTTGGTCATATAATGGGTTGTTTAAAGTGTTTGGTTAAAGGGATGAATAAAAATGGTCTTATGAATCCCAAGTTTGGGATGCAAAAATAATGTTTGCTAATGGGGTTTATGTGGAACAGTACATGGCACACAATTGACCATAAATATGCAAAACCTTGTTATGTTCTATTGGATCTTGAAATCAACACATTAAAAAAGGCAACATTTTCAAATTCCCCCCAATTTTTCCTTGGCTACATTCTCACCAAAATAGTAACAAGGTTCTAAACATGTATACAAATAATTTCTTGTCAATTCATTTCCATTCTCTCATCATCTCAAATTTGTTGAATAGTGTGACTTTCAAGTCATTCATACAAATTTGCAAAGCATATGGGCGAGATCAAGATTCAAAAGACATCAAAATAGAGGATCCTACATTAGATCTTCAGGTAGTCAGGTTAAAGCATCACATATTAGAGGTCATAATAGACAAATAAAAAACACAAAAGCTTCCAAAACACAAATTTGACCTTACAGTAGTCAAAGAAGAGACAACTAAAGTAGGTAGAAGATCAAGAATCAAACGTACAAGTAGGAAGGTTTGCAATAAATTATATTTACAACCAAAAGTTAAGAAAAGTTCCAGTATTATCATTCCACAATTCCTAGGTACTACAATGTAAGGAATCACAAGAGAAGCCAGTTTTTTCAAGCACAAAGGAAGCGTAGTCTATTCTACACACTACAAGTGCATAAAGACAATAGACCAAAATTTAAATTGGGATGATTTCAAAAAAAATTATGACCTTATTATTTTGTCACTAGAGCTAAAGACATATGCAATCAAAACTTACACCGATCTTTCAAAGTTTCTTATTTCTCGAGACAAATTTAAGAAGTTTAAGTTCATACCTTTTATGGGGGTAGAGTGCACACCTCTAACTTGTTGGAGATTAGGGCTAGGAGGTCTTAAAGCACAATGATGTTGATTATGCCACGCAAGAGGTAGAGTGGTTCAAACCAACATATTGCACAAGACAAAGAAAATGTTCTTCCTTCTAGGGTAGACCCAAGAAAAAAATAGTGCAAAGTTAATAGGTGTATCATAGTCACTAGAGAGGTAAATGGACTGATGAAGTGTTGGAAAAAGCCATGGATACAATTGAAAATGGGAGAACATCATTGATGCAAGTTAGTAAACATTGGGACATACATTGTACCTTTTGTCAAATCACCTAAATGGCAAGACAAGGTCCAAGAAATGTGGCCAGCAAGTGTGTTCCTAGAAAAAAAAGATGAAATTGTAGTAGCTTAGACTATGGCTATGCAAAAAGTGGGGTTCTTAATTACCCTGCAATAGTTGAAGATGAAAGTTGCAAAAGTAACTAAAACTATAATTACACCATCCACGCATGGAATACCAGGAAGTTCTTAGTGGTTTTGGTTGAAACACCAACACCCAAAACTTAACATTTGACAAATTAAAGGTTTGGAAATTAGCAAAGCACAAGGGCTGACTTCATAATCATGTGAAAGCTTCTACAACAACTTACAAAGTTTGTACAACAATCATAACTATGATGCACATCATATTTGGAACTTAGACAAAACAAGGATACAAATAGGTAAGCAATTAGGTGTTAGGGTTTTAACCAAATGAAGCTCATAATAAATCCACAACATCATACCAATATCCAGAAAATGGTTGACTATCAACTGCACTATCAATGCTACAAGAATATTTTTGCCAATCTTCTACATGTGGGATGTGGGATGACTACATAAAATTGTCCAAACGAGGATCATGTATGGCTATGCAATCTAAGGCATGGAAGATAGTTTCCTATTCAAGGAATTATTGTCATTTTTCAAAAGGTTAGTACCAAGTGGGATTTGCATAACTAATAAACATCTACTCGTTTTAAATTGATAGGATCCCATGTCACATTAAAAGCAATTTTGGCCAACTAGGTAAAGAAAGCCCTAGACTAATGCCTCACCAAGAAAAACATTTTATTAGGGTTTATAGTAGTAGGGATTTGGCCATTAAACCCATAAACAATGCATGAGAAAATAAACCCTAGAAGTTTGTACATAATTGATAATACAATAACAAACAATAGAAAAGGGGAAAATGGAAATTCTACATCCAATGAAGAGAATGAAAAGGATGAAGAAAGGGATAACAATATCCAATGGGAAGAACAATATGTTATAATAAAGTTTATCAACATATCAACAACAACTCCTCTGGCACATGATAACCTAACTATTAGTGTGTTTAAAATCCATCCCAGGTATTATGGAAATTTGCTTACAAACTCTATAACCATGAACCAAGAAATTGTAGTAAACATAACTACTGTGATTGTGAATATAAATGAGGTTACACTAGAATTGGACGTGGGCAATAACAATTTCATCAACATAACTTAATAAGGATTAACAAATGGCAATTTGTTTTCTTTGCCTCGTTTGCCTATAAGAAAAACACAAAGGAGAGAATTGTTCATTGATTACTTTCACAGTCATGTAGTGACTTTAGAAGAATACTTTAATAGGCTACAATAAAAAACATTAAAAAAGGAGGTAACATAAATAATAAGAGAATCTCAAAAGAAAGAAAGGTTAGAAAAATAAGCTTGGAAAATGGGTAGTTCATTAATTGTAGTTGAAAAAACCGTTCGTCGAAAAATTGAAAAACAACAATGAGCTAGGTTTGTCTCAACATGGTTAGTTAATGCAATTAAATATGTAGGTGATAGGTTTCACTACAACTTCCAAGTTGAACTTTGAACTCACTTTCTTGATTGTCCAACAAAGATTATGTGAAGCAACACTCCCTTTGGAGGGTCAAGTTGTATGGTGGGACTCTGTATTGAGTTTCTAACATGAAGTTCAATATGAGTGATTATGACACATATTTTAAAGAGTTGGACGTTGGTTAATCAAAAGTAAGGTGTGTCTTTGTGAGGTTACAAGTTATAACCTTTGCAATCTAATCACCCATGTCCTTAATTATTTTTCAAAATGAAATACTTATTGAATTTTTTGATTTAAATTTTTTTTGAAAGTTTCTTGCTTTTACCATGATATAACATTATGCCCAAGGTGGATCATTATGTCCAAGGTTGTTCTCGGGTATTGTTTGGACCTAGATTCCACCATGGGGGCAACCTTTGGGCCTTAATTAATACATTGAAATGCAAGGCATGCCATGGATAAAATATTTGCATTATACAAATTGAAACTTGCAACAAATTCATTTTAACAAATTTTTTATCACAAAATTCATCACATGCTTCAACAAAACAAAGTTGGCCCAATAAACAATTCCATTTTGTGGAATTTTTTACATCAACAACACACAAGCTTTGATCAATTTCATCAAGATACTTCACCCAAGTAGCTTTAGAATTTGGTCATCCATGACAAAGGTATTACCCAATGTTGGAAATGTGTATTGATCATTCCCAAGTATGTGTGTTAATATTAATTCAAATACCAAGTAATAGACATGTTTAGTATGTCCATGTTGCAAAAAGGCACTCATGGGCCATTCTAGTAACCATATGAATAACATTAATACCATAATCAAGAAAAAACTTTCATGGTCTTGATTTTTGGAAATATTTGAAAAGGATATGTACTTGGAGGTGATTAGAATACAAGGATCATGTGTTTTAAGGAAGGCAAATGCCTCAAGTATTTTTCTTTTTGCTTATTAGTTTCATTTCCTTACAAATAATTTTTTTTAGTTTTTTATATATAAAAGGATGCAGTTCTTTTTTTTTGTATTATTTTCTTCATGAAGATTTGTTGAATGATAACTACAACATAGAAACAACAACAATGGTGAATAGAGGCACAAATTGTTGAAGGTAGTTGGTCTCCATTGGGACAATATGTAGTAGAAATGAGGGTCCAAGCATGGTAAAGTGGACCAAAAAGTACATCTGTTCAAATCTATATTTTAAATATGGTAGTTTTTCAACATAAACATAAGAAAATAGGTTTTTTAAAAATTTTAAAGTCTCATTATGGAAGCCTCCATGCTTCCATTGAATTTTGATAAATATGTAGAAACCTACTTTAAACATGTGATTTTAAAATATAGTTGTAGCAAAAAAAATAAAATAAATCATATAATTAAACATTAAAGTATATAATTTTTTAATTCAATATAACAAGACCTATTTGATGGTCACTTTCCATTTATGCTACAAGGTAATTTTCTAGTCTACTTTACCATGTTTTCGCCCATGAACAAATTAGAAGTTATCTTCTTGCCATAGCACTAAATTTTTGGTTGTTTATTTATTTGCAAGGTTTTCCTCTTTTTTTTGGAATACAAGATTTCTTAATGGAATACATTCCTAAGGTAAGATTTTTTTTGTAATTTTTCATTTTTTTTATACCCATTGACCCTCACCTAGTGTAAATTTGGGATTACTAAGTTTGTGGACATACATTTGGTGACCATATTGCAAAGTTATTTCAAAACTTTGGTTAGGAATGTTTGTTTTTGCATTGTGGGAATTTGAATTGACATATTTGCTTTTGCATATTGGGGGACAAACATGACAATGAATGATTTTATGGGCATATAAGCAATGGTTGAATTTTTTGGTTATTACACTAGTAGAAAAATTGTCTTTTGCAACTTGTCTTATGCAACTAAAAAATCTCGCATGCAACTATTTTGGAGTTGCATGCAACATGTGCAGTTGCATGTGACATTTTTTAGTTGCATAAGACAAGTTGCAAAACACAATTTTTTTACTAATGTTAGCAGTAGTTGTTTGTATTTAATTGAAAATATTATGAAAAGTTGTGGGGTGTGAAAGAAGGGGTTTAGATTTTAGAAGATATGAGATTTGGAGCGAGGGAATATAATGATAAGATTGTCCAAGAAAGGTAGCAAAAAACCCTCAAGACTATAGCCTAACCCGAGATTTTAAGCATTAATTTAACCCAACATTTCCTTTTTTTACAATAGAAAAGGGGGATGGTAATCATTGTTAATTAGCGAAGGGAGGAATATTCCAATCACCATTTACTTTTATGGTCGTACCATGAGTCATATATTGACACAAAGGTGTAAGAAACAATTAATTAAATTGGATTTTAGAAAAAGAATTGGGTGTTGCAAATATAGGTCATTTCAAAGGGCTAACAAAGGATGTGCAACTACCCATGAAGGCAAAAATGGGTCTATCTAAGCTTAACAACAATATAAAAGGGCCTTTGGAAAGCCAAGAGGTAAATACCACATATTGGTACCATTCCCAATGGAAAGAGGATGGATATGCGGGAGGTTTTAATGAGGAGGAAAACAAAATTTGTGTATCTTTGCATAGGAAAAAGTTTGAAAAGTAAGGTAGTCACAAGGCATGGGGTGTCTTTATTTAAAGATGACCTACTACTAGGCTATTTTCAAGGATAACCATCATATACAATAAGTGAAGCCTCAAAAAAACCAAGTTTTGAGGAAGGATAATTTGATGGGAAGGTGATGAACATTTAGGAAGCTAGTTGTGAATTTTCCTAGAGGAGACCCAATAAGACAACTTGGAATTTTCATTTAACCCAAATGTTCACAATAGTTAATAGGTCATGGGAACTCCATTAATCATTCCCTTTGAAGTGGAGGTGGCAAATTCGAATTCATAATATGAATGAAAGCAAATGGTAAACAAATTCAAAAATTGAAACAACCATCTAAGGTGAGTAATTTTGAAATGGTGTATTTACCCCCAACTATACCTATGGATGTAGGTACAACTACTACCTACTTTCATAAAAAGGCCCAAGGTACTTTTGAACCCCTTCAATATCACAAAACATGGGAAAATTTTTGGGGTGAAAATGGGGATTTATACAAATTTTCTACCTTTAGAAGAGGGTATGTAGGGCATGATTTACTATTAAAGTGTAAGTATTTTGTGAAATAAAACACCAAGAAGTAGGTGTCATTACCACCTTTCAATCCTAAATGATAATGAGGTGTCTATTCAACCCATTTATGGGAGTGGTTCAAGAGAAGATTTAGAGATGAGCCCCCTTAGAACTAGAAAAAAAATAAAAATAAAATGGTAAATACAATCAGCATCTAGAGGATTGAAAAAAACCATTTAAACAAATGAAGGAAACTCAATAGTTAACTCCCCCAATTTTTCCAATGTCATGGGGGCAAATGCCTCCAATGAATGGGTAGAGGAATTGGGTACATCCCATGTATGGGTTGGGACCACATATGTATTCAAGGTTTGAAAAAATGCAGATGCCTAAGGTAGGCATGGGGCAACTATCACAATCAATATATAATAATGCCATCACAAGGCAACAAAGATGTAGCCCCTATTCATTTCAAATTTGAGTTTAACAAAACGTAGAAAGTTGGAAGGCAACATAGAAAATCCAAATGACAAGCTTCATAGGGAGCTAATCAAGGTTCCCTTCAAGGAGGGATCATGATAACCATCCATCAATAAGTAATAGAAAAGGAGGCTTGCTTGGGAGTTCATTCAATTTATCATTTGATTTAAACAACGAAGGAGGCAATAAGAAGTGTCCACCGTAACCCCCCCAACAATAGGAGGATGGGTAGGAGTATTGCTTGGTTGGAATCCTTATTTCCCATGGTATCCATGGTATCCAACAATTTCAGCTATGACAATACCCACTATCACAACATATACTAATAATAAGCTTTTGAATTACCTTGAGTACACCAAAAAAATTAATTTGAATGCACATGTTTTAGTGTTTTAGTAAGCCATAAAAGTCCATTGAGTCTCTAATGAATCTACCAAAATCACATACTTTCAATGGACATTAAGGGATTCACTTTTAGCATGGGGAAACAACTTTCTAAATCTTGCTTACACCTTTGATGACTTTGCCCAAGCCTTTACTCTATCTAAAAAAAGAAAATGTTTTTCTTGTAGATGTCATAAGGTTCAAACAAATGAGCAAGTTTACTTGAACTTGCAAACCATTAAGCAAAATGTGTATGAACTAGTGGAGGGATACTACAAGCACATTTGAAATCTAATAAATTTTGTCCAACATTGATCAAACAAATGACTATCTATTGACTACTTTACTCAAGGTTGGACTTTCAATGTACTTGTGGCTATTGCTATCATGAAGTGAGATGCATTGATTCAACATTTGGAAGCAACACTAATTTGTGAAGAAAATTCCATTATAACGTAGACAATAATCAAGTCATTTTGGATGTTATATCCAATGATGAAAGGAAATAGGAAATGGACAAATAAATCATCCACTAGAGATAATAAACAAAAGGAGGAATGTCAATAATTGTAAAAATCCAACCACTTAAAGAGAAGTCTTTTTGGAGCCCTATCAATCCAAATAACAAGTTAAAGGGAAAACCAAAAGTGGTGGTTAATGAGGTCTCTACATAGCAACTAAAACATAGTATTTAGAGGAAGGGAAAAACCCAAGGAAATACTACTAACAATGTTTCTTTCATTTGTGATGCTTGTAACTAGCAAGGTCATTTGGTTGTAAATTGTCCTTGGAAGGGGAAAATTCAATAGTTTTTATAAAAGAAAACTCAAGGCTCGTTATGAAAAATTATGCCCACATCAATTAAATTGCCACGCAACTAGAGCTCCAAAGTAATTAATATACAACTACATTATAATTGTCCCATGGAAATACATGGAATTAGTAAATAAAATGTCACATAAAAAGATTAGGGAGTTTTAATATGGTTGCAAGTTAGTTGCAAGATAAAACATTTATACAACAAAATGTACACACCATAGATATAGTTATAGTCAACCATGTTTGAATTTGTTAGCAAGTTGTGTTTTAATAACATGTGACAATTACATTACAACTAAGGTAAATGTAACACCCAATCAACAACTATTTTGCAACTAATGTACAATCTTGAACATATGATCATGCCATGTGTATACATTTTCATCACCCATTACATATGACATTTTCAACTTGTTTACAACTAATTGTTAACTATGATTCCCATTGATACAACTAGTTGTGCCACTAGGTTGCCACTATATGAGTACTATTTTTCCATTATTTTGTGACTATTGTTCAATTTTTTTATTGCTAGTTTTCCAATACATTGTAACTCACAACATCATGTTGCCTTATAAACCTATTAGACCATAGAATTCATTGAAGGTGAAAGCTTGTTTTGGAAGTGAAATTAAAAACAGAATATATATTATATTACAATTTTAATTAGGGTGTACATATGGGTTTGCCTTTATATAAGTTCGATGTCTTATAGCTTAAAAACATATAATTGTTTTATTAACAAGGATCTATTCCTTTAAGCCAATCATGGGCCTATGCATAATATTAAAAAATGAAAAATGAACTAAGATAATTTGTTTCTTTCTAAAATTTAACATTTAGTAAACATGTAAGTCAAAGTAACCACATCAACCAAGCCAACATGTGCAAAATTAATATGCATTAAATTTCAACTTGAAATTTGAAAATATGAAATTTGGGCATGAAACCCTTAAGCGAGCGATAGATGGTAATAAATCAACAAATCTACTTGATTACATCAAAGATCTTCATGCAATAAATTGTCAAAAAAATCATGATGAACTAGAAAGAAATTTTTTTTTTTCTCTAAACATTTTGTGTGTTTCTTAATCTTTTGGTGATGCAATTATAATATCATGTGGTGGATAATTTTTTTAAAACTCCAATTTTAAAATAGAGTTGAAAGGTTGTCGCAAGTTTGTTTATTTATTTAGAAAACTTAAAGGTTAAAGGTTTTTGTTCTTATTCTTCGAAGTTGAAAGTTCTTGTTCTTGAATGTTGAAAGTTTTTTTTCTTGTTCTTAGAGGTTGAAGGTTCTTGTTCTTATTCTTGAAGGTTGAAGTTTTTGTTTTTGTTCTTGAATGTTGAAGTTTTTCCAAAAATGGTGGTTTTGTTTGAAAAATATAGTCTTCAGTATAATATCATGCACTTGTGATGTTGTATAATTTTGTTAAGTTGTTAATAATTATGTCATTGAATATCTTGTTGTTTGTTGTGTTGTAATCCAAACCAATACATGTAAGAAGTCAAATTCCAAAACAACAAAGGTATGGTGAATTTTAATCTCAATATTCCAAGTACATGTGATGCATTTTATTTTAAAAACTACGATTGTATCCAAGTATAGCTTATTGTATTTCAGTTTGTAGCAATGTTATGTGTGTTGCATTTTAATGATAAATAAAGTCTATTAGTGGCATTGTAGGTATAAATTAATTTTATTTAAGTTGAAAGGATGGACATCCATATATCTTTTGCGTTACAATGTTATGTATATGTTATTGATTTCATTTCACAGGTGACATTGAATATGATAACATGGTATTATTTAAACAAACAAGGTGGAATGAAAAAATTATGGGTCAAATTCCATTTTTAGCAAAAAAAAAAAAAAAATCATTTTTATAAAACGTAATGTTTTCTATGATAATATTTTATTGTTGTGGTTCATCATCTTTGTGATGACCTTTTTTTTAAAGTAGAGAAAAACCTTTTTTCTAAATAGTTTGGGCAATATATTTAGATTTATAGTCAAATTGTATTTTAATGAAAAAATATTGTTAAAAATGCTCTTTTAATTCATTTTCCAACCTTGAATGTCAATGCATACAATTTTAGATCCATTTCATGTTTATAAATAATGATGGACTACAATTATACATTATTTATCATAATTTGGACAATGATATTGTGCATGCAAAGTCTACACATTTGCATTGTAAGTTGCAATTTAGTTGTTTGGTACTACTAAAATCAACTACCACCCATAACACCTAGGTGCAAAGGACATCAATAAATTTCATTTGTCAATGGATGAATGAAAAATCATGCAACATTAAGTTTGTCAATGGATGAATAAAAAATCACACAAACATTAGTTTTGTCAATGGATGAACTAGCCTAATAATTATTCCTAATAATCATTTAGTTGCCATTTGCAAATTGAGTACATTGTAATTACACATAGTACTACCTTGTGTGAACATGAGTTGTCACATGGTTGCCAATCAGTTATAACCATTAATGTGTTTCCATTGCACCCGCAATTGCAAAGGGGTTGTAATGATAATCAACATAATTCATCATTGATGGATGGATGGATGGATAGAAAACAACATCAACATGACATTACAATCATAATTGTAAACTAATTACTTTGGAGTTGCATAATTGCAATTGAATTACACAAGTTACATATATATTCAATTCCACATATAGTGAATTGAATATGTTGCAACTCATGCAACTTGTCTGATAGCACTCATGCTATAGAAATATGTTGAATTGCATCCATAACAACTCATGCAACTCATTTGACAACATTCATGTTGTAGAAATACATTGAATTGCAATGAAGTTGCAATTGGTCATTTTGATTCAAAAACCTAGTTGCAAGGCCAATTATAAATCACCCTATTTCTCATAGTGACTACAAAACAACTTAGTTTAACTATGGCGAGGAAAAATATGAATAGATTTTTATCAACATGGCAATGGCAACAATTGTAAGGAATAAAGCACTTGAGGAAGTAATTTTCAAGAAACACGAACATTTGAAAGGTAAAGGGCCAAAAGAAGGGCAAGAAGAAGAATAACTCAAATAATTGATGGTGGATACAATTAAGGAGTTTCAAAAGGCAATAGAACCAATAGAGGTACTTATCATCTTTGAACCATCATGGCCAACAAAGTGGCCAAGCTCACAATTTGCTATGGAGCATCTAGGAATGTTCCTTCAACTTGTGATGTTCAAGGTAAAGAGGAATTGCAAAAACACATAATGGACAAGAAAATCACCATCACCATTGGATAGTTGTTGCAATTGGCTCCAAATTTGAATACTTATTTGACATCACATTTTAATTTGCCAACCAAGGAAGCAACTAGCCCTAAACCTACCAACATAATAACTGTAATAACAATAGACCATTAAATGGCAGTAATCAAGGTGCATGTGGGCAAAAATGTGGTGGATGATGTTCTATTGGATGGGGATTTTGGAATGAATGCCATTGTGAATGGATTGAAGCGGAAATTGGGATTACCTCCACATCAACTTGTCCCATTCAATTTGAAGATGGGTAATTTTTCTTATAACAAGCCATTGGGGATAATACCCAACATTTGAATTTGGATCCATGGTATCCCATACATCATTACCTTTATCTCCGTGAATAACAAGGCAATAAATCCAACCTACTCCATGTTATTAAATCATTCTTAATTAAGGGATGCCAACATAATTCATGATTGGGGTACCAACATAATTAGGATTGAAGGTGATGATATATTGTAAAATGTTCCATTTCCAAATATTTGAATGGAAATATTAAGAAACCATAAGTTGTAATCAATTATCATTTTATGGAAGGTGTCATGGATGAAGAAGAAGTTTTTGTTGATGTCTCAACCTAGTATGTTCTCAATTGGAACAATTACCTTGCATGACCAAATGGTAATTAAACCGCAAATCTAGTTCAAACATGAATTAGGCTTAGTGAACATTGACAAGACACCCACTATGGAGAAAGCAAAAAACTTGAACATTGCCAAATAGATGTTACCCAAAAAGGTACATGTCAAAAAAATCAATATGGACACAATATAAAAGCCCAAATACTAGAAGATAAACATTAATTTGAAAGGGATGGTAGTTACAACAACTAAGGCATTGTTGTGGGAATTTATAAATGCATTTGCCTAGAACTATACAAAAATTCAAAGGATACCCCTCACATTGTTGAACACATGATTGAGCTCAACACTACCAACCCCTTGCATATCAAATGTGTTACCATATGAACCTTAATTATGCAGTCGTAGTTAAACAAGACCTTGACAAGTTTTTGGCAATAGGATTCATCAAATTAGTGGAGCAAACTACCTAAATATCACCCATTGATATGGTTTCCAAGAAAAATGGCAAGTTGCAAATTTGCACCAACTTTTGAAAGTTGAATGCCACCACAAAAACCCATTACTATTCATGGATGAAATGTTAGAGAAATAGTGAATTGTGAAGTTTAATTGTTCCTATATGGGTTTCTAGGTTACCATCAAATCCAAGTAGCCCCCAAGGATTGTTACAAGATGGTCTTCATTATGGATTTGGAGGCTTCTATTTGGGCGGCCATAATACTTGGTTCAATAATGTCCCACAAACCTATCATAGGGTGATAACAAAATATTCAAGGATTATTTGGAAGATTTTATGAAGTTATTTTTGGACAATTTTATCATTTTTGATGACTTGACTATTCATTTGCCTAAGTTGTGGCTTAATGTTTAAAGAAGTGCAAGGAATTTGGAACCTAAAAAAAATCACACCTTTGGTTTTTTATGGTATGATTTTAAAGTTCATAATTTTCAAGGACCCTCACCCTTCAATTGTATAGTTATTTCCCCTTCTTAAAAATTATGAACCTTAAAAATCATACCATAAAAAACAAGAGATGTGAATTTTTAGCCACATATGCCTATAACTTTATGGTAGGAGCAATGTTGACCCAAACCATTAACAATAAATGTGATAAGCCCATTGCATATGCATCTCATTTATCAAGCACGACATAGCAAAATTACACAACCATGGAATGGGAGGCATTGGCTGTGGTGTATGCTTTTCACAAATTTATACATTACTTTCTAGGCAAAAAATAATTTTTTTTATGTCAACCATATGGCACTGACCTACCTTGTCAACAACTATTTTATTAGGATAACACAATGGGTATTAGCTCTTTTGGAATACAATTTTACCATCATATACAAGTTTAGAAAAATACATTTGGTGATAAATGCAATTTATTACCTACTATGACCTTGGGAACCCTAAGGTGTTCCATATTAAAAGTAAATGTTCCCATGTTTGCTATGTAACCAAATTGGTTTCACAAGGTTAAGAACTACCTTCTCACATGTACTTTCCCTAAAATTGTTGTATGGATTATAAAACATACTACTTTTTTAAAAATTATGATTTACCATGATGGAAGGTCATATTGGGGAGGACATGTGTTGTTGTCGAACTTTTGAGGAGGTAACTATCATTTTCACTAAGTTGCATAAAGGTGCGAATGGTGGTCATTTTTTAACACACATTACCATCTGGAAAGTTTTGGATGCACAATACTAGTGGCCCATTCTTCACAAACAAACCATGCAAATCTTGTGATGAATGCCAAAAAAAAAGCAACCTAACCAACTTAGCATGACTTAGTTGGTCACCACATTGTTGTTAAATCCTTTCATGAAATGGTGATTGCAAAGAGAAGAGGAAGAGGATAGTTGCAGATATTTCTTGAGAAGGGAAAAAGAATAAGAGGAGGGGAAAAAGGTAGTTGCAAAAATGGACATCTTCATATGGAAAAAGATCCAAAGGAAAAGGAGGTAATCCATAAGCAACATGTACCCATTGATTTCTATTATCGAGAGGAGAGGGTCATGTATGCTAATACAATTTTGAACATCTTGTTGTCATGTTGCTTGGCATGAAGCTAACTAAGTATCATAAGTCAACTTTGGTGTCCCCCACATGTAGAAGACTTTTTACCTAGGGGAAAGTTAAGAAAAAAACAAAGAAAGACAAAAATATCCAAACCAACCTAGGTCAATCCCCCCCACTACTTTCACTAGGGTTTATCAATAAGGAGAGATGGTAATGCCATCCATTGCCCAATAGATGTCAAAAGCACTTTAACCACCTACGTTTGCTACTTAAGGTAGAAAGGTGTAGCCTAAGAGGTAGGTGTAAACTCCCCCACCACAAGGCCTACCATCCTCATAGGTGCCAAAGTTTTCAATGCAAATAATGATCAAGTCAAGTACCTCCTTTCCATATAAAAAGGGGTGAGAGTATTGTTCAAAAGTAATTGTTTTTAGGAGGGGAAAAAGTTGGGAAAGGGGAGCTAGCCAAGGAGGAGAAATCAATTCAAATTGATCGTCCTTTCCTTTTGAATATTTTGTACAAAAGGTGACACATAGGAGATGGAGACGGCCTAGGAAGAGCCTACTATCACCCTCTAACTAGAAAAACCATCAAATGTTGAAGCATCCACCAATGGGCATCAAACTACCTCCCATGGGCATTCCTAGAAGAGCCAATTAGAAAGGCCCCAAGAGGAGGTAACAACTAGTAGATACCAAGTTACTTCCTCCTCAATATTCCCATAACTAGTACAACCATGTAAGGTAGATGGAAGGGTTTTGCTACCACAATAAAAAGGCATGATGGTAGGAGGGAGGATGTACAAAAAACATCCCCTCCCACCCCTTCTTAACAACTAATGCACATGGTGTTATTGGAGAAGAATGAACCTTTTATTGTTATGGAGTAGGTAGATAAACCATTTTTCAGTTCAAGAGACATGAATAGGTAGGTGGTTACTATGGCCACAAAAATCTTTAGTTTGAAGGAGTTTTTAAGGCAATTGCCAAGGACAAGATGAAGACACAACTTTGAGAAGATTGTATGAACTTGACAAATGAAGAACTTGACAATGAACAAGAACTATATGATTTTATTTCTTGAAAAAAATAATGATGTAAACTAGAGATGAAATGAACTAAAAGTACAAGGTCACAACTTACATTGACAAGATCGAGGGGTGGTGCTATTTGAACCTTTTCCTATACTATCCAATGGAATATTTTAGAAAAACATCCACTTTTTAAAAAAATATGCTAACTAAACCTTCCATAAATTTGTATAAGATAATCTTTTAGAAACTGTCATTGATCATGTGTTTTAATAACTATTGTTCGTTCTTAATCTTTTTGAAACTTTTAAGCATATTTTTCAAAAATCTTTTTGGAACTTTTAAAAACTTTCAAACATATTTCTTGAGGACCTTTTGGATCTTTAAAAAAAATCTTTAAAATACTAAACATAATTCATCGTGGATTTTTTTGGAAGACATTTGAAATTTTCTAAAACAAATTTGGAAATTTTTAAAACATATTCTTCATGGATATTTTTGGAAAATTTTAGAGACTTTTAAACATATTTTTCATAGGTTTTTTGCAATTTTCCAAAAACTTCTAAACATACTTCTCAAGGACATTTTTGAAAAATTCAATAAATTTCCCTTATTATTTAATATTTGTGAAAATAGTTGTATTAGATTCAATAATGGGCTAATTACATGCCATGAGATCATGAGGAAAAACAAGGCAATTTGAAAGTAGCATCAAGTTGAACTATTGTTCCAACACCACTTAAAGAGGGTTGCCACCTTAGGGAAACATTTCAACAAATAGATGGAGCAAAATGAAAATTTTACTTACCAATTGGGGAATTAAGGGGATGCATAGAACATAACTACCATGAGGTTAAATTGTTGCAAGCCAAGGTAATGGACTTGCAAGCAAATAATAATCATTAACATGAAGTCATTTCCATCCATATTGAAAAGCTCCTACATATAAAACTACCCATAAGTTGTGGCTTGGAAACAAAAAATGGGTAAAGAAAAAGCTAAGTGGAATGAACTCAAGGGGGAACTAAACACTTTATTGGATGCAAAACCCCTCTTTACCATCATTAATTAACCTATTTACTATCACCATCTAACAATATACCAATTGACATTTATTCATTTCAAGATGGATGATGTTCCCTTTAACATTTTCAATATTTCTAGGAATAATGATATTGAATCATGTTCATTGGACAAGGTAAGTTTTCAAACATCCATTGCAATTTTGGGCCCTTGGGTTGAGTTTAGTATCTTAGAAGGGTGAGCTACCATCTCCCTTTCCATGATGGTAGGAGGTAGAACTTTGTCTGGTTCCAAAAATATCCTAAGTAAATTGTGAAGATGGAATCCAAAGTAGAAGGGGACAATGTTAGTGGGTAAGTTCTTTAACCGAGTTATCTCAAGGGCTTCTTAATAATTTATCAATTAGTAATGGTAGGTGTAAAGTTATCATCTCCCATTTACTAAGGGATGAAGCCACTGAGCTAATTAGTCCTTGAAGATAAGGTGGATAACAAATGGTTTGCCAACTAATTAGGGATTTGTGAAGGAGACTTGAACAAGTCGCCTATTTTGTAAGGTGGTGGGGAACCTTATTGGTTTTTCATTTTCTCTTGATTATTATTTTTAAATTAAAAGAATATGTGTGAGAAGGAGATGTACTTGGAGTTGATTGGAATAGAATGATCATGTGTTCTAAGGAAGGTAGATGCCTTGTGTATTTGTATTTTTTCTTCTTAATTTCATTTCTTTACAAATAGATTTATTAACTTTTTTGATATAGAAAAATGTAGTTCTTTGTTTTTTGTATTATTTCTTCATGAACATTTGTTGGATGGTAGGTATAACCATAGAAAGCAATATAAGAGGTTTTCAATAGAGGCATAAAAGGGTTGAAAACAATTGATCCCCATGGAAAAAAATTGCAACAAAAATGATCAAATTAGTAGGAAGGCAACTACCTTCTTGCCATAACATTGAATGATTAGTTGTTTATTTTTTTCCCAAGGTTTTCCTTTATTATTTGGAAGGTACTTAGTGGAAGGTAGTTCCAAGGTAAGATTTTTCTTTTCATTTTTAATTGTTTTTACATGTTACAACCTTCATCTAATGTGGATTAGGGACTATCATATCTATAAACATATAAACCCAAAAAGGCTAAACTAATAAAAACTAAATTACTACATGTCTAACATTGTAGTCGTGACTTTGCTTGAATGGCAACTTTTTGTCCATGGCAATTTGCTTGAATGGAGTGTATAGGAAACACTAATGTCATAATTATGAATTTCATGGAGTGAGTGTAACAAAATAAACTTCCAAATTGTGGCACCACTATCATGTTGCATATAATCAAGTTCAAGATTATGGTGCACCCTTGTTAGGTTTCTTGTTTCCTATTTTCTCATTTCTTCATGTTTTGGATGCAAATTTGCCTTTAGACACATGCGCATCATTGGGCCTCATGGTGTTACATGACTACATGGTTTTTTCAAATTTTCATCTTTCCTTTGTGAACTTGCACTTGATTGCATTTGATATTTTAATAAAACTTTAATGCTTCTTCAAATTTTTGATTTGTGGGTGGTGCTTATGATAAGAAAAATATGGGTGACATTTTTTTGGGTGGTGATTTCTTGGTTGGTGCTCCTTGTAACTTGGAGTTGTGTGATGGGTTGATGCAATATATGCTGATAATAGATATGAACATAGAAGAGATACTAACGAAGGAGGTAGTTGACAATTCAAAAGTTGAAGTACTTAGAGGGTGTGATTTTTTATATTCCTCACTAATTAACTACAATGGGTGCCACACACCACAACTCAACTACGTGGATTTTTTTCAATTAAATGTTGAAGTTAGAACATGTGTTATTGAGGTTAAAGTGCCTCAAATGATGCATGTGTGGTAAATTGTCCTATGGCATCAAATTCAAGCTATTAAAATAGTTGCACAACATGTTGCAAAAATGGCATGGTGACATAGTAGACATCAACCAATGGATTAACATTCACGAAAAGAAATTCTAAGCATGCACATGAAGATGATTTGAATCAATACATGGTGAAGTCAAAAGTTGTAATTGCAATGAAATAGAAGGGGAAGAAACAAAAGCGATTAATCCAACAAACATCACAAAGTTTCTTGGATCACACATTCTTTATAAGAAAAGTGATCCATATTTGACACAATATTTGACAAACCTTGTGATTTTTATAGCGAAAGGTTATATTCCACTTTCTATGTTATCATCCATGGTTTTGGCTCCTTGTGTTATAGTGTGACCCAAAGGTGGATTTTATATCTCAGAGGTCATTGGTAAGATAATATATTCCATGAATAGTACCAAGGATTATGGAAGAATATATTTTTGCTAATGTTGTCCACTTATGTCATAACAAACATCACATTTTATCTTTGGAGGTACAAGATTTGATTTGATACATGTGCAATGATTGTCAATTTTGGAAACAACAATTGGGTACCACAACATGAACTATGATTGATTTATTTAAAGCTCCCAATACTTTTAGGGCAACTTTTGTTAAAATTGTGAAGCCTCTCCTTGTCCAATTTCCATTCATTGACGAGATACTTGTTTACATCAAGGATGAAGGTAGCAAATGAAGGTAGTAAATGCTTTTTCAATTGTCATAAGTTGTAAGCTTTTAGAGTTCAAGAAGCCTTTTTCCAAGTACATGTTTTGGCCAAATGAGGAGTAAGTTGTGCTAATATGTAATTACAATAGAAAAGGTGTGTGATTTGATTGAGGAAATTTCAATTAAAGGAATTTAGGAAGCTTTGCAAAATACCGTAACATGGACAAAAAAAAGTGGGAAAAGGTGCTTGGAATGGGACAAGGCTTGTGTTGAAGTGGGTCTTCTTCAAGTTGCAAGTTGAAAATGTTAACAAAGATCATTTTGCATCACGTGCTATTCTATTTCAAATTACGCTAGAGTATGTTTACACAATTAACATGTATTACTAACAGGAAAATCTCCAAATATATGTTAGGGACCTGATGGCCTCACCCATGCTATAACAAAAATAATTATAGAGACTATGAATACAATAATGCAATGGTGGATGTGTTAACTTTCAAATACATGGGTATTATCATTACCACAAAACCATGTTTTGACTCATTTTAGCCATAATTTTAGTCACATAAGACATTGGACAAAAATTGGTTTTAATCAAAACACTAACCAATTTTTTTTGACACAAATTTGATTCAATCCATTTTGATTAAAATGATTGAAAATGATCAAATTGATTAAAGATATTAATTGACGTGGTATTTGTTTAAAATGACTGAAATGTTTGAAAATATTAATTGATGTGGAAATATTAAGTTTTAAAATAATAATAATTTGATTTTTTGGATTAAACTAAAAGCATGTTCAACACATCGTCACGCATTCCAAAAACTTTTTTGGAGGGTAGACTATGAATTATATTTTAGCAAACCCATTCAAATGTGTCATCATGATGATGGGAAAACCCATCCTTGGGTGGTACCACTAGGAACATCACATTTCAAACTAAAACCTTTTTAAATTCAAATAAAATAAGATTCATTTTAAAAAGATTTTTCACTTCAAATTTTATATCAAAAGATGAGCCAAGTTGTGTAAATTTTGAAATTTCAATTAATTTTTTTTAAAAAAATCCCAAATGAGTGGCGAAGGAATAAATTTCATGAAAATAACACTTTAGGTTCTTTAATTCATGAACACAAAAGGAACATGTTTTTTTATTTTCTTTAATTCTTTTAGTTTTTAGGAAGGCTTAGAATGGTATTCTTCTTCTATTTAGTTAATAGTAGTCAATTGAAAAAATTGTAAATTTTTGAATAATTTTTGAAGGTCAAAAATAAAAAGTTTTGAAGGGCCATTGCATTCATGTTTACAAACTTATAGTAATTTCCAATTTTTTTTCAATCAATAATTTGGGCCATACCCTGATGATTACAATTGATAAACCCAAACCAAGGTTTTACAATGGTGCAACTTGACACTTAATGATAAAGGGTCAAAAATATTAAAAACACATGTTAAGAACATTTTAGGAACAAAATTTATTACTTGTGTGCCCTATGTAGGTGTTAACAAATTTTCCAAAATGTATACATAGATGGGAAAACAAAACCTTTGTAATGCATGTCAATAGTAAAAATCAAAATTTAAAAAGATTATTTTTTAAAATTAAATTCAATTGGGTCAACCTTTCCTTGAATTTTTGTGAAGCGGTTTTAATGGTACCACCCAAGGATGGATATTTCCTAATGTTATGATCACAACATGTTCAAAACGGGGTTTGAATCCTCAATTCTGTGCCACAACCAAAAGCCTTTAACATCCAACCATCATTTCACGTGGTGACATAAATTACCATCACAAAATTTATAAACACACATACCTTTTGAATACCATACACCATAACAATATTATATAATTAGATAATTTCATAATAAAATTAATTATTCTATGTATATCTTTAATATCATCATTCAATTTAATTATTTGATTATTATAATAGTTATAATGAATTTTATAATGCCTTGCTTTCAAAATGTAATATGTATTGCATGAATTTTAAATAAATTTAATTAAGATAATTAATTATATTTAATTATATAAATTTCAAATTCTGAATGTTGCACTTTTTTTTTAAATGAAAAATGAAAAATATTATTTAAAAAATAAATTTCATAAGGAAATGAATTTATGCAATTAAAATTCAAAATGTTTAAATTTTATATATTTAGTTATTTTATAAATTTAATAATTCAATTAATTCAATTTTTTGGTACATTAATTATGTTCTAGCTTTCGTAACAAATTTAAATATAACACTTAGTTCAATTTTCCATTTTTCAAATGTCATTTTGTTACATTTCAATGGAACTATCCCCTATTTTTATTTATATGTAAATCATTATATACATGAAATTATTACCGCATATTACCGCATCATCAAAACTAACATTATAGTTGTAATCAATCATATTTAAATGACCGATTTTAGTCACATTAGTCAAGTTGGACATCTCCACATGGGTGTCATATATGCCACGTGCCCTACATAATGTTTATTTTGATTAAATAACTAAATTTTATAGTTGAAATGAATAGAACTAGTTTTAATTTTAATCAAATTAAACATAGCTAGCCATTTCAAACAAATGAACTTGATTTTACATTTATTTTAGTCATGATGCTTCTAGCATAAAAATCATGCTTTTGTAGTAGTGTATTGGTTTTTTTTTACACGAGCTAATTGTCTCAATGTCAATCTTAGTAAAATTACAAGTAGAAGAACAATGATGTGACTTCAACTTTGAACTTGAGATGTTGTATTCTCACATGGTGTGTATAATTAAAAAAATTCTTGTTCTTGTCCTTGAATTTTGCAAAATCTTTTATGTAACAAAGGTGCACAACATGCTTGTAGTCATGTTGAAACCATGCTATAAATGCTTGTAATGTTTGTAAGAATTTGTTAGTTGAGATTGTGTTTTGATGATGGTGCAAAATTATGATAGGTGGATTGTTCTTTCACTTTTCATGAAGTTTTTTGAAATTTTAACTCTAAGTTGTAGTTAAATACATGCTAAAATTGTACAAATTTTTGATAGCTCTTTATTTGGTGTCATAGTTTCAAATGAGGAGGTAACACATGCTTCATTGGTGAAGAAACTTTCATTGTTCAAAATAGTTGTGAAGTTGCAAAGCCTTTTCTTGTAGTTTTGTTCTTAGTTTAGTAGTTCTTGGTGATACTTGGTTTTTAAAATTGAGATTGAACTCATATGTATTGTTGATATTATTTTAACTTATTGTGTCATTGTAGGTTGGGTACATTTAATTTGGACATGATCATCATGATATATAAAATTGGTCTAGTGATGCACGCATAAGAAATCACTCGTGGGTAGAAAATGATGTACAAGATTTTTTGTTGTAGATGCTAACCTTTTGATCATGAAGGTGAGATTGAAGAAGTTGATTTGTTTGAAAAGTTTTCTAAACAAGTTGTAGTTTATGTAGGTTGAATTTAAGCAACTTTGCAAGTGTTCAACTTGCACATATATATTTTTTTATAAAAATGATTTGAAAGCTACACAAATAAAATCTTATTTCATAAAACTATTGGTATCAATATTGAATCACAATTGTATGAAACCTTCAAAATCAATATTGTTAAATATTAATGTGCAAAAGATGTTAAACAACCCCCAACAAGCTTTGTTTGGTGCAAAAAATGGCTAACAATGCTTCACCTTGTGCAAGCCTAGTTTTGTTGCATGGTTTGATTGGTTTGATCTTGACTTTATGTTAAATAAAAAAATATTATTATAGTTTTTCAAAGCCAAAATTTGTGCTATTGGTTGGTATGTGGTTTGTTTTTTGAGAGGTGCTAGGTTTGAAATGGGGGTGTGATAGTAGAACACAAAGAACTAAAATAAAATAAAATTATAAAACAAGCAAAACCATGTGGGGTGCAAAAAGGGCACTAAAGACAAGCCTAAAAATGTGTTGGATATAGTTTGTTGGGGGTATGTAATGTTTCATTTAATGTAAAATGTTATAACTTTTTTAAATTAATGATACCAATTTGGTATTAAAACCTCAAACATAAATGGTATATCCATATCTAATTGGTGGCAATTAGTTTAGAAATCTTGAGACATATACTTGACTAATATGAATAAAATGTGATACACTCCTAACATAGGTTGATTTTACATGTCAAAGTTTTTTTGGTCCTATGTTCCAAAGGCCAAAATGACCAATGAAAAAAAATGGAACATGTCCCAAAATTGATAATTAAAAATTTGGACATGTCCACAAAAAATAAAAATAAATTATGACAAGTTCAAAAACCCAAATTAATTTTTACAATCTGTTAATGAAAATAATCAATACCTACCAATATAATACCATAGATCTACAAAGTTGGTTTGACATCATGTCGTTAGAAAATATATTAAAAATGATGCTAGGTTGCGACCAAGTTTGGAAGGAGGTCTATTCTTTCTTAGGATTCACATTTTGACTACCCAAACCATGAGCAACATGAGAGTTGTGATACACAAAAATTTGAACACATAGAAATTAAGGCACACAAAAATAGTGAAATGAATGTGTTACAAAATACATAATACATACCATCATGATTATGGAGGACTCTTACTACGATGCGTTTTTAATTACTAGTATACTTGAAATGAGAATCTCAAGAAATCAATCTTTTCAAAACTAGGTCCACAATAACCAAGGAAAACAAAAAGAGAGGGAGATAGGCACCAATCATACTTGCCTTGCCCCATCAACAAACATTGGAAATGGGCTTTCAAGTGGGAAGTTGTATGTGCATAGTTAATGGGTTTGTCCATAAGATATTTCAACTATTGCCTTTCATTTTAGATTCCAAATTTTCGATACGTGTTATGCACAATTGTCATTTTTACCTCAATATAGTGTTCAAGGCATAAGAAAGATGTCTAGCAATTTAATGTCGTTATGTTGTTTGAAATGTTTGCCACTTTTCAAAACGTTAGAATAGGTTTTGTTCCAGAATCACTTGTTGCATTAGTTTTAAGTCATTTATCTCAATAGAGGACAAAGAATCAATCCCCAAAACAAAATTACAAAAAAAAACATGATATATCTCAGGTAGTAGTTGTATACCAATTGCTATGTATTTGGATGAAATGCCTAATGTTTTGCAAAACACATTTCTATGCATTTTTACAAGTTCCAAAACCCAAAAAATTGAAATGGACACATCTTGCAAGCAAAACTTGGATGTTTTTTGGGTTGATGTCGAAAAAGCAAAGTTGAGTTCAAAAACCAAAGTAGGTGCTTGTGTAAGAACGACATTGCTTGCAACATTGGCACTAGTACTAATCAACTACAAACAAGCCTACCAACTCCACACATATATTTGAAAAGCCCTTTCATTTGTTTGGCTTATTTTGTGTCATACATGAAAATGGCACCACAAAAAAAAGGTTTAATTAGCATGTTGTCAAATTTGATCTAAATTGTTAAATCCCACTTGGCTAGTCCTAATTGATTAAACAGTCAACACGACTTTGATTGGATGAATGTTAGAATGTTTCCCAACACATCAAAACCCAAGATGAAAAAAATCATGCTATACTTTACCATGGGAAACAAAAGGAAACAAAAAAAACTATGTAATTTTCTACATTTAAATATTTTTAATATTTTGAAATAATTTAAATGGATTTTGGGATTTTTACCATGGTACTACCAATGTGGGTTTGACCTGATTCACCCATTTGATTTACTTTGTATATAGCTAACTTACCCCCATGAATTTCATCCTTGGCAACTTATATCTATAGGGGAAGGCACTATTGTTAGGGCATTATGCGTAAGGAGGCTTATTGTCATGGCATTATTTTCACAGAACCAAGGGCGAAAGTGTAATGACTTGAGTAAGGCCTTCCCTAGCATAAGAAACAAGGACCTCCACCAAAATGCCCCTTGGCAAAGGGATCTTATGCACAACATCTAGTGGCAGCTTAAAGTGGCAATTTTTGCAATTCAGAATCCTCCAAACCAAAGCAAATTTTGGCCGAGGTTGTTATAGACACCTCATAAGTTGCCCCTCCATTCCCACAAACAAATCATCTTGGTTTCATGGAATAATTCCTTTGGAAATATAATATTAGGTGACTAAATAAATAATAATAATAATTTTTTAAAAATGAAAAATAAGAAAAAGCCCTATAATAAAAAGGATTATGACATCCAAGTTAGCACCAAGATTTTGAAACACAAGCCTCTAGTTTGAAAGACTCTGTTCATTTGCATTTTCTTCACATTTGTGATAATTTAAGGATTAATGTAAAAAAAATTCAGTTGTAATAAGGTTTCCCCCCCCCCCCCTTTTTTTTTTCCCTCCAAACTTTTTTTTTTAAAACTTCTTTTACATTTTTCCTTTTTTTTTTTTTATTTTTATAAATTTTC
>Ga0116227_10002930_pt1 | contig 38346 bp, 22 predicted proteins | sample S1TSphgellanicum_FD_89693 | JGI IMG/M metagenome (GOLD analysis project Ga0116227, IMG submission 89693) | Host-associated microbial communities from peat moss isolated from Minnesota, USA - S1T2_Fb - Sphagnum magellanicum MG | ecosystem: Host-associated > Plants > Peat moss > Unclassified...
AGCGAGAAGGCCACCAAGAGGGTCCTTTTTTGGAAAAAAATTCAGGGCGTTCTGCACCCCATCGTTCCCCGTTTAAAAAACCACCTGCACCCCCACACGCCCCCCCCCCCCCCCACACACACATACACACACACACACAAACAGGCAAGCCACAAGAGGCCAAAAGCGCATTCCAAACTTTGGCTCTTCACACTGTGTGTCAGAGCTTGCTAAATACCACAAGCCTCTAGTCTAGTGTAGGAGCAATCATCCCCAATTCCCTATGAGGAGCAGCCTTTTGTAGAGGGGTGGCATAAGAGTCCAAAGCAAATCATCCTTTGCTAATTTTATAATGGTTTTCAATTGTGCCCACAACACCCACCCCCCTGTTTCCCCCTCTTTGGGGGTTTAGGCTCCCAGCTTGGGGAACACAATGCGCTTACTTACTTAGGCTCACTTGGAAAGTGGGGCAGGTGAGAGAGGGTGGGGGGGAGGGCCAGATCTAAAAATTGTGGGTCCTTTTCACGTGTTGTTCAGACCAAGGAAAAAGGGAGGCCATTAGCTTTATGCAGGGCATTTAAGGCGAAAAGGGCGCGTGCATTACTTCAGCCGTCAGTTTTAGTGATGATGCGTTACGTCCCTCTTTGTACTTGCCCTTCGGATCTTCCTTCAAAGTAACGTTACAAAACAATTTAAATGAGAAAAAAATTATTGCACCTTCAAAAGTTTTCAAAGATATGTTGCACAAACAATCAATCCATCAAAAGATCAGTTCACCCCCAAAAAAGTATATAATTAAAAAAAAAAGTAGGGTTGGGAATGCATCCAAAAAAAGCCTCAAAAGACTCGCTCATAAATCAATCCTCCCATCAAATTCAGGAAAAACAAAAACAATGGAAACCATAGGGTTGAGATTAAGTTAATCAACCCTAGGCGAATGGAACAACAAATGTAAGGTTCAACCTCAATGAACACAATGGGAACAATGCTTGGCACTATTGATTCAACAGCCTTGAGAACCCTAATGACTAGAATAGGTCATACACACAACACAAGAGTCTTTCTCATCATGTTTCTAAACATGTTCCCAAAAACAGCAATAGGGAACAACATAAGGAATAATTAGCCAACATCGATCTCCATGCACACAAGCCTTATTTCGGCCTTTATCCAACATAAGGAAGATCATATCATATTTGTGGAAAGGCCATTTTAGTGTTGCCATGGGAGCCATCTTAGCATATTAAAGCTTTGGGTTATGACCTTGAACTTCATAACCTATAATTTTAAAACTCAAACCTAAGACCTTAAGACCTAAAAACCCTAACCCTTACTTATATAACTTTATGACATGAACCATGTAAAAAAACCTTTATTACCTATTCGGGTTTGATTCTTTGTTAGTTCTAATTCCATGTAAACTTGTTGAGTCTAGTTCCAAGGCCACGTCTTGGTCCATTTAAATTTGTCAAGTAAAATTGTCAAATTCTTGTGTAGGTATAGGTCCATGTAAATTGTTTGGGTCCAATTTTTAACCTAGATTTGAACTAGACTTGGCCACCGCTAGCATGTACCTTTATTGCTTAGGTTGGTGTTTACGATTTCTCAAACTTCAAGCCTTGATATGTAAAATAAATTATGGCATCAAAGAAAATTATATGGTAGGATATAATTATAATACATAAATATGACAAATATGTCATATTGGTTGCATGATATATGAGTAGTCAACCTATTTTTCAACTTTAATGTCATTAAAAAAGAAGTTGGAAAACATCGTTCATCTTCCACATTCCCCAATACCATCATTATATAAGGTGATTCCACCATTTTGAAATATAATTTAGACAATTATTGTTATAGCATAATACTAAAAGAGAAATTGGACCGCATTTTGTCACCAACAATTGTAATCCAATGGAAGCTCTAAAAGCTATCTATAATTGGGTTGCATTGTGATTTTGAAAAGAAAAAGCTCCCATGATAAGTTTTGTTCATTGAGTGTTACATGGATATTCAAACCTTCATCACTAATATCCTTTTCAATACAATATTAAGCCTTCAACAATGTTACATTGACAAGGAATGTTTGTTTTGCATCAAGGTTCAATCAATAACAAGGACTATTGATCCCACTTGAGCATTCATTAATTAATGTCCTATCAAACTCCTTTAATGAATATGGCAACCAAATGTGAACACTAAAGTTTTGCCCTTTTGACCTAGCAAAAAATTAATCATCATACATCTATGCATGGTTATAACTTACAACCCATGTTGAAAGACATATTTTTAATGGATCTAGCATTAAATCGACATTTGAAATAAAAATGGCATATCGAATTAAGTGACCAAATCAATTCACTAGGAAGAAAACAAATCATAATTATAATTCACTAGATCCTTGAAGGCGTTCGAATTCTCTTCATTGAAATTCTTATTTGGATCAAAATATAAGGTATACAATTATGCATGATACATCTTTGTAGCTCTCACAATGTCACACACAAAAATGTCCAAACAAATTTCATGAGCTTATGCATTAACTTTAATATTGGCATGATGCAAGTGAGGCCCATGACTATTTTTACATCAAATGAATATTCAACATGTGAATTTTGCATACCAATGGTGTTCAAATCATCCTTTATATTCACAACTAAGGACTTGTATTCTATTAATACCCTCTTAACAAGGGACAACATAAAGATCCACCCAACATTAAGATTCCAAAGTAGTTTGTTCCCATTTGTCTCCAATAGTTGTGTGACACTTCATTGTTGAAAGTGTCTTTTAGTTGAAAAGGAAAAAAAATGTAAGTTGTTTACAATAAACCTTCGAATTTCATAACAATTAAGTTTGTTTGATATGCAATAATGTATGTAATAAGCATGGGTGAATGAAGAGTTGACCCAAAAATGAAATAACAAAATAGTTATGAAGAGTGGACCTAAAAATGAAATAACAAAATAGTTTTTTTCTACACCCTTATGGATTATTATGTATCATCAATTAAATGATTTTTGAATTTCATGAAAGGGATTCATGTATATGATTTTTATGTAATCTAATTACTAGGTAAAATCATGGAATTATTTTAGAACTAACATTTTATACCAAATGGCCCATGACTTTTTGAATATGCATGTGGCTTTCGGTGTAATAGTAGATAAACAATTTACAAATGAACTCACCATAATCATAGTTTGCAATGATGTTTTCATTCTTCATTGATTTCCAAATTTGATATGTCAATTTAACAAATTTTTCAAAATAAAGGATTCCAAACCATTTCAAAATGATATGAAATAATGAAAATGTGGGAGACTTTGTAAAATGCCAAAATTAAGGAAAATGGTGAGGTCCTTTACAACATGATCTTTGTAAATTTTTTATAACTTTGATCATAAACATTGTATTTTAACATGCAATAAAAAGTGGCCATTAATTATCTTTTAGAAAAAAAAATTCCTTTGAAAATATGCATTAATGAAAATTTTATATTTTTGGCACTATCAAATTACATTGCAAAAAATATATTATTAAAGACCCCTCATCTACCAATTTTGAACTACTCCAATTTACATTCACCATCAAGAAAAAAAATTCTATTTTTCATTTACAACTTTCCACAAGGTACATTAAAATATTAATCCATAACTAATTATCAATTCATCATCAGATCTAGCAACTTTGTACCTTGCTTTGTGAACAACACTTTTAGTTGTTTCAAAACAATGTGATATTATCCCATATTGCATTTTATTAGATAATGTTTGTGGGTACACTTGTTTTTCACTTTCAACAAATTGAACATTAATTTCACATGCCAACAAAATTAATAAGTGGATGATCTTGTTTCAAAAACCAACATTATAAAAAAAATTAAAAAATTAAAATTCCCCTTTTTTCCTTGGCCACACCTCCCCCCCTCCTACTCCATGTTAAACATTAGATTTATTGGTTAATATCTTTTCATATTGTAAATTTACAAGCACTATTTTTTTGTTGTTAAAAATAAGATTAAACATGTTGCATTGCCCCAAAGTGTAGATGGGTTACAATCACAATAACACATATAGTAAGGTGTAATCACATTAACATGCACCATTAACAGTCATAACCATTGTTCAAATTGTTAAAAAAAAAAGAACTACAAATGGATTTTTTTTAATATAATGTTATTTTCAATATATTAATATACATATTAAAAAGTTTTAAATCAATTTAATGAATAAAAAATACATAAAAGCAATTTTTTTGGGGTCCAAGCATGGTATAGTGGACCAAAATGTATGTTTGCCCAAAATCCAAATTTTAAATATGACAATTTTTCAACATAAACATAAGAAAATAGATTCAAAACTTTTTTAAAGTTTCATTATGAAAGCCGCCATGCTTCCATTGAGTTTTGATGAGTTGAATACAAAATTTGAAAAACTTTAGCACAATAAAAGTAGGTAATTAGTAGGAATGAAACTAATAGGTTAATATTGTGTTCATTTTTACTTCTACATTACACATTAAATATATTTTGATTCTACAATGAAAAATTTAAAAATCCTTTACTATATTTAGCATGCCATTGATTGAAAATTAAAATAGATCCAATATATAATCTACTTGTGCTTGAACTTTAATCTACTTTGTAGGTTATTACCTATATTTGAATTTTGATGAATATATACAAACCTACTTTAAACATAAGATTTAAAATGCAGTTTTAGTAAAGTCAAAAAACTCATATAACTAAACATTAAAATAATAATATTCTTAAATTCAATATACCAATGCCTACTTGATGGCCACTTTCGATTTATGTTGCAGGGTAATTCTTTAGTCTATTTTACCATGCTCTTACCTTATGCTATGTAATGAATGTTTTTAAGTAATAATTAAGTAGCAAAAACACACAAAACATCATTTGTTTTTTAATAAATGACATAGGAATTCAAGTAATGGTGAATCCATGACCTAATTTTGGTTCTAAACAACTACATTAACCCCTTCTTTGTTTATTTCATGTAATTAAGGTAAATGCATGTGAAGAATGTCATTTTTCCTAATTATCTTGAAGTTCTTGTACCCTAATCTTAGTTGCAAGGGGCTAAGGAGTGTGATCCAAGTTTGCAAAATTTTGATGTTGCCAAATTATATTTGCTATTAAAATTGCTTGTCAAATCTAGGAATGTTTAAGCTTGATAGTAAAAAACAAAGTCACATCTGAATTTGCTTAGGAATTACAATGATAACATGGATGATGGACAACATTAAAACTTTATTAAATTCCAACAAAGACTTGTTTGACACATATATAATCACATGTATGGGCACATGAAAACAAGACAAATTTTTTTGCAATGAACAACCAAACCCTAAACACCTTGGTCATTACATCTTGGTGAAATTATTGGCACAAAATGCCTTATATTACAATAGGTTCATAGTAACCAACGTGCACGTGACGTGGCAAATTGGTAAAATTTTGGTAATTAAGGAGATGCATTTTGTAGTATATATTAACATTCCAAAATGAAGGGAAATTGTCTCCATTTATGCAACTTATCATGTAAATATTTAATAGATGAAAAAAGAATTGGAAAAGAACAAAGAAGATGCCACCTCATTATATAATTCACTACTTATTAATTGGCACAAAGTATGCCATCCTTTAATTTTTGTGCACAATATTTCACAAAAGTCTATATTTGCAAAATTGATATTTGGTGATAAAGTTGACAATTGGATGGGGGTTCTAAATTGATCATTTTTTTTCTAGTCCAATTAATTACAAATGGGCTACACAATTCAAAGTTAATTTAACATAGTTGGTTCTTTTTCTTTTTCTTTTTCAAGCTAGAGCTACCTTGTTGTTTTTTAATTTTAAAAAGGTGGTTATATTAACCAATTGTCACTAGGTGAAAACACAGTCAAAAGAGCCACCCAAGTGAATGGACATTCCTTCAAACTACATTTTTGTATGTTTGAAAGATCACAATTGAAGCATAATAGTTTGGATTGTGATCCTTTTTTTTGAAATAATTCCCATTCATTGCAAAATTTACATGTTCAAAGCACTCAAATTTCAAAAGTGGATAATCTTGTTTTTTTTTCAAATGTCATTTTTCTATCAAATGTGCACCATTCTTTCTGAAAATTGGAAAGGATTTTAGGATTGATGATTTAGAAGGGAAAAAGACTTGAACTTATGAAAATTGTTTTTATAATTGATTTGAGCACATTTGGTTATAGATTTTGAAAATGTGCCTTTAACAAAAGTTGTTCATGTTTATGTGATAGAGGGCATGAATGCATAATATATATGATATAAAATCAATTTGTAGTCAAAATGTATATATATTTAAGATGCAATATTAAAGGGGTACTCAAAATATAAATTTTAAAGTTATGAACCAACATAAAAATGACATATGTCATGTGTAGTCTTTGGAAAAGGACTTTTACCTTAACACCCTTGGTTCTTTTGATCATGTTTTCACCCCATTTGCAAATGTTAACAAATTGGTTACAATCATAATAAATGAAATAAAAAACATTGGCGACATGTCATTACAACAAAAGGTGCCCCTGTATGCCAAGTGATTTCATTGGATTATGAGCGAATTCATTGGTTATAGTGAATGGGGACTAACAAATTGCACCCACATTTTGTAATAGTGTATGGGTTGGCAAGGGAATTCATTTGGCTACAAGGTTATTGTAAAAAAAACAAATTTAGCTAAAGCACCAATTAAAGGCCAATACAAGCAAATGTGTAACCCTAAATTCTACTAAACTTATTAATGACCACTTATAAGGTTACAAGTCATAACTTATAAGCATAATACCAAAACATGTCTTTCATGATTATGACATTTTCCAACTATGTCCTAATTTAATCATGTATGGTGAAAACATGGTTAGGTGGCTCAAAAATGGCATTTGTAAGTCCATAATCTAACACTAGCGAATTGTTTTTGTAGTTTTAACAATTATCAAACCATAAATCTTATAATTATCCCCTATTCTTTTAATCATAAATATTAATAAACCAACATATGAATATCCCTAAACATGTGATTAATAAAAAAAATTCATGCAAAAGATTAAATTTTTTAATGTGAAATAGATTTTCAAGAATAAAAACTTACAACAATCACATCATTTAAAACTTTTTAAAATTAAAAAATATATATATATTAGGAAATTTTCAATGCATTTCACTAATAAATTTTTCATTTGATGATGCTTTATTTATTTTATTTTTTTTGACAATATTTTGATATTTTTTTGAGTCCACATTTTTCATTTGTGCAACAAACATAGTGTTGTCATTTCAAAAGTCCATTATGATTCCATAATCTTTTTGAACTTCATCCAATTTTTTTATGATGACTCCCATTTAGATTTATGACAACATGAATAATTAAAAAATTGACAATGTTAATTTTGAATATGGCTTTAAATTGTACATTTGTATGTTATCCAAAAAAATTACAAGTTTGATAGTCAAAATTATCCACCTATTCATGTTTTCACCCTATAGTAATATGTCCATTACATGTAGTCATATACTTTTAATCATCTTTGTGACTACATTATGACTACATGATTCCAAATTGGGTATTTAAAGTGGGTACTACCTAAGTAGGTAGTACCTTAGTTAAGTACATATTAACTAAGTACCTATTCTAAATACCTACTTAGTGGGTACTTAGCTAGTAGCCATTAGTTAGGTAATAAGTACCTACCCATAGATACCTATTTCAAATATGTACTAATTAAGTAGTAGGTACCTACCCCATTACATACTTAGTTGTTAGTAGGTACTTAGGTAAATACGTACCTTGGTACATATTTACCTACCTTGACTACTAAGTAGCAGGTATGTACTTACCCTACTTAGGTACATACGTATTAATTACTTACCCACTTTACTTTGTAATTGGTTGATACTACCTACTAAGTAGGTACCTACTTTAACTAGATGGTTAAACCTACCAATGTACTTATTAGGTTATTAAGTAGGTTATATGTTACTAGGTAGGCACCCTAGTTAGGTAACGAAACTACTTAAGTTAGTTAAACATTTGTTTTATGATAGTATGGTGACGATTTTCATCATATAAAAAAATGTAATGCAACGGATAAGGATTTCATCCCTCAGGTTAGGGGTTCAAGTTGTCACAATTGCAACCTAGTCCTATAAGGCTAACTAGGCAAGATTAAATTGCTAGTTTAGCCTAAGTACCTAGCCTAGCCTAGGTTGTTAACTAAAAAATTTAGCCTATATTCCTAGGTTGGTTAGGACTTACAATTTTAGCACGTAGGCTAGCTTTTTAGCCTAGTAGACCTTAGGCTAGGTTAGCCTAGGTTAATAGGTTAGGAAAATAACCTATTCACTATTCTCTTAGTTGCAAACGTTATAGTTAGAAAAGACATGTCCTTCATGACCATAGTTGTAAAAGACATCTTAAAATACAACATGTCCTATCAATTACATAGTCATGTATTTATGGATGTTTTAAACAACAACCTAGTCATAGATGGAGTCATGAAAGACATGTTTTGGTCTTGTGAAGTTTATAATTAAAAAATAAACTTTATTCTTGCATATGGATGGAAGGAATCAATTGACAAATTGATTTACTTAATAGTAATCATAAGAATTATACTTGAACAAGCAAGATTTGAATCTTAAAATATAACTTGAAGGGGATTTGAAGCCCAACCCCCAAAGGGGTGTTGCTCATTACAACTCAAGCCTACTTGCCCCCAAAAACCAATTCGAAAACAAGCCTATACCTTTGAGTTTAAATAAAACTAAAACCATAAAAACTATAAAATCTAGATTCCAAAATAGATGATTATATCAAAATGGGAAAAAGTTCAATTGGTAAAAAAATCAAGCTATAGTTCAAAACTATGGCATCCTAAAATTTTATTTAATTTGCCACTTTGCACTTTACAAATTGCAACCCTCCAAGAACTTATAGTCCCCTATCACTAGAAATCTTATGGTATGCATGTTAGGGATACATTTTTACTTTCAAATTATCACACACATGCAAAAACTATCACTATTAGATTCTTGCCTTTTCCCATTATTACAAATACCATGTATCGATAATAACCAAGGCAACAACTTCTATATTGTGTTAAGCTCCATGTGAATTATACTTATTTTGGTTCTTCCTACACATGTGCAAACCAATATACTTTTAAACAAGAAAACAATGTTATGTGTGCATACTAGAATTCATACACTACACATACACACATGTGTACGCAAATGTCTCCATCATCTACTACTACTCCATACTACCATAATAAAAATGTCATTATCTTGTCTGGGAAAACTATTTTGATTCCATGTCCTCATCTTCCAATGCATGGTTCTTTTAATTTTCTACACTATTCTATTGATTGATCTTTTTTCCATCTCTACCCCCTATGCTCCATACCTTCACATTGCTTCCTTCTCCCCCCCTTGCACTCCTTCCCCATTCCTCTTATGATCCCCTTGTTTCATAATCCCCTTTTCAACTCTCATCATCTCTTAAAATTGAAATAAGTGATTATAACCAATTAGTAACCACCTATGAAGAGCCTTGGCTATGTCCTCTAGTTTGGCTATCATCAAGTCCATTATCTTTTAATTCAGATGTTCTAATCACTATTAAATATTGTAGTTTCAAAGAATCACAACTTCTTCAAAATGACTTCAAATCAAATGTTTGATAGCTCTATCTTATAGCCCTTGAAAAGAACTTTCCAACCCTATATCATACACCTCAATTAGAGTTGATTTGACCCCTCAAAATGCTAAAATTGTGAAACTACAAGCCAGTCTTTTCAGTTTGTCTAAATTGCTAGTTTGTCCTACTTGTCAGTTTGTCAAGATTGCTAGTTTGTTATGTTGGTTTGTCATTTTGATAAGCACTTTTAGTAAGTGTTTTTGGTAGACATTTTGGTTAGTCTTTTTACTAGTATATTGGTTATGTAATAAAATTAACTTTGATGGTTAAATTATAATGTTTGACTTATTATTTTCTTCTAAATTATCAATAATTCTTTCACCTAACAATGTAACAATTTTATTTGCGACTACATGCAACTATTAATCACTTGCGAGTAGTTTTGGTCATTCTTGCAACTATGTTGCAATTATATTTTTTTCATCTTTCCATATGGATAATATATATTTGGTTATCATTTAGGAAGGGGCATATATGTCCCATTAATTGTAATAATGACCAAAATTAGTCACACCACTATGTGTGGACCTAACTTCAAGGGATATATTAGAAATTATTATGGGTATAATGAAAATATGTTTTCATAAATGTATTAAAATAATATTTAGTTTACAATTATGACATATTAGGTGTATATTATGCATACATTAAAACTATATATATATAATTTATGTATTTATGTTATCTACATACTTAGGTGCCACATGCCTTTGTTTAAAGTTATGAACCATGATCATTTTGCAAAAAAGAATCTACAAATCAAGGTTGTGAGTATAAAGTAAGGCTAGCACAACTTTACCATCATCACCCACTTTTAGAAGGGTACAAAAAGAGAGCTTGAAAACAATCAAGTGAATGTGAAAATTATCCTTTACATGTTATGGATTCCGCTTCAAAAATTCACAATCTTTTTTTCTAGAAAAACTGGTAAAAAATGATCCAAAAGTGACAAATGTCTAACTTGACTAGTAGTTAATTTGGTCAAGTCGATTTCAACATGCCCATTTTGATCGGGTCATTTTGACTTGGTCTTTTTTATTAGGTCATTTTGACTGACCATTCAAAATTTAAGCAACCATTTTTTCGGTGATTAATTTATATTTATTTATCTACTTGCCTACCTACCTACCTTTTAGCTAGTTAACTAATTTGCCTAGTAACCTACCTACCTACCCTAATAGTTAATGGATAAATTAAATTATCAAAAAAATAGCCACTTAATTACTTAGGCTAGGTAAGCTAGCTTAGGTAGTTAGGCCATTCACTTGAACGAGGTAGGCTAGGAAGCTAGGCCACCTTGTGTAAGGTGCCCACTTGAATAATTAGCTAAACCACCTAGGTAAGCCACCAAGGTAGTGGCCTAGATTGCAAGAGTGTTCAGACTTGAATTCCTCATTTCCACTTTGACGAGTCAAGTCCTTACTATTGCACCACCACCTTCATAAGGTAAAAAATCTTGTGAACATATTTTAATAAACATGTCCAATATCTTTTACACTACATACAAAAGTAGATAGGAGGATAGATAGGGACATAGGAAAGTAGGAGGGTATGATAGGAAGCTAGGAGGGGGGTTGGAAGGTAACTTAAAAAGGATGTAGTTAGCTGCCTTCAAGCATACTAGCTAGGTTACCTAGGCTAGGCTACCTATGCTATGTATGTTATACTGGCTCACCTAGGCTATAATTTATATTTATTAACATGGGTTATTTAATATATTAGCCTAGATGCATGTGTATGTACTAACCTAGGCTATTTATAAATTAGCCTACATGATATGCTATAGTAGTTATACTATGTACAAGCTAGATGTAAAACTAAATAGGGGTTATGTTAGGTTATGTAAGGGTTATGTAGGCTATGTAAGTCTATGTAGGGTCTAAGTAGGGGTTTTGTTAGGCTAATGGAGGCATAGGTAGGAGGTATGTATGGGCTACCTAGGCCTACTTAAGGCTATGTAAGGCTATGTGTAGGTTATGTTTAGGCATACATAAGGACTGTGTAGGATTATGTAGAGGTTATGTAAGTTACGTAAGCCTATGTAAGAGGTATGTAGGGGCTATGTGGGCCTATGTTAAGGCTATGTAGACTTATGTAAAACTATGTAGGTCTAAATAAGTCCTAAATAACCATACATATATTGGCCATACATAATGTGCACCATAACCCAAGTTACATTACGTAACTACCAAATCTATGCAAACCAAGGCCTACCTAGGTTAGCATAGGTTCACCTAGGATAACCTAGGTTCACATAGGCTCACATAAGCATACTTATGATAATATAGGCTTATTATTTATTTACCTACCTACCTACCTTACTTTAACTTCCTACCTCCTAATTACTTATTTATGTGACCTACTTATAATTAAAAAACACTCATGTAATATTTGTTTTTCCAAATTTTTTTGTTGTACATGTCTTATTTGGCTCCATGTTTCATCTAACTACACCTTGTCATTTTTTACAAGCGGTGTGCATGTTTTGTCCTATTTGACAATAAGTATTAATTGACAATATGTCTCATTTGACTACACCCAAGTGTAAACGTGTTAAAAGGAGCCATGAAAACAAGGTTAAAATCCTTTCCAAGGACTACATTTGACACATGGCATTCATGAGTTGGTCAATTTTCCTAACTTTTTCATTTTTCATACCTAATTTATAGTTTTGTTTTGAATATAATTACTTTTTACTATATCTTGGTCTATATCATTTATATATAATGCATCTAGCCCTAAATAACATAAAAACGAATAATTTTTGTTAAAGACACATTTTTTAAATTCATGATTTTCAAGGTCAAAAGCACGTTTGGAAGTTAATTGAAACAAATATGTTTAAATGCACTTTAAATGAAATTTACCAATTTGAAGTGCTTTTGCTTTTATAATCATTAATGTTAAAGCCGTTTTGAATTTTGAGAAGGAATGATGCACATTTGATAAGGAAAAAATACGTTTGGAAAAAAAAAAACCAGTTGTGACAGTTGCTTTGAACATGCAAAATGACTATTGAAACATTGTCAATTTGCATCAAGTTTTGAACAATGAAACTTATAAATAATGGAATTTAAAAAGGAAGAGAAATTGAAAATCTAATTTATTATCCTCCTCTTGTGATTTTTCAAAGATATAAAATTACAATTTTAAGTAGTTGTGACAAAATCTTTGGTTCCTTTTAATGTGCTTACATCCATTCATGTCCATTTTGACTAGAAGGGTTCATTTTTTACCATATTGTCACATTGATCAAGTAGTCAAAAAAGTCATAAGCCAAATGGACCAATCAAAAGAGACATGTCACTTGAGCCATTAGGCTAGCCTTTAGTCAAATGGACCAAATTTTTAGTCAAAATGGACGTTGCAATTAAGTTGGACCATTTGAAAAACCATGAATTCTTATAGTGTTCATAACCTAAAATTATGGATAAACCACACCAAGGGCTATTATAACCTCATGCTTTAAGAAGCACCATTTGGGGCAAGCATGGTTAGGTGTTTCAAAAGTGGCATTTGAAAGTCCGTAATCTAACATTAACGATTTTTTTGTGGTTTTAACAATTATCAAACCATAAATCCTATAATTATCGTCTATGTTTTTAATCATAAATATTAATGAACCAACCTATGTATATCCCCAAACGTGTGATTGATAAAAAAATCCATGCAAAAGATTAAAAAATTTAATGTGAAATGGGCTCCCAAGGATAAAATTTATAACAATCACATCATTTAAAATTTTAAAATTTTAAAATATATATATTAGGAAATTTGTTTCAATAGACCTCACTAATAAATTCTTCATTGATGATACTACTTTGACATATTTTTTGAGTCCACAATTTTCATTTTCTTTGTGTGACAAATGTAGTGTTGTCATTTCAAAAATCCATTATGCTTGTCCATAATCTTTTTAGAATTGATCCAAAATTTTTATGATGATTCCCATTAAATTTTATGAAAATATCAACAATTAAAAAATTGAAAATATTAATTTTGAATATGGCTTTAAATTTTACATTTGTATGTAATCCAAAATAATTACACGTGTGACAATTCCGAACAATCCCCCTATTCATGTTTTCACCCATTCATGTTTTCCAACAAGATGTCAAGCTACCTTTCACATTCATCTTTCACTTTGGTGGCAACCTTGTTGAGAACATCCTTGGTGATAAGCTCAAAATTAAACCATCATTGCTAGTTTAATAGATAAGGTATTTGCTTCTAGCAAAGAAGAATGCAAAATACATTTTTTCGTTACCACCATTGAGGTTAAAAAAGTAGTTTATGGGGAAGGTGTCATTGGATAAATTGAGATGAAAATTGAAATCATCAAATGTTAGATATTTATACTTAATAAAAGGTTCATAATAAAACTTGAACAACTTTTGTTAAGTTAGTTTAACAATGTCCACAAAGTCATAGACAAACACATTTTTATTTTGTGCAAATTTTATCAACATATGCACACATTCAAGAAAAGGTAGGATATAAGTGGGTAGCCCTAAAGTGAATTAGCCATCACATAATGAATTCAAGTTCTGCAAAACAACCTCACTCTTTGTAGATTCAGTATGCATCTTGATAATCAAAGGGTGGTATTCAACATGCACTTTTGTATTGGAAAGAACATGAAAATCCATAAAGTTATGAAATTCTAAATTAGTTTGTTGCCTATAACATTGATTAGGTTAGCAAGCTTTTGGAATTCCAAAATATTATTTGGGTTGTGAATAAAAAATGCATATCTATATATGAAGAAAGGTAGCTTGAGTTTGTCTTGTTTTATATTTATGAGATCCACCAAACTGGGATGCTTCAAATCATTTTCTTGGTGTCTTTAGAAAGCTTTCAATGAGGAGGGGTGCATGGGCTTGGTTCCACGATGTTTGGCCTTGTGGTGCAAAAGTTTTTGAATATTGAATGATTCTTTCATTGAAAATTAAATTAAATCGTAGCTAAAAATTTCAAAGGACTTGAAATGTGCCTTTGGTGTTTTTGGAAAGATATTGATAATAGGATTTTATGGAATTTATTTGGTAAGATTCAGATTTAAAATGTGGAGAGATTGATTTTTAAACGAATTTTGTTACTGAAAATCCAAGTAAATTCTAAAAAACCAGGTTTTGGAAGGAAAAATCAGTTGCGAGCATGGTAACATTTGAAGGCTTACCATTCAATTCAAGCATGATTTCCTTTCATATTTGGTTACATTCAAAAAATCAATACATACATTGCAAAACAATGTTCACATGTTGAGTTTCCTTATTTTGTAATGGGCTCACACACAAGCCAACAACAAAGGCCACACTAGTAGTCCTACAATAGAAATTCAAGTTGATGCACCTTATCTAGTTCTAATAATGTGAGCACAACTAGATTTATTTTGTGGTCAAAATAATGAACTCCATTTAGAAAAGGGACAACCTTTTCTTTAAATTGTAATGTGACATTGGTTCAATTGCCTTGGAAGAAGTTGTTGCCATAACAACCCATATTAACCATCTTTCCTCCCAAATCCTCCAACCTTAGCCCACCAAAGTTTTACAAAGACTTAACCATCAAAGAAAAAACATCGTCAAATGTGAAATATATACCAATTGTCTCAACACAAAAGAGGATGGGAATCTTCTTCCTCTCCTAGACCACATATAAGTGGATAAGATTCATTAAGTCTTGTTAATTGTTGTGACTTCACCTACACTAATGGCAATGAAAGTGGTAGCAACAATAGTAGATTTGGTAGCTTCAAATAAAACAATATGCATGATTTCTACCATGCCCTATCTTGACATATCAAAGCAATGTTTTTTGGACACATTTTTTACTTTCAACATTTGGAACAAGGCTTGGAAGCCTTCATAATCAATCATAGGCCACCCATGGGCCAAAATGTGATAGATTGTAACAAACTGCACATATTTCTATTTCCTATCAAAAGGACATCAATTTGGAATTAGTCCAAGATGGAAGGGCAGGAATTAACAATGCATACACATTCATTTTTCATATGCATTGAGATCTTGTTGAAATGGTATGAGTCAACATCAACACTTTGTTTGGACACCAAACATTTCCGACATCCAACATGTTTCATATATTTATTTTTGGAGCTAAAAGATCAATGGCACTTGAACCCTAACAAATCATGATAAATAGGTTACAATTTTCAAAGTGGCATTTAAATTCTACAAACCCTAAACCAAATCCTTATTAATTAACCATAAGCTTTTTCCCAACTCCCTTGGCTCCCCGTTAATCAACCATGAGTTCTTAGAATTCATGCAACAACCAAAATCAAAGATTTATGAAAGTTAGATGTTATAATCTATAAGTTGTTGGTCTAGCCTCCAAGACTTAAATCATGCATATAAAATAATTCAAGTTTCAACAATGTCATAAGGTTGATGACAAATAGATAAACTTACATTACTTGTTGTTGGCAAACTAACCTGTGCACAATGGAAGCTTGAACAATGAAAAGTTTTTTAGTGATGGCAACATTATTGGCAAGGAGGAGGGTTTAGGGTTTAGTGAAGGTGATGAAACTTATGTGTTAAGGTTTCAAGGTTATGGGAATGGTGCCACATGGTATTGGGAGGATTGGGTGATGATATCACTTTTAGAGCCTTAACATTACAAGAAATCGTGTTCATCAAAACCACACTACCTTGCAATTAAAGTTCAAAAAACAACTCGTATACAACTACTGTGCAACTATCTTTTGAAAATACAAGGTATTAATAAATAAATTACAATGTCAGAAAATTAGTTAATAATATTACATTACATTGCAAGTGAGTTAAAAATGGATTTTTTATATTGTAATTTATACATATTGTACATACATATGTAATCAACCATGTTTGGCTTTTTCAACAATTGTATTATAGTTGCATGTGGCAACTATTTTATAATTATTGTAAATGTGGCACAAAAGGAACAACTATGTTGCAACTAGTGTACAATGTATATACACATAATAATGAAATGTGTTCACATTTTCACCACCCATTATGGGACACATTTGTAAATGGTTTTCGACATGATTCCCATTGATACAATTAGTACAGGCATTAGTGTGCCATTATTAAAATACTACTGTTCAACTATGTTATGATTATAATAAATAATTGATTATTAATATGAATAAATAAATGTAATTCATATAATTAATTTTACATTAACTGGAAAAAATTATTAAAAAAGACTCAAATAAATATTTTTCCAACTTGGGGATACTTCATAATGAATTTAATTGATTATTTAACATAATTATTAATTCAAAAATAACTACCAAATCAATAAGTATCTACATTCATTAACTAATTAATTTAAATGTGAAACTAAAAGAAATGTTAATATTATATTAAAAATTCAATTCAATGTACATATGGATATGCCTATTTATATTTTCATATTTTCTACCCAAATTCATATTTAATATTTAGTAATGAATTATTAATTATGAATTATTATGAATGAATGAATGAATGAATTAATATTTTTTTCATAAATTCAAATGATAAATGACTAATTATATGAACTATATAATTAATCATCTGATAATAAAGAATCTAAACAATCAATTAATTCAAATAAAAAGTTCAAATCATAATTTAAAATAATTAAATATCAAATAATTAATTCACATATTTAATTATCATATAATCACTAATTTAATTATATAATTTACATATTATGAAAAACAAGCACAAAGCATATGGGAAAATCTTTCTGTAATTGTAATTCAATTTGCAACTAAGGAACAATTAAAAGATTTAACCCATATGCTTTATCTTTGAATCCCATGTTACAAACTATATAAATAATGTTTTTTTTTTTTAATGTTCTCATGTTAAAATATATATGTTATTTTGGGATGAATTCAAAAATGTTTAACCTTAAAGGCAAAACATCAAATTAAAAAATAATAATTTCATGGGTATTATTTAATTCACTTAGTCTTCTGCATTCTTACCTATTTACCTACTTAGATAAGTAAATAGGTCTTACTTTTTTACCTACCTATGTAAGTAGGTAGGTAAATCATAAATAAATACATAGTTATGTAGGTCCTAATACCTACCAACCTACCTACTTATGGTTATGTACAACCTACCTAGCTACTAAAATAGATATTTATTTATTTATATTTAAAAATAAATAAATTTAATGTGCCATGTGATAATTTTCTTATTATGCCATGTGTCATAATTTTGGACCATCATTAGTAAGCATAATGGACAATGGAGATGAATATTTCAAAAAAAAATAAAAATGTCCAAAATTTTTCATTGTGCCACATGTTAGATTTTAATAAATGGGTGTAGTTATAATGAAGTTGTATAATGGTTGAAAATGAATTGTTTGACAAAGTTGTAATTAAGTTGTAATGAGTTGTATTGTATATATGATGATTTGTAACTTTGCAATTCATGCAACTTATTTGTTAGCACTTATGACATATAAATACAGTGAGTTGGAAGTCTTTAGTGCAACTCAAAAATTGAGTTGGAAAGGTAGTTATAAAATACTTCTTTTTCTCACAATGTAATTTTTAAACAATAGTGTAATTTATAAACAAACATGTCACATGATCACTTGTGATGTCACCTTTTGACTATTTTTCACCAAAATAAATGGTTGTTTTAGATTTTCGTAGATTTGACAATGTATTCTAACACCCCAATGGCATCAAACTTCAAAAATTCATATAGCACTATTGTAACTTGTGCTATTGGCCAAAGCGTGAACTAATTACCTAAGTAATTTTTCCTTCCAAAACCATTTTTTTGTAATCGAATTGAATTGAAAATGAAAACATTAATCAACATTCAATATCTCTTTTGTGATAGGGCTACAATTTTTCAAATCACCTTCATTAAATCCTACTCATTGATGAAGGCTTTCCAACAATACCAAAAGTGTGACCAAATTACCCTGTAATTTTCAATTTTGATTAAAATGAAATTTCAGTGAAAAAATTGTTCAAAATTCAATAACTTCTCCACCATAGATTGAAACATTACGAAACAAGTTTGGTGCACCCCTACTCATTGAGGGCTTTGCAATAGTACCGAAAGAGCAGCAAGAGGTGCCATGATTTGGGAGATCTCAATGTGACAAATAAAACAAACAAACTATTGTCTTAATTGATGTGAAAATAGAAAATAGGCCATGGAAAATGGCAACTAATAGATGCACTAAAATTCAACTATGCACAATATCTGATGATGAATTTGACATGGTAGTAATTAATGTCCACCACTTTGCTTCTAGTTAAATACATGGTTCATTGTCATTAGCCTTCTAGGCAAGGGGAGACACTAAACAACACCCACACCCTACCCACCCATCAAGCTCTATCAAGCACAACATGTTTTTGCATTGTTCTGCACAGTTTGGTTCCCTTACTGTAAAAAAATAAAATCTTGTCTCACAAAACATTCTTTTATTTTTAATGTTCTGCTGTCACAAAGGGGTGAATTTGAACTTAGGGTTCAAGGAGGCCAGCAACGAAACCCTCCAACAACCTACACAGTAAACCATCCACTTCAACAAGGTTTTCTTTTTGTATTTTTTTTCTTCATTTTGCAACATCAGTTCAAAAGCCGGCATGATTCTGCACAGGCATCACATAGTTGCTCTAAGAGTGTGCCATACAAAACTTGATTGGGAGAAAAGGGGGGGGGGGGGAGAGGGGGGGGTATTTAGCACCTCGCCTAACAAAGCACTCTCTCTTCCCCACATTTTAGCACTACTTACTGACTAACTTTGGAATACTTTGTTAGACAATCCGACAGTAAGTAGGAGGGAGGTGTGAGCAAGCTGAGAGTGTTCATGTGTCTTGTCAGTATGCATGCCACCCCTCACCAGGGCTTAAGGGGTTATGTGACCCTAGCACCCACCAGCATACCATCCATAGCAAAACCATTAGGACTCAGTTTTGGATGAATCTTGAGTAACTCCTTAGGTACACTACCTATGGAAGTGGGTAAGTTTCGTAGGCAAGTATGCAGGGAGGGTAAGTAGCTATTACATGATGGTAGCTAACTAGAGAGACTTGTTGGTTACTTGCTAGGTGGATGCATAGGTATGGTTAGTACATAGCTAACCACCCTGCCCAGTGCTTAGAGGCTATGGGATAGGAATACAATGGGAAAATGTTTCCTATACACACACCCCATCCATCCAGCATGATGTGCCGATTCATGCTCATTCACTCTGGGCAACGTTAAGGCCAGCCAATTTTATTATTTTTTATTTTTAAAATCATGGAAAAAAATCCCTCTAGATTGCATTTTTTTTGTGTTTAAAAGAAATTTCTGACAAAGATTTGCCAACAAGAAAACACTGAGTGTGACCATGTTGAGAGTGTGTGTGTGCATGGAGATATGACAAGATTAAATGATTCATTGTATGTTTTAGAAAGATTGTCTCAATTATTGCTGTAGTAACTGCACAATTTAAGTGTTTTGCTGTTCCTGAGGTAGGGGGTGAAGAAGGGTTTTCTGAAATTTTGAATTATCAAACAAGGGACTCATCTCATGATGGCTCTGTCCTGTTGAAATGGCATCCACAAGGATGATAAATATTTGACATACTAAATCGGAAACACATGGTTGTTAGCCAGGTGAAGCTCAAGTGAATCCTTCAGTTATTATGCTAGCAATGTGTCTATAGTGGACTCCTAGAATGGACATGACACTAGAATGTAGGGATACCAAACTTTGGCCATTTTTGGGCGCATCAAAATGTCTCTACCCTGAAGGGTAGATCCAATCAAGTGATGCTTGTGGGATTTGGTGAATTTGGTGAATCGTAGGCTTGCTTTACACTAGGAGTCAGGGCCAAAAAAACTTGGGGCCAACTTTGAGCATTTTTGGGTTGTAAATTGGCCCCAAGTTACTTGTAAATACTAGAACATTGATGTCAGGTTATTAATAAATGCTGGAACATTGGCACTAAGGGTTGCAAATTGGCCGCCCAAATTTGATGGTATCCTTTTTCAGCCTTGGGGCCAATACAAGGCCATAAAGTTCAGCATTTTATTAGTAACTTGGGGCAGATTGAAAAGTTTTTTTCTATTTCAGCCTCGACTCCTAGTGTAAAGCCCTTGGGGCTGATTTTAACTTTCGCACCAATAGAAATGCTGGATTCGGGTTAAACATTGGCCCTGAACTCCAAGTGTAAAGGGGGCCTTATTGACAACAGCTTACTCCCGCATACCAAGGAAGGCAGACCAGCTAACGATCCCTGCTGCTTGCAGTTGCTATTTTCCAAAAGGAAACTCCTCAGGGAATCCATTTCTCAGCTAAACTGAATTCCGATCCCCCCTAACACTAAGCCTTCGAGTTGACAAGTTGAGTCTGGTAACAACAGTTGTTGGTGGGGCAATGCGTGGCAAGTACCAGCGCTGGCCAGTCCTCTAGTAGAGGAACAGATCACCAATGGTTATCAGGGCGGTTATCAGGCTTCATAATCACAGTTCAAAAGAAATTTGAAGAGTTGGATATGATATATAACATTGGGTTTGCCCTAAAATTGAAATAAACACCTTTACAATCACTGGTTCTTTGCCATTTCTTTCATATGAAATCACTGGTTCTTTGCCATTTCTTTCATATGAAACCACTGGTTCTTTGATGTCTTTGAAAATAACCAGAATGGGAGTTTCTCTGTTTTTGAAATATTCTAAACAAAAAACCAAAACCGGTGGTTATCAACAAAATCAAAAACTCATCCAACTGTGATAAGTAAGAAAACAGCTGAGGCAAGTTGGCTGCCAATTCATCAGGCTGGTGATGAAACCATAGCTCAAATAATGTGTTGTAAGGTTGCCACCTTTGGGTAAATCACTCTTGGACGTCTCTAGTGGTAGAGGTGGGGCCACCTTACTTGCACGAATAATGCCTCCTCTAGATACAGAGGTACCTTACACCAACTAGTAGGTGTAAAGAACCTTGGTACAAGAAGGGGTGGTTGCGTTGCGATTTCCACATTCATTCATCCTTATGGTATCGTCTAGGAATGTTTTAATATTCATGATAATTTTGTCTTGTGATTTATGTCAAGTTACCCTCACTGTTGAGGGCATTCCCAAGATGTGAAACTAGGCTTGGTTATGCTTCACCTAGACCCTTTTTTCATGAATGCTCCCAATTTGGGTGTTACACATATTGATTTTTGTATGGCCTTTTCTACCTCTTCTTAGCCCCCTTACAAGGCACAATGAACAGCTCTTCTCAGCTCTACCTGAAGTAAGCGTGGTTCAAAATCCACATGCCCATTGTGCAAATCATCAAAACCATTATATTATGGGATGTGTTGGGTGTAGGCCAATGTGCTCATTTCACTACCCATTTGGAAGTTTTGGCTTGCCCTACTATGCTTGCCCATATTTCTCATAGGCACCTCACCATCCACAATGTCTTTTGGTGGAACCAACACAAAAATGGAACATTGAAACTAGCCTGTTGCTAGAGTTGGAATTGAAATCAAAACTTGAAAAAATAAAAATCATGAATATGGGTTTAATCTAGTGTTGGTCCTTTGTTAACTTTTTTTCATAATCACTTATTTTGGTTCTCAAATTTTTTTAAATTTAAGAATTGAAAAAATTCTCCCATTTTTAATAAAAAATTCATACCTTGTCAAAAAAATAAATTATATTTTTCCTCATGTTTTACTAATTCTTTCACAATTGGATCTTGATTCATTTAGATTGGATGGTTATATTAAGCTAGTTATTTAACTTCATTTTAAGATTTTAGGATTGATATTTTAATATATTTCTCAAACTTTTAAAGGCCAAAAAAAAATCAGCAAGGTTCATTACAAAGCTTTAATATCTAAAAATATGCGATCACATTTCAAAAATATACAAAAAAAAAAAAAGTAGATTATGTCTCTTTCAATTAGCTTGCTCAATAAACTTTAAAATTCATTAAATTTTTGCTTCAGATCTTAATTTAAAATATCTTAATTTTACCAAATTACTGGGAGCCTTGCAACCCATCCTTACATCATTTGGCCAATTCTTACTCATGAAGATTAATTTACCAAGGTTATTGAATTATAAGTAGCATTTTTTTCAAATTGATGAAAATTTCAATTTCAATTTGAGAACCTACAATCTTTAATTTTTTTTTAGCTAAAAAGTTGACAGTTAGGACATTGTTTAATGTTTTATCCACTACTCCAAAAGACATTTGGTATCTTTTACATCCATTTGATATCTCTAAAATATCAAAAATTCTCAATTAAAAGTTCCTTTGTAAGTAGACGAGTGCTAACCACTATTTTGAAAATGTCCAAGTCGCCATCTTCATCAATTTTGTGAACAAAGGAACTTTCAACCTCAAACAATGCATACAAATGATGATAAGATTTCAAGAGCATAGGAAACAAGGATTTTTTATAATATTCTTTATTATGACCACCCAATGCCCATGACTAATTAAAGAATAGATCAATTTCAAAATCTCGAATTTAAGATCTCACATCAAGGTTAACATATTATGGGTTTTTCTTTCATCATATTTTATTAAAAAAGAAAGGAAATAGTCAATGATCACAATGACTTTCTTTTTAATGTTCTTTACAAAAGTTTCCAATTCAATATTGAAACTAGATTCATCACCATCAATCAAAGCATTCAATAAATGGAGATGGGGTGAAAGCATGAAAAAATGAGCTAGTTGCACCAAAATCAAAGTCCTTTCCAAGGATTGCATTTTCCATGTGATACTTTTTTATTGGTTTATATTGCATTTTTCACACAATTTTTTAAATTGAATTTCAAATTTGAAGCCAAATATGACATATAACATGATAGAAACTCAATTTTTTTTTGCATGAATCCTTACATTATAGTCAAATCTATAATTTTACTTTGAACCATGATTACAAATTCAAAACTATAATAATGTAAAAGGACATTTGAATATTAATATCTAAAAAAAATATGTTATTTTATTTTTTGAATGTTTTGGACACATGGATCCCTTTTTGTGGAATATGTTAAAGTTCAAAAAAAAATTGAAATGATTTGGTGAACATTTGATAAAAGAAAAAGACTTTTGATACAAAAAGACCACCTATCCACATGTTAGTGTTTTCAACATATAAAAGGGCTCATAAAACATGGTGAATTTTCATGAAAATTTTGTAGTTGCAATGTTGAAAGTGTAAAAACTTATTTTAAATTTTTTTTTTTTTTTTGATATATAGTATTCCCATGGTGATTTTTCAAATTTTCAAAAACTAGTTTTTAAGGATTGTCCACACATTGTTTGGCTCCTTTTTCCCTACTTTCACCTAGATGGTTCATTTCTTTCTTTAGCTTCAAGTTCATGGATATGGTTACATTCCAAACATCATTCAATAACCAATGACCTTTAGATTAGTTTAAAATGTAAGTAATGACAACATGAGGCCCAAAATGTCTATTATATATGTGATATATGCCATGTGAGTGCAGGGGGAACATGGCCAATGACTATAAAGGGGTGAAATTGCGGCCCCCGATCATTTGTCCTCTAGGAAATAAGACTTAGGGAACAACATTGATGCTTTCATATTCAAAAAAGAGATTACCCTCACTTCCTTACTTTACTACAACTACTCAAGTAGTAGGTAGGTAGGGTTTGTTGTTTAAGAATATTCCTATTGTCTTGTCTATAGGCTATTTTAATGGTGCCAAAAGAAGAAAATATAGAAAGGAAACATGAAAATTGAAAATAAACATGGAATAACAACTCTCCAAGGTTCTATAGTACCTTTAATGCCTCTAGACATCGCCCTACTGGGTTTACAGGCCTCCCATAGCTATTGTCCCACCTTAACACATATAGACCTTCTAGTAACCCTGGATACATTTACAACACCTCGAAACGCCTTCCCAATGCTACCTATCGTTTGCAAGAAGTTGAGCCCACTCATGGTTATTACCTATTATTTGTATTAGTCCCACTTGGTTTGCAAAATTTTGACCTTCAAGTGTTCCTCCTCTTCCTATTGCCATAGTATGCTACTATCTTCTTGTGGTAACGAGTAGTTCACTACTCTAAAGGCTACCACTTAGTATGCAATCTTGCTTTCTTTTATAAAAAAAAACATAGAACTGTTGTGAAAAAAGGATAGTAACACATTGTATGATCAAAACATTATACTACCTTCCACATATCCTAATGCATACAAAACACATAAAAGTTATTCAACCATTTTCCATTAAAATCACACACAAGTACAAATACATGTCCCACTATTATCTCCTCCCTAATGCTACACACACACATCTCTAAGAGAGTCCTTTATTCTCACAAGCACTTATAAAGTATCAAAATTCATAGAAGTTTTCCAAATCCTCCTTTAATCCTCCTTCTCAAAAAAATCATACAAGGCCACATTGCCCCCATGAAAATAGGGCTTTTATTTTAATCCCTTCCTAAAAATCTCCTAGATGATTGGGTAGAGTACCCCCAATGACTCATTAACATGAACTACTTAATCCCACTAGCTTCACCTTTTTGATAAGGGATAGTAAATCTACCACTAGTAACTATGAGTTACTAGGATGTTTATGGTATTAACTGTTCTAAAAAAAATTTCCCCTTAACAACGACCCTAAGACTAGTTTGATTGTTATAATAGAGAGCAATGGCTTTTTGGAATTAAAGGGCTTTTTGAAACATGATCATTTTGTTTGTAAGCTTACATAATTCACATTCCCAATTAGAAGGCAACATTTTGAAGTACAAAGATTCAAAAAAATAAAAGGGGGAAAAAAAGCAAATAAGAACTTACATTTTATTTTGTTTTGACTAGTGTGTTCAATTTTATAAGCTTGAAGCTTGTAGTAATGCAAGCCTTCATCTATTCCTACTTCCCTTTCTTTGATTTTTTAAGTTATGTAATGCATTTTTACAAATTTATCTTAGCATATTTAATAAAATCATATTTAAGCTCTTGGAGATTTTTTGTTCAACATTTGCATATTGACAAGCCTTAAAGAAAATATGTTCAAAGGTTAAAACCAAACTAATAGAAGCCAATTTTTTTGTAACTAGTCCTTGGTTTTGATGTTTATAAATTTCATAAACTAAGTTAATGTTGACAATATATGTTGTATTTATATGAAGTCCTTTCTAATATATCAAACTAGCATCTAAATAAGTTTGAAAATAATCCAATAAATATAGAATGCCTTTCAACACATTTTAAAGCCCGTAACTAGTGCTTTTCAACATTATGAAAATGTAAAAACATTATTTAAGCACAGTTGTTAAGCACTATTTCAAGATTTTTCATCCAATCCCGTGCTACCACATCATCTTTTCAAGATTGTCATAGTGATTCAAGAGGTTGTCATTGGTTCCTCTTTGCTCGTTTTTACCCCAAAGCAAGTCCTTTAATTTTTTTCCCATCACACCCAAAACTTCACAATTCATTATTGACTTCAAAGAGTTATCATAATATTTAGATTTGCACCTTCATTTTTAACATATGCAAGGATTTTTTTAAACAAGCCATGCCAACGTTTTGTCAATGCTTGCCATAATATTTCAAACACCAAAAATATGCCAATAATAATGTGTATTGCCATCCAATCTTCTTTAAAAAAATTTACACACAATGTAAAAATATCATGTACTGCCCCTTTAAACATCCACAAAATTCAAATCAAAACTTGTAATAGCATAATCACATTTTGCGAAAACTAGCAAGACATGTTTCTTTTGTCTTTTCAACCAAGTCTAGTAACATTTGTTTAGTAAAGGTATTCTGGAAGAAAAAACAACGTGAAAACATAATTATATTACCAAATGCTTCAACTAGATACTTTCAACAAACTTAATGGGAAAAATTTGGTTTTGGACAATTAATAACCCAAATTCTTAAAAAATAAATCCAATGTGCATTATATTTTTTATAAGGATCTATGGCCCAAAAAAAATGGATATTACACTTGCACTCACTACAAGCCTTTTCTTTGTAGGTTGTATTTCCAATGGACTTTTAAGGTTGATGTTCATTTCTTCTTTAATTTTTTTGCCAATTTGTCCACAGTTTGCATCCACATGTTTTCTTAATGCAATCATCCCATTGCTCTTGAGATATGAAACAAAACCTTTCTTCAACCTGGTTCTTTGTTTCAATATTACATGACCTATCAGTCTATTATAACATATAACACATCACATGACTTATGACACTTTAACATCAACTGGTAGTTCATCATTGACACAAAAAAATGCCCAAATTGGAGGATTTTTGCCATGGGGTCTCCAATTTAACCTTTTTCATTAATTTTTTTTGCATTGTATCATCATTTTTTGATTGAGAACTTGGGATTGTTTCAAACATCTCACCTTCAATTTTTTTTAAATTTTTTTTTCACTTCCATTCATGAACACATTGATCACACCCTTCATCTATAAAATTTTGTTCCATTTGTAGGGTGTGTTAATATATCAAAGTTAAGAAAACCAAATAATTACATTCTTTCCAATTTTGCAAAATGCAGGAGAGGACATAAGCATTTACAAATATTCACAAATATCACTCATTTTTCACAAAAGACATTATGCAACCAAGCTTGATGGAAACCTTTAAATGCAAAACTGCTTGAAAATGTCTTAATAAAAGTTTAAGGTTCGTTTCAAGCTTCAAGCAATGTTTCCAATTTAGGTGTTATTTTTGGACAAATAAATCCAAACATATTATTAGCACATGATTTTCAATATATGAAAAAAAAATTCAAAATGAATAATAATCACACAATTCTAGGAAAAATTGATCATACCTAAAGTGCAAAAGTTTTTGTTGACATTATAAGTGAAACTTTAACTTACAAGACAATGCAAGGGTAAAAATAATACCAACCATAAAAAAGGGGGAAAAAAAATGATAAAAACTAATAACAACACAATGAACATTAACAACATGATGAACACCTATAGTAGCACAATGCACACCAACAATAAAATGATTAACACTATAATGAACAACAATAATAAAATCAACAAGTTTGGCATGAACAAATGTACTTGAAAAATATTCCCTGTGATGGATAATGCAGTAACAAACATTAATATAATCTCATTTCCCACATGGGAAAACTTGTGCTTCCCAAATCGTAAACCTAAACCTTGCTTCCACCCTAAAACCCTAAATCTTCACTAACCTTAGATTCTTTACTCCTAACCCTTAAGAATTGGACTTAAGGCTAATTCATATATAACTTACCCAAGTATCAAAATTAAAATTTTAAAAAAAGACCGAACTTTTAATGAACAAAAAATTCAATATTTCAAAATTTGGATATCAACTTAAGTAGCACCAAAGGTGATACCAAGTTGGTTCTTTGGTTGATAATTAATTGAAAATTAAGTGGATTTTAAACCAAGGTTTGGTACCCACCCAACATTGGTTCAATTTCTTGAAATGAACAAGTTGAGTTTTTTTAGGAAAAGTTCACAACTAGGCTAATATATGTACCCAATTCATTTTAATTAGTTGTAGAACTCCAAAACTATATAATTTTTAATTTATTTATTGTAAAACTTCGTATTTAATCTTGCAAAATGTGTAATGTGTACAAAAAACTGGACCTAATTTTTGAACCACCTTCAAAGGTTTTTGAATTTGAAAAAATGTGCCAAAACTGAATTATAAGGGTTGAAAATTTGAAAACTTGCATTCAAAAGAACTATAAAAATGTATTTAATGTCAAATCTGGGTGCCAAGGTTATTTTCAAAAGGAACTAATGAACGTTGCTATTATTGCCCTTGGGTTTTATGCATGTGAAAATGGATGTAAAAATCAAACATGGGTTTTATGTTTCATTATAAAGTGGGATATTGTGAGCAAGGATGGATCTAAGTTTGGAATTGTAAAGATGGTGAAAGAAGAACATTGACTTGTTGTTGTTGCTTTCATTCAGAGAGCCAAGAGAACATCCAAAATCCATTCCCCATTTCCACTTTCCTCTAGAAGCCTTGAGAAAAAGAAGGTAACTTAAGTAGATTAGGAGTTCCAGATAATATAGTAGCTTCAAAGTCCAACACCACCACATTGACACCCACACAACAATAGTGGTGACAAATTCTCAAAGCACACAACACAAGAAACTAAGAATAGAAAGACAAAGCCTAGAAATGCAAAGAGCTTTGTTGACGAAGTAGAAGAAGAATTGAAGACAAACTTCAATAAGGCCATTAACTCAAGTGAGGATGCAAGTCAAATTTTGAAGATGAAAGCATAGCAAGCAAGTGATGGAACCAAGCACTACTACAGAGTGTGGGTGTAGTTCACTAGTCTTCGTTCATTCGACCAGTGAATTCATTATTTCTTCATTGGTCCTCGTTCATTACAACCAATGAATTCACTCAAAATCTAGTGAAATCACTTAGTGTACAAGGACACCTTTTGTTGTAGTGAAGCAAGAAACTAAGGACATTAAATGAGATGTCAAGAGGATTATAGATCGCATGAAAAACTAAGCATTGAACATTGTGCAACATTGACATTGATCAATACAAAGTTTTTTTTCCAATCAAATTAAACATCTTTGCAATAATTGCGAAATTCTCGTTCATTGCGAGAGCTTCAAGGCTTGATCGAAATGATTCTATGCATTACTTGAGGAGATAAATAGAGGAGTATAGCAGCAATGTTAGGGTATGGATCTCCACTACATAGAAGCAATGGTTGGGCTCGCCTTTTGTTAACGCATTTTTGCAACAACACAAAAGAAAAATTTTGGGTTTTATTTCAAAAAATTTAATTTAAAACTTTTAAGGCTTGCTTAGGTTTTTCATAATGTTTTGGGTGCAACTTTTTCTTTTGTGTGGCTCACTTTTTGTGTCCTTTGTTAGTTTGAGATGGCCCTTGTCCACATTGTTCTAACCTTTACATTTAGGCGGCTTTTTGAGGCATGTCAAAAGTGCCCACCTTCATGCCAACCTTGTTTCCTAGGCTAGTTAGGCTACTTTGTCTTTGCAGGTGTCTTCCCCTCATGTGTTACACCTTGGTTTTATCCCCTTTACTTCTTAGGGTTGGTTTGAAACTTAATTTCATTTCATTTTGTGGTTGTTTGAGGTTCATTTTGCATGCCTTTCATTTTTCATAGGATCCTTCGAGCCATAAAGGATGAGGTCAAATAGGCTTTTAACTTACCCTTTAATTGAATTGTTCGAATTCCGATGGGCGAATTAGCACATGGTTTTTTCTCCTCTTATTGCCATGTTGGTGTTTGTGCTATATTTGAGGAGGTCGTTTAGGTCAGTGAAAGATTTTTACTCACTTTACGAGGTTTATGGTGGGCAACTAGTTTTCTTTTCAAGAGAAGTCCTTTCATGCCTCAAGTGTTTTTCGTTCCCATCATTCATTGGACAATTCTTTGACCACTCATCTTTGTTAATGTTTGATTTTGGGTAGAGCTAAAGAGTACAATTATGCATCTATAGTTCTTCAACGGATGACGCCATCTATTTCCTTGGAAGACATCGTTGTAGTTCTGCATCAATTACACCCCTTTTCATTTAACCATGTCCTTTTTCTTTAATTATCAACTTTAGCACACCTTTGTTTTGAACAATACTTTGTTTAAATAGGCCTTAGCCAATGCTCCCCATTTGTCTTTGGGTGGGTTATTTGGGATGGTTTATGAGCATCTCTCGAGATGTTTCATACCAAAGGACCCATCTTTAAGGTTTTTGAAATTGTTCCAAGTTGTTGTTGTTATTGCCCATGGTGATATCCTTAAGTTGGTGGCCCTAATGCTAAGGGCTAGTAGATTATTGTTAATGGCAAAAGAAACTAGAGCTTTTCGTCCTATTGTTGTAGGCAAAATGTGTCTTCAACTTATTAATCATTCCATTGTCCTATAACTTCAAGGGCCATTTTAAGAGCACCTATCCCCCCATCAATTCAGAGTATCGACCTTTGGAGGCTGTGAGACCATCCTTTTTGGCATCAAAGCCTTTTTCAATTTACACCTTAATTGGGTTGTGATGATGCAAGTCGATGCAAAAAATGCTTTTAATAATATTTCTTGAGCTGTTATTTCTAAAGAACTTTGAGATGCTAGGGGACCTTTGGTGAACATTGTCCCATTTACTAGGTTGTTTTATGGTGTTCATTCTTTTCCTTATTACCAGCATATGCAACATGAAGAAGGGGTCATTGTTATTGAATCTTTTTAAAGCATGAGTTAGGGTGACCCCTTAGGAGGTTTTATTATTTGCATTGGCCTATTATCAAACATTCCTAAAGAATGCACAAGCCCTTAGTTGTGTCTTTCCATCCCTACCAGATGATACACACATCATGGGCCTTATGAGCAAGATTGTCCTTATTTTTTACCACCTTTCAAACTAGTTAACTCTAGTTGGGCTTAGGGTCAAAGTGTCAAAGTTCAAGCTTTGGAATCCATTAGGGATCTTTTCAAGCATAGAAATTCCTTAGGGTTGCATTTTGGTCATAAATGGCTTATGCATTTTGGATGTGCCAATGGGTTCTTAGGACTTTGTCATGCATTTTTTGAATGAGGTTTTCTCTCAAGATTTGGCACATATCAATGATCTTCCTTTCTTGGGAGATGAACAAGTTACATTGGGCATTTTATCCCCATGTGTTGCTTGTTGGCCTTCTTATTTCACTTAGGTAATTATACCTCCTTTTTCTTCTTGTCTCTTTTGGTGAGTTTTGATAAGAAAATTCTGTAGATATGTGGGGACCTTATGGGTTTAGGGTCATGGGATTTTATTTAAGGTCCCTTAGTGAGGCACCAAATCCGACTATTGATCTCTTTTGGTGGTATAGGCCTTTTATCTATGGAAGTTTATGCCTCCCATATGCTTTTATAGGGAGTTGGGCTTTGGTGGTTCTATATCTGTGTTTGAGGTTTCATATTTTCCATAGGCCTGTTTTGGAAAAGTATGTTTTTCAGGTTGAGGGGGGTCCACACCTCCTTTAATCATGCCTTTGTGTAGTTTGGGACAACTTTCTTTTCATAGCTAGAAAGACGCACTTGTTTTTTGAGAGTTTGGCAATTATCAACACCCCAAGTTTGTAGGCATCTTTGATAAACATCCACCATGACATATTTTTAAACTCTATTTTGGGAGATGATTCCATTTCCTTAGCATCTAAAGCCCGCATTTACTTTTGTTCAGGCAAGGGGGTCAGGCTATGGTTGATTGCTAAGCCATTTATTTGTTTGTTCCACATCACACATTATACTTTCACCTTAGCATTGCATTTTCATTTTAGTTTGATGCAGCTTTTGATATCTAGTTTTTTCATGTGTGAGTGTGGACATGGGTTAGGCACATTTGGCATGCATCTACCACATTGTCCATTCAGAGGTTAGTAGATAATCACACATGACACCATTAGACATGTCATGTATGCCTTCGTTCGAAAGAGTGGGCATGTTGTATGGAGAGAGTGATGGTACACCTTATGTTAAGAGTTTCATTACGAACCAATCTTTACATGATTTGTGACGACTGGGTTTTTGTTACCGATGTGGTGGTTACTAACTTGACATAGGAGACGATGGCTATGAATGTTATTAGTCGACTAACAGGTGTAACTATGGAACTTAACACCATTACTAAAATTTACAAATATAGAAGGCTTCATAAAAGACACCACTTTATTTTGATGGCCATGGAGGTGCATAGTGCATTCGAGCATGATATGGATCGTTTCATCAAGGAGTGTGCTTTGACTTTTGGGAAGTCATTTGTCCTTCTATTTTAGCTTTTAGTTTTGTAGGCAACATGTTAATATTGATCTTTAGCATGCTTTAACATCTACTATAGAAAGGAAGATTACATTAGTGGAAGATGCTTGTTCTAGACCTCCTATTACTATTACAACTCATGATTTGCATGCTAACAACATTAGAGAGGTTATGGGTGAGATAGGTTCTTACCATAAGAGGGGGGCTTTTTCCCTTCTTTGGTTCTTGTAGGTTGTGTGTCTTTTGGCCTTTCTTTGGCTTTCCTTTTTGTCTTTCGTGTGATGGTTTCAACCATTGGTTTTTATTGGATTTTTATGTTTTGTAACATTGTTAACTACAACTAAATAAATAAATAAGTACCCCTAGTTTATAATGGGGGTGTTAGCCCAAGCCAAAAAAGGTGATGAATAGTTTCGAAAATAGAAATTTCATGCAACCAATGGGAAGGCTCAACATGCCCTCAAAGTGCCTTGATTTTTTTCTTTTAAATTTTGGGTGGCTGGGTGGGGAGGATATTTTCATTTTTCATTTGTTCCCAATGGGTTCTCATCATGTTCCCAATATGTTCCCTAGGTTCCCAATGTGTTCCCCAAGGGTGTTCCCAATAGCACCTCACTTTAATCCCATATATTTTGCCCAAAGTTCTCCCCTTCTTACCTGTATAGTGGGCCAAAGGGGGAGGCACTCCATCTTTCCTTAGAATCTTCTATTTTGGGGAGCCTTCATAGTTTCACTTTTTTTTTTTGCAATGGGCCAATCAACTCATTGCAAAAAAAAGAAGAGTTGGACTTATGAGGCACCCCCAAATAATTAATATGAAACAGAATTTAAAAAGTACCCCCAGTTTATAATACGGTAAATACTTTTTGGCTTATCAGGAATATCTGAGTAGAGGAATCTTGTAGCCGACAGAAATGAAAATGCACAAAATTGACAAGCTCAGGTCATCAGGAATATCCCAAATGAATGAATGGATTAGCCGACCAAAATTGAAACTTACACACAATTGAAATGCCCGATCGATCACGGTGTAGGTATCAACTTTCAGCAGACAAAGGCTCAGTGCGTCGTCAGTGCCAGTACAGCTTCACTTTAGCTTTGTGACTCCGTATACTATGATTTTATTATTAGTACAATCTTGATTAAACAAGGAGGCATACGAACAATTAGTTCCCCCCATAGAGGTCCCAATTCTGGATCCCAAGGCAGTTTGATTCAGGACCCGCATCCATCTAGTATAATTGATACTGATTTGGGATCTAACCTCTGTTGAAGCAATCACAAGCTCCAACCATCCATCAATAATAGTCTTTTGTTTTTCGAAGGGGATGGGTGGGTACTTAATTCAGATGCACCATATCATAGTACACTATCTCATTTATAGGATCTACTAGTATGAGGCTGATGGTATCACAAAAAAGAGTCTAGTAGTGTAAAAGCATTACAGCAAAACCCTTCAACTTTTAGAAGATCAGTTGGACTGAAGTATATACATCAATGCTTTTTTCTCTCTTTTTTTTTCCAATTTTGTGATGCTGCTCAAGTGGCAATCACCCATAATAATATTTAGCTGATATTAAAAATATGAAAGTAGAATATGTAGGCAGTTGTGGAGACTTTTCCCCCCAAACAACAGAGAATTTTCTACAGAATATTCTCTTTTCAAAACACTTTTTTGGCAAAATGGCGAAAATTTGTCACATGTAATTTCACTAACATACATATACCAGTCTTGGGCAGTTCTTTAGTTTTAAGCCGAATATCTGGTTCTGGTTATTTAAAAGTCAATCAGAACTGGTCAGTTTCTAAAACGTACATGAGAAAGTTCTGGTTCCACTTATTATGGATGATTTTCTTTTCTTGGTTTTTCATTAGATGCCAGTTTGTATGATTGAGATTGTAAGGATATGATTGGTGACATTTTAAAGCTGTTAAATTATTCTGGAGTTTGATTAGATTGATGTTAGATTAATAAGTTGACAAATATTGATGTAGCACGCAACAGTGTGTGTGTATGTGTGTGGTTTTTTTTCCCTTCCAGTTTTGTGATGTAGCTAAGGTGATGATTCATTTATAAGCTAATTTAGCCAAATTTGGTTATTAACAATAACTGAAAAGAAAAAATCCTTATTTATATCTGGCTACCTATTTGAACCATGTATAGAAATTTGGTGATATTAATTTGAGTTTTTTTCGATTTTTATTTTTTTTCAAAAAAATCATTGAAATTGTGACAAAAATTTAGCCATGGTACTAAATTTTCCACAAAGAAAAAAGGCTGGTACACAATTCTGCTGTGCTTGTTATGCAATGACACACACAACAAGGGGTGTGTCACACGGTGGCCTTGCCATTTACATGAAAAAGTATCTTAAGGCAAAAGAAGAATTATGGAAACTCAAATATTTCACCATGCAAAAATATAATCTTCAAACAATCCTCGAAAAGAAACCAATTTTTTTCAAGCTATTATAACTTTATAACTAATCTCAAGTTTCAACACAAACCAAAATATCATCTTTCAAAAATACTCATATAAAAATAGACCTATTACCTAGGGGCAAAAATCCCTTAAGCTACTGTACTCTATAATGAATCTAAACACAATACCCTTGCCTTGGTAGGTAAGGCCAACAAAGGTAAGGTTGATAGCTGGCACTACAAGAAACCCTGTCCCTAAAGCTCAATTTTAAGAGTTTTGATCGATCACACCAGAGTTCACTAGCAGTGCTCTGAAGAGACAGCAGTCTTTCAACTTCTTGCCTCCACCAGTTCCTTACGTTGTGTGGTCATTAACCACTCTAACCAAGAGAAAAAAAAACTGGTGGGCCTGTTCCATGTTGTGCGGGTACAAGTGTTTTGATATACTCTCTGCATAGGTTATATAAAAAATTTCAATTTATCTACCCATCTGGTAAAGCTATATTACCAAGGTTTCCACTAGTGTAGGATCTGGGTAAACTAAAAAGACTAAAAGGTTTTATGAATCCAGGAATGGTCCAGATATTCACTATTGCACCCCTTTTGGGCTTAAAAAGCAGGCATATATGTACTACCTTTGTTTATCCAGTTAAATAATGAAGAAAAATGTCTAAATTTTGGGATTATTAAGAAAATTTTAAAAGAAAAATCCAATGGGAGTTTTTCCATTATTTTTTTAGAGTCTTTCTTTTTCCTTTCATGTTTGTAAAATCGAGTTGTTTGAACAATTCTCTCTTGTCATGGCATGACAAAAAGGCGTGAAGAGTTTCACTTAAGATTTGGCAACTCTGTGTAGAACCCATCCTGCATAATTCACAGTGTTACATTTGCAAGAGATACATCATCTAGCTATAGCATGGAAGGCATAGGCATCTAGCTAGGTTTAGCTCTTACTTACCCTAAACCTTCTTACCCGGATCTTAAAAGACCCCTCCAGTGACCAATATGTCTTGCACATGTCCAGGGTTAGGCACAGGGTATGTTTGTTTCTGTTTACATATTTTAGGGTATGCTCTAGGGTATATTGATTGTGAGAAAATTAATTAGGTTAATTCATATACCTGATACATTTCTAGTGGATATATCTGGGTTAAATACATCTCTAGTGGATCTATCTGGCCCTGTATGTTCCAAATTTTGATAATATTAACAACTCTCATCCCCCACAGTCCAGCCTTTTTCTTGACTAAGATTGGCAATTTGGCTTTTTTTTCCCAAAATGGCAAAAAAAAAAAAATTGGATTTTCTATATATATATTGCCAGATTTCTCTATCAGGTTCTAGCATGTAGCCAAAAATGTGAAGGACTCATGAACTTTTTACTTTCATATCCTGTTTATAGCCAAATTTGGCTAAACTCTACTATGGATCGGTTAATTGGAAAAAGGAGTTAAAATAAAATAAAATCCTGGTGGGTGGGTATCTGTTCCAAATTTTGATAACTGTTCAACGCTTTGGAGATGGGAGGGTAATGAGTTTTCACCTGGCTGACACCCATTCCAAATTCATAATCAACTGTTTTATTTGCTCTTCTTTTGCTGTAAGTATATAAGCTGGTTTAGTGTCAGAGAGTCACTTTGTACTTTTCTGAATTCATCAGTGACTAGCATGATGATATGGGTTACAATGTCCTCTTGTCGGATCCCGTCTTCAGCCCCCTCTGATAGGTATCAGGATGCTGCCTTCCCCTTGGGGATGAGGGGGGAGGGAGGGGGTGAGGGGCCAGGGCTTACTCCAATAAACGTCATCGGGGATCAATGAACTAATGGCCAACATTGAATCATATCATCAAACAACATGACTCCAAGTCCAAAGTGAATTTGCGACAGGCCCACTTGCTGCTGGGTGGAACAGACAGTTGAGCATGACTGGCAACTTAACAACAGCAGTGCATATAGACCCAAGGTTCTTTATTCTCATATTTGTGATGTAGCTGAACTGGTTATCATCCATAATAAAGTTTAGCCAAATTTGGCTATAAACAGGATATGAAATTAAAATTTTAAAATATTCCTTCAAATTTTTTGCTACGTGGTAGAAACCAATATAGAAATCTGGCAATATATATTTTTGAAAACTGTAGAAATGTGGTGACCAGGAAACCTAAATAAACACGTATTTTTAGCCATTTTGAAAATTTAAAAAACCAAATTGCTAAATTTAGCCAGGAAAAAAATGGCTGCATAAACCCATCCAAACTTCCTATCACAGCAACAAAAGCTCTTTCTTCCTATCTTGCCTCAGCTTGCAGTTTGCCTGGGCCACTCCCCAGTGTCCAAACACAGAATCTTAGAGCACATGCATTCATGAACACTCATAACAGCAAGAGGCAAAACTTTGGGGCTTAGGGGGTTGGGGCAGAGGGTAGGGGAGTCAGTCAGCAGCAACAAAGCCAATCAGGGTGTTACTGATCCTCCTGGCTTTGGCAGACTAATATGATGGCGTTATGTACCTGTTGTTGGAAGGACTTCAGTCCCATGAGAGAAAGAGTATCTGTGATGCCCAAATTCAGCTTTAAAAAATGAAGAAAGAACCAGTGTTTATGCTGTTCTGTGAAATATTCAAAATATGCAAAAGAACCTCTGGTCTTGGATTTTCAAAAAAATTCAAAAGATCTGTTGGATTCATGAAAGAACCCAGAGTTCAGGGTAGGTTCTTTGACCCAGTGATTTTTTAAACCATTTCAGAACCGGTTCTCTGATGTTTGAGAACTACTGGTCAAGGGTATACATATACCTTACTTACCCGTACCTGTGAGTCCAGGTTCCAAAGACAGAACCTCCCAACACTGGAAGTTAGAACCTATAACAATTCACAATTTGAAGACCAAGGAGAAGGGCGTTTGCCAACTCCACCACTCAAAGTGAAAGATTAGTTGATTGAGACAAGCCCTTACAAAAGAAAAAAAACCATCACTTGTGAATGTATGTCAATGAAGGGAAATGCATGAAAGCAAGAAACCCAACTGTTTAGAACATTATTGAAACATTGGCAAATATGAGAAAACAAGTCTCTATAGGCATGTCTAAATATGGTTTGCCTTCTAGACCAGATTTCAACAATCAATTGGGCTGGCTAGCTACTACTAGCCTTGGCCATACACTTTATTCTACGAAAACACTTGCAATCAACACTGACAATCTTATATTTTGTATATATACATACATGAACAAATTGATTGAACTTGGGATACAAGCAACCCACATGTTTTGTGGCAACACGTAAAGGAGAGTGTCTGATATGCTCAAGTCTTTTGCGGATGTGGAAACAACATCATCATGAGATTCACCATGTAGCACATAATAATGAAAATAAGTAAATAAGGACGAACCAAAATCAAGGGGAGGGGGGGGGGGGGGGGG
>Ga0116227_10002931_pt1 | contig 38337 bp, 25 predicted proteins | sample S1TSphgellanicum_FD_89693 | JGI IMG/M metagenome (GOLD analysis project Ga0116227, IMG submission 89693) | Host-associated microbial communities from peat moss isolated from Minnesota, USA - S1T2_Fb - Sphagnum magellanicum MG | ecosystem: Host-associated > Plants > Peat moss > Unclassified...
AAAAAAAAAAAAAAAAAAACTATTATTTATTTATTTATTTATTTTTGCGTACTTATTTAATAATGCATTATCAAATTTTCCATTATGATCATCACATTTTCTAATTATTTGGCATTTTGAGTAAATAGTTTTTTTAATTAATAAGTTCACATTTTAAAAAATAATACAATATCACCAAACCTAAAAAGGTACTACAATATTTTCATTAATAAAATATAATTGCATTTCCAAGATCTTGCCAATTTGTGCACTTGCCTTTGAGAATGTAATACCTATCATGTAATGTTGTTTTGATAATGATTTTGGTGAATAGGTACACAAAGGGATTCAAAAAATACAATAGAGTGGTGCAAATAATGATAGGAGACCCAAAGGACCTTGGTTTTTCAATTTTCATTTCCAATGCTTGTTTTTTACCTTACCATTCATAACCATTCTTGAAGGTCCTTTTGTGGATTGGGGAAGATAAGGTTCTCATTGTAAGTGGGGCTTGGACAATCTACTACTTGCCACAACATGTTACCTCCATCCAAATTTCATCCAACTTGCTTTTGACACGTGGAAAGAAAGGTGCAAAGTGCAAACCAATGTAACACAAATTTCATAATTGGAAATGAATAATTGATAATTGATAATTGATGGATTTGCATGGACTAAAGTAGGGAGGTATTGATGGTCCAAGGGTGTATAACTAACAACATGGATGAAATTGGTTGATGAATGAAAATTGTCACAACGTATGTAATTGGAAACATCTATGACATCCATAACATGGAAAAAAGTTAAAACACAACCATGTGGATGGCAATTCAGAAATATGCCACATGAATGAAACTTGATAATATTGATGAAATTGAAGGCATATATGTAATAAAAATATGGATAAAAGTTGTGACGAGATGCATGAAGCTTGATGACATGGATGCAAATCAACCAATATGGATGATGGCCATTTTCCCCACAAATGCAATTTCATCCATGTCACATTTCATCCATTAGATTATCAAATCAATTTCAAACATGTGGCCATTTTCATCCATATGGGTGATTGCATCCATGTAATGAATTCTATACATAATAAAATCTCATACACCTAGTATTTTTCATGTGTTCCATTCAATTTCATCCATACGTGTTACTTTCCTCCTTGTGATCTATTTTAAGTTTCCCTTTCAACCATATAGCCAACTTCCAAATGCATTTGTGCTTTCAATTTCATTCATAAACATAGTTTCATCCACCTCCTTCACTACCATGTTGCACATACCTACCACCTTTCCTTCTCTAAACTTACCTCCTTGCCTACAAATTGAGCTTCAAAACCAATTTTTCATAAATCCTTGTGCTATCTTAGCACTAGCACACATTATTTTATAAGTGAATTATTTATTCTTCACAACTAGTTGTTAGTGAACTTATTTCTGGGTAAATGGAATAAAGTTTTTTTTTAAATAAAAAATAATTGGTGATCAGCACAATCAAATTGGATATTATTGTAAGGTAATATCCAATTTTCACCTGGGATCTGAAAATTTACAAAATTGCTACCATAGCAACAAAAAGGAATTCTCACCAAATTTTCAAAATGTGAAAAACCATGAGCATCCCAAGTAATATCTAACAAAAAAATGAAATATCTTTGTTTTTTTTGGAGAAATTTGGCTAAATGGCCATTTTGATGTCCATTATTAGGCTCCACATATTGAAATGCATCTTTCAATTTTGACATTTTCATCCAAGTGTAGTTATGTTTATGTGCATCCATACCCTATACACATTGGTTACAAAACTAATCCCTAAAATAATACTTGATAAAAATTTTCATGTTTTTTCATTATGATATGAACAAAATATCATAGTAATAAGTTACATGTGCAAGCTTCAATTTGTGGGTAATGGTCAATATCAATGTCAAACATAACTCCAACAAGGCGTGTGTCACACTATGGCCTTGCCATTCACATTTTAAAAGGTATCTTAATGCAAAAGAGGAATTATGGAAACTCAAATATTTCACCATGCAAAGATATAATCTTCAAAACATCCTCTAAAAAGAAACCAAAATCGTTCAAGATATTATTATAACTCTATAACTAATCTCAAGTTTCAGCACAAGTCAAAATATCATCTTTCAAAAAATCCTCATATAAAACTAGACTCATCACCTAAGGGTCCAAATCCCTTAAGCTTACTACACTCTATAATGAATCTAAACACAATATCCAAAAATGTGTTAAATCACATAAGCAACAAGCAGCTCGCCATCTAATGGCTCTGTCCCCATCCATTGTGGCAAGTTCAAACCAAAGCCAACAACAGTTTAAATAGGAAATGCTTCATCAAGTCCAGAAAAATGAACTCACAGTCAGTTCATAGTAACACCTTGTGAACATTTCTCAAAAGGTGGGATCAATTCCGTAGTCTCTCCCGTCACAGACAAGGGCCCTGCATAAAAAGACATAACCAGATCTCATGGATAAACTCTTCCTTTCACTTCCATTAAGCAAAATATAAGAACTAGAATTGATTCTGAGTGGCCAGATTATTGTTTTCCATAAATGATCAGAATTGGTATATATTACAATCTTGTAATAATACTACTTGAGAAGATCCATGACACACATCTTTCTCGGATGTCAAGCATTTTAGATCAGATGTTTGAAAATAATTCTGCAGATACATTGTGGTGACAATCCAATCAAAGCCCCCACAATAGAATTTATTTCATTTGCAGTATACCTACCATTGGCAATCACCAAAGAATAAATTTACATGAAGGATTCTTTAAACTATTTTTAAAAAATAGTTGACAATTTATAGAAATGCAAAAGGATTAACACCCCAAAAAGGAAAGGAAACAAAGAAAAACATAAAGTGATGAAAACAGAAAATGATTGTGAACGATACATTTAGAATGCAAAAAAGAAACAACACCCAAAGAAGGAAAAGGAAAGCAAAATGAAACAAAGAAAAACCCTAAGTTATAGCAAAAACAGGGAGAAAAAAAGACATCATCATAGAAACATTGAAGTATCATTTCAAGAAGAACCCAAAAAAGGGAACAAGAGAAGAAAAGAAGAATGGAAAAAAACCTGATGAGCAAAAAGCTCAAGAAATGTTTGATTAGCTGCACACTCCAATTCGCAGCGTAGAAGTACCAAAAACATTGAGTAGTTCACATTCCAATGTGCAGTGTCGAAGCATACAAATGTTGATCAGGTTGCACATTCCAATTCACAGTGTAGAAGTGTACAAATGTTGAGTAGTTGACATTCCAATTCGCAGCACAGAAGCAAAAACTTGATAATAACATGTTGATCAGGTTGGGCATTCCAATGCACAGTGTCATAGCATGCAAATGTTGATCAGGTTGCACATTCCAATTTACAGTGTAGAAGTGTACAAAAATTGAGTAGTTCATATTCCAATCCACAGCATAGAAGCAAACAACTCAATAATAACAAGAAGGGTGGTGGGTGGCATTACTACTACAATTACTTGTGCATAGTCTCTAACAACACTAGACCCACAAAACAAGCTTTGAAAAATCTTGTATGTTGTGTCATTTGCAGTGCAAAAAACTCAAAAACATTTAGCAGAAAGGGAGGAGACAAGCTAGAAAATCTAGGAAAAAAGACTGGCATGATCAAAAAACATCAACAAAAGAAAAAGAAAAAACAACACCCAAAAGTCTTAAGCTGTGTGTATAAAACAAAAGAGGAAGGAGAAATCATTGAGAATTATCTAAAACAAAAGAGCAGGAGGAGGAGGAGGAGGAGGAGGAGAAAATCATTGGGTTACAGGTGGTTGTTGTTTTTTCGATGTTCTCTTCTCCAACATATCAAGCAGATTTGACACTGAAGCACAATGCTTGGACTTGTACTCAATAGCTTCACAGCATTTCTCCAGCCGCTTGATTGGGATTTTGCACCTGGTTTGCAAATAAAATAAAAATTAAATTAAATTAAATCAATACAAAAAGGATCACGAGCAAAAAAAGAAAGCAATTGCTGCAACAAACCAAGAAATGTGCAATTGAAGAAAACCCATTCTTTGTCTTCTTCTTTTTCTTTCTTCTTCTCATTTGACATCATCCTTTTGAGCTTTTGAGCAACACCTGCAAAAGTTCTGCACTTTCTACATTTGAGAGCTTGAGCAACATCCTGCAGAGCTCTTCAAAAGACTTTGTTGTTCTGAATTTGCTGCAAAAACTCTCCTCTCTTCTCAAATCTGCTGTGAAAACTTCTCTCTTATGATTTTGCTGTGAGGAACTTCTCTCTTCTGGATTTGCTTGAGAGAACTTCTCTCCTCTGGATTTGCTTGTGAGAACTTCTTCTCTCTTCTGGATTCTGCTGTGAGAACTTCTCTCTTCTGGATTTTGCTGTAAGAACTGTTTCTCCTTTGGGGAAGCAAGCACAAACATTACATACCTTTCAAGTGCGAAATCATTCTTGAACAAGCATGTCTGTATGTTGCATACCTCCTCACTGCAAGCTTCCAGCTTCAAATCTTCTCGCTCCTTCGGAAGCGACGACATTCCAGATAATTTTGCTTCCTCTTCTTCTTCCCTGCACCAAAAGCTTTCTCAATCGCCCCTCCTCTCTCGTTTCCGCTCCAAACACAACAACAAGACCCCGACACAATCCCCCGTAGCCACAAACAATGTCCACTGCACGTGAACTCTCTCTCTCTCAAGTCGAGTCCCTCTCTCCCTCTCTTTCTCTCTCTCTGAGTTCGCAAGAGAATTGATCGCAGAAGTTGTACAAGAAGACGTCGAGAAGTCCGTTGACAAGGGAAACGAGTTTCCTTCAACTCTCTTCTCTCAGATCGCAGAAAAAGCTGATCGCAGAAAAAGTTGTAAAAGAAGACGTCCAGGAGTCCGTCAACAAGAGAAACGAGGTTTCCTCCAACCTATTCACAACAGCCATTGTTGTTGTTAGAGAGAGAGAGAGAGAGCATTGTACTCGCTTTTCCCCTTTGGAGGAAGCAGAAGAGCCAGTAATAGTAGTAGTGAAGAAGGAATTGGAGAAAACGCAGAAAGCAGCAGCAGAAGATCCAACAACAGCAACAACTAGAACAAAAAGAAGAAGACGACGAAGAAGAATGTGTGCGGGAGGGACGAGGTACTATGCGAGATCTGTGTCGTCGAAATCGTCTTCAAAGGCGTTGAAGAAATCGTCGTCTGAAGGTTTGACGAGGCCGAGATCCCCCAGGATTTCCAAGTTCTCGCCGTCCAAGTCCATGTCCATCGCGGCCGTCGCGCCCATCTCTTGTTGCCGAGGCTCGTCCCCGTCCGGCACGTAACCAGGAAAGGGCTTCATGACAGAGCAGATGATGCTGCAGCTGTCTGGTAACAACGAGAACTCCTTCCTTCCTTCTTTCCTTCCTTCTTGCCCTCTTGTTTGTGAATTTTCCTTTTTCGGCACTGCAACACTGGAGTGATGGCTTTGTAGCAGTGCTGATGGAATTAGCAACTGCGAAAAGCAAGGCCGACGCTAGCGAGACGCAGAGGAGGATGTCGTCAGAGGGAGGAGGCGTGGAACCGCGCCTGTTTTGTGATCTATGAGAGAAACCTATTCTTGCGGAGGTCCTCGCCGGGACGGGAATCGGTACAGACTACTAGAGAGAGAGAGACATACCTTGCAGCGATTACGGCAGTTAAGAACGTGTCGTCGCTGTTGTCGGGAAACGCCAACGCAATACGCTCGTCAGAGCAGCAGAGGATCCGTCGTCTTCTTGCGCAGATCATCATCGTCGTCGTCGTCATCATCATCTTGCCGATTGAGGATCCGTCGTCCTCCTGAGCAGATCAGCAGCATCATCATCATCAGCAGAGAGAGGGATCCATCATCTTCTTGTGCAGATCATCATCATCGTCATCGTCTTGGCGAGAGAGGGATCCATAGTCTTCTTGCGCAGATCGTCGTCATCATCATCATCATCTTGCCTGGCAAGTATGCAGATCATGTTCCATTCCCCTCGTCTTCTTCTTCTGCATCATCATCATCATGCTGATCATGTTTCAATCCCTTCGTCTTCTTCTTTCTGCATCATCCTCCTAATCATCATCTGCTGTTACCAATCCAGAATTGAAGAATATAGTGAAAAAGAAAACTGTAGAGGTTGTTTGGGCTGCTGGCTACTAAGGTCGAGAGATACAAGAAACCATTTCCAACTGGAGAAGAAGAATTGCAGAAACATGGCATTGATGTTGGAGGATTGCCTTGCTCTTTGCATTTGCAATGAGGATTGTAATTCTTGTTGCCTGATTCTGAGAATTGCTTTGCATTTTGCATCTGCAAGAATTGGGTTTCTTCTTCTTCCTCATCCAACAATGCAACTCAAACAGGCAAGTGAAATTGAACCCCAACATCAATAAAAATTCAGCCTTTGAAAGATCTTGTAAAATTGTATATTGTCCAGCTTTTCATGCAGTAATTGTTGATTTGCTAGATGGGTTGTGAGAGAAGACTTCATTTGCAGCTCAAAATTGCAGTTCCATAACCTTCTTCACATTGCAGTCAGTGTATCTAGTATCTAGTATCCCAGATCCAGGTTCAGGAAAAGACTGTCAATGTTTTGGAGTTGAGAAAAAACAAGCTTCAAGGGTTTCTGATAGCTTTGGAAGTTTTTTCACAATCTGTAGTGTTTGTTTATACCTCAATCTTTTGCATCATAGATCCCGCATCATGTGTGATGATGCTTATGTGCCGATGATTGTAGTGACCTCAAGAATACACTTGCATTGAAGGATCTGAATTTCAGGAGCTACCCAAAATGCTCAAGTATCTCAAAAGGGCTTTTGATGTAAGTCTACAAAAAGAGTGATCTTGCAAATCCCCATCATTTTTTTTTCCCTCTGTAGTTTACAAGTGCCCCCTCCAGTAAGCCCTACAAGCACTAATTTTCCAGTGTAGATTATTTCCCTGCTGTGAAATGCTTCTCCTTTTTGTCATGAAAATTGTTAGTGTGTGTGTGTAGATATGGACAAAAAGACTCAGTGGGCAAGTGCAGGCATGCCAGTCAAATTCAATCGTGTAACAACAATCCTTAACATCAAACTGCAAATTCTTCCATACAAAATCAGGTATGGACTGATACAAAAAGCAAAACTGTAATTTTGGCTCTCATCCTTGGTGCTTGAACTATTCTGCACCCCTCAACATTTCTCTCACACTATTCATCTGAATTGTGATGTGATTGTTGTTGTTAGAATCCAATCCTTTAATTCACAGAGTTTGTTCTTGAACCACGTTAAGTATGAATGGTTTGAAGATAGCCTGAAGGCCAGTCATATTCTTTGTTATCAAATGTAACCACCAGGAGTCTCTTGCAATTGAAACAACACTTCCTTCCAGTACCCTTGAAGACTCCTCTCCTTGGGATGGCAATACCTCTTCTTGGTAGTTTCAAATGGTCGAACAAAAAAGAAAGAGGTTGGAAGAGGTTATAGACCTGAATTTTGTAGAGTCTAATTTGATGGAAGTTATCATTTGAGGAGCTTCTTTGTGGGGTACACCCAGTGGCAAAAAAAGATAAGGTGTGGTTGTTTTCAAGTACAGTAAGGTCTGTTGTAGTCGCAATTGTTTGTCTTCATCATCCATTTTTAGTACGGTCCTGCCATTTTCATGTCCCAATCCCATGTTTGGAGCATTTGGTTTGTATGATGAGAAGCTTGGCAATGGATCAGGATACATCTTTTGTAGCTGTCTTAATTTTCTCATCACTCTCTGCTATTATCAAAGTCCTATTTTCTTCCATTTACAGACAAACTATTCTATTTCGGCAGCTCAATTGCAGTTCTGTCATGGTTTGATTATGCTTGCAGCCAAGCACATCTTAGCTTTTACAGAGGCTAAGACTACTTAAGTAAAAGGATGAAGCCAGATCATGATTAGATCTCTTCTAATGCAATGCTATCTTCTAGAAAAGTTCACAAACTTGGGATTGTCTTGTCTTTGCACAGTTGTTTCAATATGTGGAAGGTGCGATTGGCAAGCAATTGGCAAGTTTTGAGGAATTGGGTTGTCACTTGTGTCCAGATTATCTGAGAAGGGAGGGGTCATTTGTTGGAGTATATGATCTGTGCATTTAACAAGGGGTGTGTCAGTCACACTGTGGCCTTGCCATTTACATTTAAAAGTATCTTAAGAAGGCAAAAGAAGAATTATGGAAACTCAAATATTTCACCATGCAGAAATATAATCTTCAAAACATCCTCTAAAAGAAACCCAAAATCCTTCATGATATTATAACTCTATAACTAATCTCAAGTTTCAACTCAAGCCAAAATATCATCTTTCAAAAATCCTCATATAAAAATAGACCTACTACGAAGCGGCCAAATTCCCTTAAGCCACTATACTCTATAATGAATCTAAACACAATATCCTTGCCTTGGTAGGCAAGGCCAACAAAGAGGGATGAGGTTTAGAAGGTTTTACCTTCGGATTTTGTAGTGAATATGTTTTGTCATAATTTTGTGTTTGATTAATAGTACATGCTTTTTTTGAGTTTTTAAAGCAATTTCTTAGATTGAAAGGGATGTAAGTAGGTTTTTTTTTCTCTCTTTTTCCCTTTTTTTTCTAAAAATTTGTGATGTAGCCATGCCAGTGATCAACTACAAGTGGAATTAGCCAAATTTGGATATAGATCAAAGAGGGAAGTAGAAAATTTAAAGAACCCTACTATATTTTGGCAACTTGCTGGAACCTATTGTCTAAATATGGCGATTTCAGAAATGTTTTCCTTTGAAATCTGGCCACTTTAGAACCCTTTTTTTTCACAAAAGTCCTTTGCATGAGTCACAATGGATTTTTTTGGGTCGTCGCCAAGTAGTGAAATTTTGCCCCCCAAAGAAAAATGTTGGATGTAAGTAGTTGGAATGAATATGTGCTTCAAACACACACACAAAATTAGGTCTTTGTGGATTTTTTTTATTTTGGAAGAATGAAGGTTAACTATGAAAAAATATTAGCAAAACTTATTTCTTCTACCGGTTCATAAATAAAAGATTAAAATATTTTTAGCTTTCTATTTTGTCTCATATGCCTAATTAATTGCATTGCTCCAAATCATTCAATCCAAATTAGTTGAGTCCATCCCACTCCACCTCTTCATAGAATTTGTCCATTGCATCCTTAAATTCTTCAAATTGCTTGAGGATGAGGAAAGATTTTTCATTTGTGACCAAAGAGTAGAAACAAAGAAAAAGAAGGAAAGGATGCATTGCCCAACATTAGCAAGACATAAAAGAAGAGAGGATTGAATAGAAAATGTAGCAATGATGTGTGACACCAAGAGGTAAGACAAAAATGAACCTAAAAAAAAGGGGGTGGCAACAATGTGATGGAAATTGATTGAAGAAAAAAATTTAACCAAAATATTAAACAACAATTTATGACCATTGCCCATCATGAGACGCAAAGTCCAAGCCAAAGCCATCACAATTTTCCATTTTCCAAATATTGTCAAAGGAAAAAAAAAAAAAACACTAAAAACAATGTCATGAATTGTTCTAGTATGCCATGTCCTACATTGTATCACAACAAAGCATGGAATTGGCTAATTTACACTAGAAATAAAATGCTATTGAAAATTGATTGTGCCATTAATAATTGGTGTATTATACTATGTTTCCTTAATACTATAAAAAGAATTGCTCACAATGTGGCACTTTTCTTAAATATCATTAAATTTACACAATTATTATTCACAATGTGGACATGGTGTGTTTAATGTACTAGCCTATGTTTTTTTAAATGTCACACACTATGTCTTCCTTACACCACCTTGATCACACTTCCTTTCATCCTTCATTTGCAACGTTGCAAAGATACACATCAACATTCACTTGCAAATGAATTCACACCCCAATTGCAAAAATGGCAAAAGTTCAACAAGAGGTTCGTACATTCTCTCCTAATTGTAGGCATGTTAACCTAGACTGACCAATGATCAAATTGTGTTCAAGCATCCATACATAAATGAGATGAAAATTATGTAATGAAACCTTTAAATCATATATTTCAAAGAATTGAAATATCTTGAACAAACCTTCAAAACATAATTTACAATAAAAAAGGGATGATTTTTTTGACAAAATTCAAATATTGAAATGAAATTAATTTTAAAATATTGTTAATTGTCCAATTCATCATTAAAACTAGATAGGATGTAGTCTCAATGATTAATGTTCAATGGAAAGTGGGTCATACTCCTTGCCATCCTCCAAATGAATGCCCTTTATTTTCAATTTTCATTTCAATTTTTTAAGATTATTTTCAATTGTTTGTTGATTGCTTTCTCCTTCTCTTCCCCTCCATTATGTTTTTTGAATGTTTTACCATGACTACTACAAAACATAGGCTTTTTGAGCTAAGTAGTATCATAACTAAAATAACTATACACCCAAAATTAATAATCTACAATGACTAATTTTGTCCATTATGACTAACATCAAAACTAATAATGTCTATTATGACTATCAAAAGTAGTAATGTAGTCATGTTGAACAAAATGTGTATGTGGTAATTTTGGTACCTACATGGAGTTGTTTATACTCACTATCATGACTAACATGATTAAAAATAGTCATCAAAACACTATAGATATGATTAACAATGACTACATTTAATTTGCTATTTTTTTACGATGTGGAAATACAAAAATTGAAAATATATACTTTATTATTATTATATTGTAATTGCAAAAATAAATGGCATTCAACATCATATTCAAAATGATTTTTTTTATAATTTTTGAAATAATGATTCAAATTTACAAAAAGTATTACAAGGGCCCAACAACAACTAATACAAAATGGCAAAATGCAACAATTTGGAAAAAAATTCAATATTATTAATTGAAATTTGAACATTTGATTATGAATATTACTAATAATTCCAATATTTTCAAATGTTTGTAAAATAAATAAAACACCAATGACCACTTTACAATGTCCACTTTAAAAGCCTAAACTAAACATCATTATGTAACATTCAATACAAACACCCATGAATCCCACAAATGAGAACATTAATTACATTATCCACCTTAAAGCCTAAATTAAATAATAATCAATTAAAAATTTAATGAATCCATTAAAGGCCTAATTAGTTAATCAACCATCACTATTAAAATTAGTTAAAATCATCTTCTTCCACATTGTTTGTTCCATCATTGACCATTATATCAAGCACATCATCATGATCCAAATCTTCCACACCAATTGTCAAACTTCCAATTAGCACAAAAAGTGCAATTGATTCATCAATTGGTGGAGGGCATAAACCTACATACACATTATCATTCTATAACATGAACATATCAAATTCTGTAAGGTCAATTTGAACATATTCAATAATTTATCTCCTTCAAAATTCCCTTCACAAAACCACTTTCTGTCTTCTTTCCTTTAGGTCACTTGCAAAAAACACTTTGATCTACATGTAATGGGAAAACAAAAGATTGGTCGGAAATGGGAATAAGGGAATTAAAGTTTAGAAAAATGAAATTGTATTCATTTTGTTTCGTTGTTGCATTATTCTCAACATAATTTGTTTTCACGCAGTTACACAATAAAACAACAATGGTCAATACCCCATAGTTTAGATCCAATATTTTCTTCAACCCATCCCATGTACTCCAATTTTGCAACAATTGGTCATTTGGTCATGACACACATTCTTGTTCAAATGTGGTTATGACACCATTATCACATGTTGTCAAATGTTCCTTGACACTTGAAACATGAATGCAATTACCAAATGCTCACGTTGTTCAATAAAATTGAGCTTCAAGAATTGTTGGCATGGACGTGCACCACATCTTTTTCAATTACCTCTCCTTCTTTAACAACTATAGCAATTGCATTTCATATCCACCTTGGAAACTGTGGTATTCTTGAAGGTGATCCAAGAACACGATACTTGCCCAAGCTTCACCGAACTAGGTAGATAAAAAAACATTCATTTCTTGACCTCGTGTTTGTAATTATGTGGCATATTTCCTACCACAACTTTCATTTCCACTTTTTAGCCCTACAATTTAATAAACAATATATGCCATGGCAGTCAATTACATCAAATCAATGTGATAGAAACATAAGTAGGTAAGATGTACTTATGTGCACCACAATGACATCAACTCTAGATTATGTAGCACAAATGAATGTGCCATGTTTCAAAGGTCTACTCTCATGATTCGTACTCAACCATTTCCTTCAAGCACTTCATCATTCACCATTGCTCCATTTGTGAATGGAATAATTGCCTTTCTATTAACATTCCATTTTAAAGCATTGCTTATTAATCATGTAAAAAACATGAAAAGCAAGTAGTAAGATCCAAAAGTTATTCAAACATAGTCAATACAATTGTTCACATCAATTTAATTAAATAACGGCATGTTATAAAGTAATAGATCTACATATATATGTTAATTAAAACACTCAATGCATCAATATTGTAACTTCAAATTACAATTGTTCACATCAGTTTAATTAAATAAGGGCATATTAAAATGTAATAGATCTACATATATATGCCAATTAAAAAACTAAATAATGTGAAAAAAAATGTAATTCATTAATATTGCAACTTCAATTTTTAAATTATTAATTATACCCCCCCCCCCCCCCCCAATTTTAAAGGTTGGGTAAATGCTCAATTTACATGATGATCACGGGTTTAGGGTTAGGATTCAAATTAGTGTTTGACAACTATGTGATTAATGTGATTAAGTTTAGACACATTTAATTAAGTACCTATAAACCCCTAGGTTTGCACACTTTTTTTTTTTAATGTAGAACCATGAAATGTTTTTATAGAAATGTGAAGCAACTTTCTGTCCCTTTATTCCTAGTTTTATGAAGTGATTATCCTTGGAAGTACATATGCTACCGGTGAAGGAAAAATGCAAAATGTATTTTTAAATGTTAAGTTGCATTTGAAGTTGAAATCAAATAGTTTATTTCCTATGCATCATTTATGATTTGGAATTAATAGATATATTTTCAAAGTTTAAACACTCCAAATCCTATAATTTTATGTTAAATTGTCACCCACTTAAACCATTTTTTAAGGATTTGACACCATGCTCAACTTGATAGCAGACTTCTAGTCACTCAAAAAAAATTTCCTATCACATACGTTATACAAATTTAACTTGCATTAATTCCTTAAAAAGATAGCTACAAGGTGCACCTACTCACCAAATTTCAAGCTGTACACCCAAATTAGTAAAAAGTAGTGTTACAAAACCCGAAAGGGTTTCACAAAAGTAAAAAGTTCAACTTGGTAACAAACCTTTAATCACTTAAAATATTTTTCCTATCACATATGTTATCCAAATCTAGCTTGTTTTAGCTCATTAAAGAATTAACTACCATGCGCATTTGCTTACCAAATTCCAAGTTCTGCACCCAAATCAGTAAAAAGTTGTGCTATAAAACCCAATAGGTCTTGTGAAATTTCTCTAAGATTTCAAGCTCCCAAAACTATCCTTACTCGCTTCCATTTTTTCAAAAGTAGCACTATCATTTCATTTATTTTCCCTATTTCCACCATTTACTAAGATTACTCATTCTTCTCCTCCCAAGGAAAATTATAGGAATAAGTTTTCCCAAGATCCAAATCAAAAGTTATGTCTGGAAAATAGAGGCCCAAATGATATGAATTCGTGCTTTTAAAGATAAGGAGAAGGAAGACCCCAACTCGGTGGCCTATGGAAGGTTCCAATGTTTCGTGACCCTTGAAAGGTTCCAATGTTTAATGGCCCTTGAAAGGAGAAGGGAAAAAATCTTTTTCATTATTTTTCACTTTCCCTTCAATAATTTTACTTAAAATTTTTTTTTTTCCATTAATTTTAATGTTTTACTTTACCATGGTTTTAGACCGTAACTTTACACATTTCCTTCTTTTTCCTTGACTTATAAATTATAACTATGAATATTAATGTACCAAGTTTTCCATCCATTCACCGTCAAGTTGATTTTGATTGAAATTTTTTTTTATTTTCCTTGAATTCACAACATCGCACATCATCACTTTTTATGGGCCTCAAGCTACATAAGTGAATGAAAAACCACCTTCGGAATCATCCCTAAATTTGACATTAACATAACATCCTCATGATGAAAATCTCAAACCGCAAGAGGTGTGCTCTCATCTTGAAGTTGAACCCTTTCGAGCTTAGTATTATCGCATTTCTCTGAACTTTCATACCTTGGTGATTTTGTTACAAGTCGACCTCGCTTCTAATGATGAACCTAAAATTATCTGCAAAAGTTTTTACGAAATTAAAGATGTTTCCATCTTTGCATGGTCTTCAATTCTCGATGTTGAACATTATCATTGATTGCATGGTTCAATTCATTGATTGCCTCTTAATACTAAGGCAGATTACTTAATTCGCAACATTCAATGCATCCTAAATCTCCTACATTTATGAACTATCATTGTGGCATAACCCAAAACTCAACATGTAATTACAGCTCCTCGTGGAGCTTATTTATAACTTGAGTAAAAACTTCACTTATCATGAAATCCATGTTGCCATTGCCACCCTATCACATTATTTATTATTATAATTTATTTCATGCTTACAATGTTTTAAGATTATTATATTTCCATTGGACCTTTCATTGACACCCTTCAACTACTTCATGAATTTTAAACATCCTCGTTTACATGACTACCCACTAAATACCAAAACAAAATCAATGTTTTGTCGAACATTACAAATTTTGGCATCTACTTCTAACCCCAACCTTCTAAAAAAATTTCACCTTTAATCATGTAACTAAGGTTTTAAAACTATGATTACCAACTTTTGTTGAATAAAATAATTAACCCTACATTTCATTCATCTAATATCAAAATTCGAAAAAAAAAAACCCCTCATGCAACCATGCACACTCATCACTCCTTAATCTAACATGAAGTTGTTAAAAACCCGTAATAGCCTTACCACAACCAAATATCCCTAATGTAATTTTTAAAATTGAAATTATCGCACATGGTTGTGTTAGTATGGTTCACACGAAGTGCCAACTTCCAATTAATGTGATTGAAACAATGTCAATAAAAAAAGCTAGGTGAATTATTAATTGAGCTTGGAAGGTGCAAGTTGTTAAAAAAATAATAATGGAGTTCCCAAACCCAATTTGTAACAAAATACATGTTCATCGTTGAAAGGAACTTAGTAATGCATCAACATGGCAGATTACACATGTGGATGCAAAAAATGTAGAAGGTGTGTAGTTTCATTAAGATGATAAAGTAAAATATTTTTGGGGCATGCTTTTTAACTTGCAGCACTTTGGGGGTAAGAGGGCATGCTTGAGCTTTGGGATGGGACTAAGACGAACTCACAAGTGAAAGTTCAAGATGCGGTCAACTTGCACAACTAAGAAAAAAATGCGGTTAGTGCAAGTTGAATGGAAGTGGTGTAACGGACTTAGTAGGGACAACTTCAAACACAAGCTTTACATGGCCTGCAACCTTTGGGAGGAGGCACCACTCCCCTCCCTATAGTATACTTTGTACCTTTCCGTGAAAACTACATCCAAATGTCACTTTTCACTTGGACTCCCAAGTGGGAGTCCCAAAATTGGGGCTCTTGCTATTCCAAAACTTTGGACGTTCATATATTTCTAAAATCAATTTTTTTTTTTAGAATGCGATGACAATATCTTATAACCTTCAAAATGATCTTTCCAAAGGTGTGTAACATGTTCCAATCGGACCTCATTTGACCCCCTACTTTCAAGGTATTTATGGTCAGGAGTCAAATTCTCAATTTGATTCCCGCCCCTTCTTTTGATCATAACTCATGCAAGTCAAGTTTAAATGAACAATGTGAGGACACTTTAAATATCTACGCTTGAAGACCTTTTTAATGGTGTCATGGGGGGTCAATTTGATGTTTTTTTGCCTTTCCAACCAAGGTTCCAAACATTCAGAACTCTTGCACGAGTGTAATTCTCAAAATGGGAATGCACTTGAAAGTCTTTGGGTTTGATCCTTTGCATTCTCCCCCATTTGTGAAAATGTGTTTCACACCTAAACACACTTTTGGCCTCATGGACCATTGCACTTCACAGTTAGTCGTGAACCCAATGTTAAGGTTACGACAGTGAACCAATGGGTCTTGGATGAGCGTAAGGTTCGTCTTTGTGAGGATTTTTTTCATATTGGTAAGATGATTACCACTAAGGCTTATAACTTTGCATGGGACAACTTCATCAAGGTTCTCCAATCTAAGGTGGTCCAATATCACACCCAAATTCAAGACCTCCAATCTTAGTTAGATGAATGGACAAAACCATAGGATGCATCTGAGGAGGAAGGGGAGCCTGAAGGTGATTTGGGAGGCGTTAATTTGGCCCTAACTAGGGCATCATTCCTAACCTTGGACAAGCACAAGTTAAAGAAGGGCCTTCCACTTTGGATAAAAACGGTCTAGGTGCCAAACTCATTACGAAGGTCAATATGCCCTCAATGGTCCCTTTTAAAGTTATAGAGCAAGGCCATGCACTAGGAGAGGTTCGTCTTCTCAAGGACATGAGGACAATTTGAAAAGGGGGCGGTGTTGGGCCAAAATTAGCTTAACTTAATTTTGATTAAGAAATACAAGGCATCTAGGGATGTTTTGGGGTTAACTAGAGGTCTAAAAGGTTAGGTTAATGCCTTGACCTTATCCTTGTAAAATTAGATGGGTGGATGGCTCGGTTAGGGTAATGGAAGGAGTAGGTTGACTAGATTAGGATAAGGATGGATGCTTTGTCCTAGTCCAGTTGGGCCAAACCTATTGGATAAGAAGGTTTGGATAAAGGGGGGGTGAACTTCCTAAAAACTTTTAACATTTAAGGTTAGGTGAGGAAAATGAAGATGGCGTCTCTATGGAGTTGTTAAAATAGAGAGTTGTTATTAATCCCCCTTCCTTTTTCTTAAGTGTGTTAGACACGAAATAATGTGAGAAGGAAATAATGACGATGATGGTTGTAAAGATGGGGCGTGGTGTTGTGGGTATGATGAGAAGTTGAGAGAAGTGGGAAAAGAAGGAGGTTGGATATTGTGAAAAAAAAATTCCTCGAAATGCAGTCCAATCAACATACGTCATGGGAATTAGAGGCAAGATCATCGAGTGGTGGGGTGGTGGTTGTTCAAGGGAAGGCACTCATTATGTATGATGATGGGAGGCGAATGGAAGGGGGAAGAGGAGAGGTACTTGAACTTGTTGCTTGAGTAAGGAGATAGGAGTAGAAAAGGAGGAGACAAATCTGTTTTTGGAGGTTGTTATGGTTAGTGTAGGAGTAGGAATATGGGGGTTACTTCTGAAAGGGGAAGAGAGTTTGTGAAAAGACCAGCTTTGTGTAAGGTAGGAACTTTTGGAGGTGTTGATAGTTGTAGAACTAGGAAGTGTGGCAATGGAGGACCCAAAAAAGGCCAATATTAAGAAATAGTTAGGAACAAGACTTGGGGGTATTAGCACTTTAAGCAATGTATTATCCCTTGTTCTTGAAAATGTAAGGATTGAGTGTGCAATAACTTGTTAGATTGTATGAAAATTGATGTTGAGGGTAGAAGGTGTATGATTAGATTAGGGTTGCAGTTGGTTAAATGAGTTAATAGAGGAGTTGGTAGAGAAAGAAAGGTTCGCTGCCCATAGTAGCTAGGATAAGGGAAACTATAATTAGGAAATCTAAAAAAAATGAATAACTAAAAAAAAAAATAGGGTTGTGGTTTGCAATAAATAATAAAATGAACTTTAATTGAAAGAAAGAAGGAAAAGAGTAAATAGAAGAGGGGGAGGGGTTGCCTTGGAATTAGTGGGAATCTATTAAGGGAGAACTAAAGATTAAGGGGAGTAGAAGTTGAGTGATAAAATGTGATTCCCCCCTTTGACCATATCCAAGGGGGGTAAGGGGAAAGGACCCAAGTAAAAGTGTTAATGATGCGCTAACTTTGTGCTTAACAAAACTATATATAGTGAGTGTGAAAAAGGGGGTTGAGTTTCTATTGTGACACCCCTTTGGATGTCCTCTGGGGGGTAAGGGGAATGGCCCAGATTAAAGTTGTTAAGTTAGGTTAATTTTACGCCTAATAAAGATTATGTTTCACCCTACACAACAACAAATTTTAATTAGTGCAACATGCCCATGAAAAGCTCAAAATGTTTTGGTGTTAAATGCACCCATAGTTTATTACAAGTGTAATATTGGTGCCAAGGAATGCACATGGATGTGCAATAATTTGTGGTAAGATGCATGTTATGTGATGAAGTGTGGGCCCCTTTCAATGTTCCTACTCCACAATTGAACTATCATTCGAATTTAGATTTTGCAAGGCTATTACCATTAACCATATGCAACAATTGGTATGTGTTAATCATGATGGAACATTTTTCCAAATGGATTGAATTAATATCATTGTTGAACAAGTTTAATGAAGGAGTGTTAGACCAAATGTTTAGTTAGTTTTGTGTGTCGACTAAAGTGCTTATTAACCAAGATAGGGAATTTTTCGAAAATTTTCAAGCTTTGTGCAATCAAGCCTTAATTGACGATTGTACTACATCTTGTGATCATCCAGAAGCAAATGGTTTGGCCAAGAAAGTTGTGTAAACAATGAAAAGAGGTTTGTGCAAACATGGCTTACAAAGGGGTCATTTGGTTGACTAGGACCTTCAATTACCTTGGCTAATCATGGGTTACAAGTTTAGGAAGCAAGTGTCACTTGCTTCATTCTCGCCATATAATCTTTTCTTTAGTTGCAAGCCAAAGTTGTTTACATTAATATGTCAAAACCTTATGGTGGTCTATAACTTGGAGGATCCAAATGTTTGGATGCATATATGTGACAAAAAAACAAATTTGTTCAAAGAGGTCATGTTAATGGCTTTTCATAACCTTGTTATTATTCAACATAAAGAGATGATGAGGTATGCCCTTATTCATGAAGGAAGGCATTAGCCCCATGTTTCATAGAATAATATTGGGGATTAAGTTTACCTACAATGAACAACACCCACAACATTGGATGTTATAATAGGACATGTCATCTTGAAAATCAAGGAAATTGCCTTGAAGAGTTCTGTTTTTGAAAGGACAATGTGGCATGGTTTGGAAAAATCATGTGCACAACTATGTGTCATGTCATCTTCCACACATTGATGGAAAAGGAAACCCAAGCCTTACATTAATGGTTCTTATAGGAATAAAATACATGTTGTGTGGGTCTCCAAAAGGTGTTGCCACCCCGTTGGTATGTGATTGATGCTCCAAGGTTTAGCACATCTCAACATGGGATGTTTGATGCCATCCCTTGATAAAGTTCTTAACAAGGTTGGTTGTGCCTTCAACGTTTACATAAATAGGGTTAGTTACTCGTAGCCAGCCTTAAGCAATGGGAGTTTTGTTAGGAAATTTCAAATATGATTCAACTTGGGTGAGGAATTAAATAGATTGCAACTAAGTAACTAATTATAATGGGGCTCACATTTGCTCTTGGCCTATTGGATTCACCACTTCAGAACCAAGGTATATGTGTACTCATAACAATGTCATAATCTAACATTCTTAAGTTTACAAGAATGTGTAATTATTTGACTTGGGGGGGGTGTGGGGGAGTTATTCCCAACCAAGGGGGCAATTGTGTGTGTGTATTTTCTACAATAATATCATGATGTATTTACTATTTGTGACAATGATAGATGTAAGTGCCTCAATGTGGCAACACATGACAATTGTTAGGATTATTTGAGAATTTCTTAAATAAATTGTAATTTATTTAAATATTTTAAAAATTTAAAAAAATTACACAAGTTTGAGATATTTCAATTTTGTGTGTGTGTGTTTTTACAAATGTTATGGTGTGTTTATGGTTTGTGACAACGATGGATGTAAGGACCTTGATGTGATAGTGCACAACATGTTGATTTCATCAATAAAAAATTGACATTAAAAAAAATTCATAACCAACTGGTGAGAACGACCTTAAATAAATTGAGAATTTAAGAATTGGACTAAAAATAAAACAAAAAAAAAACTGATTCCTTGCCCTTGTTTTGGAAAATTTTAAAGGTTTTAAAAAGAGAAATGGCAAAGTTTTTTGAGCCATTGTGAAAACTTGATTCAATGGTTATCATAACGACAACCACCCAACACTGATAGCAAATTGTCGACATCCAAGTGGAACATAAATGTTGCAAAACCAAATAATGATTTTGCCAATGCTTGAAATTCATGTCTTCCACAGTAGTGGGTGTACACAATCTCCTGTGGGCGAGAAGGTGGATTTTTTTTCCTGCTCCCAATGTATTTCCATCAAGTTCCCAATGGGTTCCCCAAGTGTTCCCCTAAAACATTCCAAATAGCACGTCAATTTTATCCCCTATTGTTTGGACTCAGTTCAACTTTGATGTACATAACTAATAAGGGGAGAAATGGAGTCCAAAAGGGCGGTTCCATTGGGGGGATTCCCCAATGTTCCAGAAAAATTGGTGATGGTGGGGCCAATCAACATGGCTCTTTCCCGAAAAGAAAACCAAAATTGTGGGGGTACCTATATAGTTCCTTCTATTATGTAATTAATTCACCCATCACAAAAGATTTTAAGCATGAAATCTTAATCTGTTTTTAATTCATACATCACTCATCATTGAACTCTGAACCTCCTTACACCAAACACCCCATATCTTCCTCCATTCCTTTATAGAATCGAAGAAGAAGTTTTGCAAGGTTTGAAACATTAGGTGGAGGGTTAAAAATGTTCTTTCAGCTTTGAAAGTGTTCACTCACTGGTCTATGTACCTTAAACCCTATCACATCCAAAATGGTGTGCAAGTTTATTGGCCATGCTACATCCACTTCATCCAAACTAGTGTAGCATGTGCTGTTTGCCCAAGAATGAATGGGTAACCTAACTAATTTTTCCTTTCAAAATTATTTTTATAAATTTGATTCAATATCTAATGATGAAAGCTACTCAAAATTCAATATATTTTGCATCTAAGGTCTCAAAAACTTCAATGACCTTCCTTAAATCCTCCTCCTCATCAAGGGCTTTCAAGAATACCAAGAGCATCTCCAGATTTCACTATAAATTATATTTTTGATTTAAATAAATTGTGAGTGGAAAAAATGTTCAATATTCAATAACTTCTCTGCCATAGGTTAAAACATTATGAAATCAACTGGAAACACCCCTACTCATTGAGAGCTTTCCAATGGTACCAAGAGCACAACGAGAGGTGCCATGGTTTGGGAGACCTCAATGTAACAAATAAACAACTTTCCTTCATAGATAGATTATTGCCTATAGGCCACTATGCTAATGTTGGCGAGACTACTCTTACTAGGGTTTGATTTTTTTAGGCAAAATAGATTTTTGTATTAAGTTCCATTAGGATAGCAAATGATATAGAACGAAGGAGCCTTTCTTTAAAATGAAAAAAAATCATTGTTATTTGTAGCCAGATTTTCTATAATTGTTTTAGGAGATGATTACCACTTCAGCTACCTTACAAAATTAAATTATTTAAAAAAAAGAAAAAGAAAAAAGCACAGACTGGTTACCCATCTTCATTCATGCAATCAAGATCCATAAAAAGACATAATCATGTGTGTGTGTGTGAATCCACCATCTTTGGACCTAATTTTTAGGAGATTTGTAGGATGAATAAGGCTGAGATTTCTGTATCTTAGGTCTTCAGATGAATGAAATTCAGTAGCTCATGCAAGTCAAAAATACTTCAACAGATAGAAACCTGACAAGCTATAATGGAAAAATAAGTGTTTTTTTAATTTTGAAAAAGAAATTTCAATATGCTTATTCTGACAATTTTTGGTGCTTCTACAGTACTCTCTAGGCTGCAGGTTTTTTTTAATAATAAAATTCATCATGCACTCATTGAATTTGTTTTGTTTGAACATGCCCAAAAGACAGACACCCAGAGCCATGGCCCATTTCACAATGGAAAATTGTCTGGCAGAATGTCTTATGGACCACCAGTCACCATGCAATTTATCTTTGACTTATTAGACTTCTCCGTGAAGTAACCTTGTCTTCACCCTGTCTTCAGTCTTCAGGCCTGCTTTCACCCATTATCCCCCTCTTTCAGTGGTATTCACAAAATAATGAAATTTTATTAAATCTCAGTATGAAACGGTGAAACTCAGCATTTAATGCACAAGGTTCCAGAATACTTATAGTAGTTGTACAGGTAAGAGCAGTGAAAATATATGTAGCATGAGTGGAGGCGCCCAGGGAAAAGGAAAGACAGGATGGAACTCAGTTTACCATCAAAATTGGTGGAAAAACCAGCTTAGGTCCCAGTTATTTTAAGCATTAGCAAAGGTCTAAATAGGGGCCATGTGTGAGTGAACCTACTTTAAGAGTAGCTCCACCCATACTTCATGTTTGGCCCTCCAACAATATTTCTCACATCCAAGATCATTTAAGGATGCCACTGCTTATCTATTGCTTCCCAAGCCCGACCCCTAAATATGAAACTAAGATTGTAAAAGGTTAAAAATTAGAGTAAAATCACCCTCCACCGAACACAAGCTGATGACTAAACATTTCTGAATCTTTCTGATTTCTTGAATGATTTGAGTATTATAAAAAGTTATCGGAGCACCAAGCAAAGCTCTACATTCCTTGTAAGAACATGATAAGTCAATTCACAGTAAAATTGAGGGCAACCAACAAAATTAATAAGCATTGTGTATTAAAGTTATCTGCAAAGTCCCACGACTAGGGGCGAAAACAGCCAGTTTCAGCATAATAAGGCATCAAACACGAAACTGGAAATGAAAATTTTACGAAGTGATCACATCCACCACAGTGTCAATTGTTTCCTTAGCCTCACTCATAAACATGAAAGATTGGACAATTATAAGGTGAGAGAAGCTATGGTGGATGTGATAAGCAGTCAATCTTGTACCGAGGCCTTGTGGAGACCACAATATCATGTGGAAAATATATAAATCCAGAAAACCTATTGTCACATTTGAGTTCTGCAGTGCTGTGCACTACTAGTGATGATCAACTATTTTATTTTATTTTTACATTTTCATATGGTTTTCAATAATTCGTCATTATTTATGTCAATGTCAAATTTAATTTAAATTAATATACATTTCATGGACATGGAAAGACACATGTTAATTTGTTTTTTCATATCCATGTTTGATGGATAGGGAAAAAGAGTGAGATAATTATAAAATAGAGGTAGTTATAAGGACGGGCAGGAAATAGTTATTAAGAAATTTAATAAGAAAAGGAAGTAATTATTTAAAAAAGAAATAAAATAATTAGGCTTTAAAATGTGGTAATTATTTTTGAAATTGCCTTTGGAATGATCCTGGACAACCATACAAAGGATTCCAAAAAAAAAAAATCCCCCACATACCAGTTCCAATTACTCATCACTCGAATTATCTGAAGGTTGTAGTGACTTCATTCAGAGTACAATGTACAGGCTCATTTTCTTCCTGCTAGTTAGTAATCATGCTCTTGAGGATGATGGTAGGAAGCCACAAACAACACTTTGTACTAGACTCAGCCTCTTTCTGAAGAGGCTTTAGGGTGAACACTAAACCCTAAGCCACACTAGGTACCCAACAAGAGTGAAACTTGAAGAAGAAGGGTGAACAACAACAACAACAACAACACATTTTTGTTGTTGAACTAGTTAGTGAACCAATCATCCATCAACCAAGAGGTCCAAATCTTACCCTTTTTTATTTATTACCCACCAACTATTTTCCATCATTGGAGCACTATGTGGGATTGGGGTGGGGAGGGGGTGATGGTACAAAAAATGATTTTGGGAATAGCAAAAAAGCTAAGGCTAAAACACAACAAAGAAAAAGCCATTGAAACCTCGAGAAAGCCATCATCCCATTGAAAACCTTTTGTGAAAAAACACAAAAGTTGAGTTGCATGCAAAGAATCTGATTGTGTAGGAGGAATGCCAATCTCAAAAAATATTTCTTCCGTGCAGTTTGACAAACTGGGTGAGAATGCAAATCATTGTACCTTTTTATCTCTTTTTCTTTGTCTCATGCAGTTTTTTTTTTTTTTTCTCTGGAAAATTTTCACTATTTTTTGACAAATAAATTGGGAAATTTTCCTGTACTGTAAATTTCAACTAATTTTGCTAAAATTTTGGATAAATTTTGCCAAATTTTCAATCTGAGAAAAATGGTAAAAAAACACCAGTCTCATGTAGGGACCTGAGAAGTGTGTTTTTTAATAGGAACAGATGTTTGTAGCCAAAATGGCAATCATCCATAGGAAGATGTTTGAAAAGATTGACAATCATCCCAAGGAATATTTAGCCAAACCAGATATGAAGTACAAAACCTTAGATAAATCCTTCTAAAATTTTGGCTATACACTGAAAAACCAAGTCTCAAAATCTGGTGATTGAAAACCCTCCAAAATCATTTCATTTTCAATTTAAAAAATTTAATTCTGCTTTTTGCCAAAAAAACAATTGCCAAAAATTAAAAGGGTGAACTTGAGGTAATAACAGCCTTGTATCAGTTTTACACCAGTGAGTTTCAAATACTACGTATACACTATACACCTTCTTCATAGTACATACGAGCCTAAAATCAGTCTTGGACCCAATACTAGTACCAACCTGGTATGAAAATTTTAAAATTTTAATTAAAATTTAAAATTAAAAATGTATATAAATAAATTGAATATAAATAAATAAATACTTATGTGTCCACCCCACTCTATTTTTTGCCAAGGAGGGTGGGAGGAACATAGTAGGTTTTATGGGTAGGTACATAAAGGGGGGTAGGGTAGGTTTCTAGGGTAGGTTGGTTTGTATGTAGGTAGGAAAGCTTCAGAGTCCAGACATGCACAGACACCATTAATTTTTTTAAAATTATATTATTAATAAGTAATAATTGGGTTTTGTTGTTGATTCAGAAAAGCTTTGAATAACTTACACATAATTTAATAATTAATAATTGAATAAGTATTAAAAATCTCATAATCTTTCTCAGTGCAGTGAATCATGCCAGGCCAAAACACTCATTTGCTCAGTCCTTCCCATTCATTCATTCATTCATTCATTCATTTTCATTCATTCATTAACTGCTAATGCTTCTTACTCCAGTGTTTGCAGTCATATTAGTCCCCATAATAATACATCCATGACCCGTCAGTACTACTTACATCCATAACCAGGCAGTACTACTTACATCCATGACCCACTCAGTACAACTTCTGAGTAGCTTATATCCATCCATCCATCCATCCATCCATCTGGAGTCTGGAGTCTTGGAGTCTGTAACCACCACATTTTTTAGGGTTATTTTGGGCCCTAATCAGTGTGCTTTTTAATAAGTAAATAAATAAATAACTAAATTTAAGTTTTTAAGTTTTTAAATTTTGAATTATAATTATTTTTAAAATTATACTTTCTATTGAGGGGCAGTGATATTTTGTCACTTGGAAAGCCCATAAGAAACATAAATATAAAATCCAGTGCTACTCATACAAAGGATTTCTGTGAAAAAAATGTGTGGAAATCACCAGATTTTTCAAGGGGAAAATTTTCTGAAATTGCCATTTTTAAAAAAACAATAGGTTTCAACAGGCCCCAACAAATAGCAGGATTCTTTATAAAAAACTTCACTTTGGTTTCTGAATTGTAGCCAAATTTGGCTAATTCCTCTTGTGGATGATCACCAATAAGGCTATGTCACAAGTTTTATTTATATTTATAAAAGAAACCCATGGCCCTAATTATTGTGCCCAAAAAAAAAACAAAACTGCAAGAACCAAATCTTTTTGAGAAATGCTATAAATTAATTGTTATAGCACTCCCAAAAGTAATACATTTTTGAGAAAAAATTGGATAAATCTGTTTGTTTGTTTTTTAAAAAAAATTTGAGTAAAAATTTGACTTTTTTTTTTCTTTTTTTGGGTCTTTATTTTCCAGATGTTCTTAATCAACCTCAAAAAATTGGAAAAAATTGGAATTAAAAAAAATAAAAATCCTTGCTTGTGCTCACGAATACTAGGTACATATTTTGTCAATTTACATGACATAGGGAACTAGAAAACTGTGGCAACCCTTTGTCAGAAAAACAAAAGGCATCACAGAGACAGGGCCCAAACAAAGGAGTTGCAAAATTTGCACATGGAGATAGATCATGGCAGAGAGAGAGAGAGATTTGCATTGTACATGAAATTCTGGTCTATTGTGAACAGAAGAACCACACCAATCCCCCCCCCACACTGGAAAGCTTGTCAGTTCACTGACCCATCCTGGGTTTTTCTTTTAACTTTGTCATCTCAAAATTTTGGTCAAAATTTTCCAACAAAATTAGCATAATTAATTAATTGAATTTGTGCCACAAAAAACAAAAAAACACCAAAAAAACACCAAAAAAGCTCCCAAAAAAATTCCATATGTATATATATCTATAACCCATTGTACCCTCCTTCCAAGGATTGGTTTTGAGTTCAAATTTCATGTTTTCTTTGTATCTGTTTTTATGAAGTGGAAATGAAAGCCATCCTCATGGACTAGAAGTTCATACATGAAAAGCTTAGGATGAAATACATTTCATCCAAGAAAAATCATCAATCTTTTTATTTCATCCATAAAGTGTAGTTCATCCACCAATTGATTTTTTGGCAATAATGTCATCCGAATTACATGGATGAAACTCGATGAAATATATCTCATTTTTGACATTTCAATGGATGATTGGATGAATTTTTGTTGATGAATATGGGGGAAAAAAATTATGGATGAAAATTTGAACTTTTGTGGAATAAAGTTCATTCATACGGAATCATGGTTGTGAGAAGGGACATCCCTTTGTCTAGGCACATATGTGGGTGTCATGGTCATGAGTGATTGGGGCTAATTCACACCCAATCTTAAGGCTATACATGGGTTAAAAATTAAAAACAACTTTGCTTGTGTTGATTGAATTTGTGCAAAATATAAACAATGACATAAACACATTGAAATTTTTCTGAACATGTATCTTTGAACACTACTAAAACCTATTGCATCTTAGCACTCTTAACATGCCTTTTATAACATTTGGTTTTTGGCATAGTCTGAACCAACAACTCCTTCGTGAATAATTCAACCATAACATAAATCAATATGCATTAAAATTTAAAATTTCTTTACTTTAAAAATTCAGAATAATTAACCTAAAGAAATTAATAAGTAGTGAATGGATGTACTTGTTCACCTTCGGATGATACAAGAGAAAATCTTAAAAAGAGGAATTGTATAATTTAAAAGCTACCTTTCATTGAATTTTTTGTCAATATGATGTCACTACTACAAATCCTGGTTTTTACTTTCTTTTTTTTCTTTTTTTTCTTTTTGCTCTAAATATTTAGTCATACTGAAAATTCAATAACTTTTGTTTCAATCAAAATAGATTATTCATTTATGTTATAAACTTGACTAAGTGCTTCTTAAGTTGATTAAAATGTTAAGTAGTGTTTACTAATATGTTATTTTTAAAATTGAAACCTAAAATTATTTTTAAATGAATAATTAAAAATTCACTGAATCGTGGATAGGTTGTTGTAGTGAACAAATAGTTGTGTTATTTCGTTATTCAATAGAATCAAATTTTAAAGTTTCATAATAACATTGAAATTTGTTATATCAAAATGTAGATGCAAAATGTAGAAATCTTACATTAATTTAAAATTATATATATATATATATATATATATATATATATATATATATATTGACAAGGGCTATAAATTCATATAGATTTTTTCATATAGAATATTTAGGCTTAAATAATTTATTGATTAAAATTAATGATTTTTTTCATTTTTCCAAAGTGCAAAAAATTACATTATTTTGAATATTTTGAATTGGCCCAAAAATTCATATATAATTTTTATTGAATTCAATATTTTCTAAAAATCTCATAACTATATGGGTTTCAATTGTGACATCATATAATAAAATGTTCATTTTTTTTAATTATAATTTATTTTCAATTTTCAAATTGTAATACATTACATTAATTCACAATTTTTTTTTCAATAATTTCAATTTCATGAAAAGAATTTTGAATCATTATTTGTAATAGTTGATTCAATTCATCATTCTTAAAATATGAAAACTCCAAGTTACTTTTTTTTTTTGTAATTATTTCAAAACATATTGTATAGTGCACTTATATAACATCAAAAGTAGCTTTTAAATGACTTTATGAAATGTGGCAATCCATGTCATAGTTTGAATGATTTATTTGAAAGATATTACTTTAAGCTCTAGAATCCACATAGGTGTTTGCATCTGCCATGTGTAGAGCATTGGTTTCAATTTGATTAGAAAATTAAAGGCAATTGTAGTTAACCATAATAAACACACCTAATTTTCATGTTTGTCAAGATAAACTTACTTTGTCCTTTTATAATAGTAACCTTGATTTTATAGTTAGTTTATTTGGAATACTATTAACATGAAAACCATGGTTTCTTTTATAATGCATGTTTTTATTAAAAAACACATCACCAACACACATAGGTCATTTCTAATATGTATCCAACACCCGTTATGATTTACAACTAGAATTTATTTTTCTAGCAAAATTTAATAATATTTTCATTTTTTGGGGTTTTCAATTGCCCTTTTTTTTTAAAAATCCATATTTTTATATTTGGTTTCAATAGGTTGCCAAGAATACAGAAAGATGTTAATTTTTGTTAATTGTATTACTTGTTTATAGTAAAATTTGGTTAAATCTTCCTATGAATGATCACCATTTTGGTTGCATAAAAAAGTTGACCCAAAAGACATTGGTTATGACCAAGACAATTGGCTAGATATTGATTTTTGACTTGGTTATCAAGGAGGTTTTAAGGAAAAATATGAAATAACTGACAATTGATTTTAAATTAAAAATTAATTGAAATTCAACTAAGACCTTCCTTGACATGGTATTAAGTTCCTTTAGGCTCAACAAGGCCATGTTTATTGGATGTCACTTTGACAAAAAATAATAATAACCCTATTTACATTATTTTCCATACATCCAACCATCTCCCAAGTAGATCATTTCTTTTGTTGCATGGAGTTACATGATGAGTTTTAGATATATTACACATATTTCGAAATTTTCAAAATTAAAAAAGTAGTTGTTGAATAAGAAATTATGGATTAAATTAATTATTCAGCAAAAAAATGCCGAAGCTACCCAGGTACTACGATAATGGCAAACAATTGGACCCCTTGGACACAAAGAAACAATGCATAAGGTCCCTTAGCACTACTACCTCACATTTTATTGGAAAAAGGATGACACCAAATAACCCTTAATAAACCATGTACATGTTTATCTTTTTGTGCCCTGTGTGGTTGTGTGCTTTTTTGCTTGTTTTACCATGTAGGAATAAGTTTTATTTTATTTTTTAAAAATTTACATCTTCTATTGTACAAAACAAGTTTCAAATAACCAACTTTTAGGAAAATGTGAGGATATTTACCATTAACCTATTTTTGGGAACCAATTAAAAGTAGTGATTTGCTTTATTCAACTTAAAACTAGGCCAACATTAATAAAATCTTATGGCATCATCATGTAGCTCCATGCAAGGCACCACGCTAACATTTAAACATAGTTCATTAAAGGATGTTTAATAACATGTTTGGAAAATGGAAAAATAGGAAAAGGAGGGAAAGGAAACATCTTATAAAACATGATGTTAGCCATTTCCATATCATTTAAAGTTTTTACATTTAGCTTGCAAAGCTTCTTCCTCAAATACAACAACTAAACTTGTTCCTTGCTTCCATTGGGTGTTGATATGAAATTTCAATTTATGGACTAGTAATTGGGTCTAATATACATATGTACATATTTGTTGCTTTGGATGCTTTTAAAATGAACCTTTCCAACAATGGTTTTTTAGCAAATGTCATTCAAAAGTTTTAGTTTTAGAATGTAACATAATTTATTAACATCCCAACCAAGATTTAATTTTAATTGGTGAAAAGTTTGTAGCAAAGTATTGAAACATAAAAAATTAATGAAATATTAATGAAAAGTTGTCCCTAAATTAAAAAGTGTGTCAATAGGTGACAAACAAAGGTTTTTCTCAAAAAATTGGCTAATTTTTTCCAAAAGGTAAGGAAATTATGACATATTTTTGTTTGAAAGCTAAAATTTTGAAAACATTCACCAAAAAGAAAAAAGTGTTGCTTTCAAACCAAGTTCACATGGTTCACCCAAAGAAATGAAAAGAGATAAATAACTATTCTAAAACACATGTAACTTGTATTTTATGTTTTCAAATTAGGCAAACTTGATATTTATTTTCTTTAATTTGGAAGGGGTCAAAATATTGGAGCTCCTCAAAGTGCATTTTGAAAAAGGAAAAAAAGTTTTCGACCTCAACAAATATAAAAAGTTATTTTATACCTACCAATTGCTAACCCAATATTGAGTGGTTATTAGAAATAGGAACAAACACCTAATGGTTATCGGGCCAATTCTTAATATTCATGACCATGGTTCTCGAAAAATCAAAGACCTAGTTTTAGTATATAACTACAATTTTAATTTTTTTGAAAATAATGAAATAAACTAGCCATAAAAATACCAATTCATTGCTTGTTCATTTGTGAATTCGATGGTTCTTCAAAGTTTTTCAAATAATGAGGATTGACAGTTTTTTGATTCTTAATATGAATGGATACATTTTTTATAATGAAATAATTAAAAAACTAAAACCATGGTTCTTTGTAAATTCAATTAAACATTCAACGATGCTTGAAATTAATAATGCTATTCGTTTTTTCCTTTTTGAAAGAACATCTAATCTTGATTTTCACATTTCAAAAAGTTCTTGCTCATTTTTCAAGTGCAAGTTTGAACCCAAATCTTCAAATTTCTAGATTTGTGATTTTGATTTTAACATTTTTTTCAAATTCAAGAACATTCAGACTTAGATAAAAAAAAAGTAGGGTCCAATTCCTTATAAACATTGGGTAGTTCCCAATATTGAAATGTTTATAACATTGAAGTTATACAATGAGTTCAAATTCAAATTTGTGAAGGTATTAGGTTTTACAAGTTAAAATTGAATTTGTAAAACACCAAGTTTTATAAGAAATTACTTTAAAAGTTTAGCCTACTTGTTGACTTTCCAAAAAAATTCAATGTGTTTACGTTTAAAACTTGAACATGTTTTCAATTTTTTTGTGAAGATTCCAATTCCAATTTTGATTTTAACAACACTTTAATCCTTCTGCCATTTCTAATAAAAGTTTTTTGCTAACATTTGAAACTACATGTGTGGGTCGAACGGTCTAATGTTTTTTTTATTTTTGATTTTTTTTCAATCCAAAAACACTTGTGTCATGTTTTGTGAAGAGGATTACTCCATAACCAACCTCAGAGCATCTCCATCTTGCAATAATAAATATACCCCTTTTTATTAAATCATGCAATAGGATAATGCAAATCCTAAGTCTCTTCAATAAAAGCAATTCAAAATGTCACGGTCATTTCAATATCTTTAAACAAAATTTTCTACTATGAATTTGGTGAGTGAAAATTATTAATTTAAATGTAAAGGTGTAAATGGTCTTTCATTGTTTTAATGTTTGTGGTTAAGGACACTAAGTATTAAATATTTATTTATTTCAATGTAAGGGTGTAGTTGATCATTGTGGGGTGGAAATGCTTTTACAAATGAAAAACTAATGTGAAATTTGGTGCGACAAGGTAATCAAAACCATCACCAAATAATATACATGCATGATTGAACATTTGAATATCTTCATCATTTCTTGTCCATTTTGAATGATAGAATGAAGTAGGGTGTGTTGTGCATAACCTCTTTGAACTTGAAAAAAAAAGGAAAAAGAAAAATGAAGAAGATTCGCAATGTGTGTGCAAATCAAAAAGTTTGTTTTTCCAAGAAAAAACACTTTATAAAAAAATAATTTTTCTAGATTCAGATTCATCGTCCCTATTAAAATTAAACACATGTATTTTTTTCTTGATTCATCAAATTATGGCTTTGCAATAAAAGTGGCATGTGTTATGTGTTGACCACATTTCTTTGGACATTCATGAACAACATGACCTTGTTCTCCACAATATAAACAAAAATTGTTTGCACACCATTGTTGTTGTTTCATTTCTTTCATGAAGGGCTTGAATCATGAAATTTTGCATGGGATTGTCTTTTGGTGAAGCTATCAAGGGTTAGGGTGGCAAGGTGCAATGCTCTATTAACTTGATGATGGTTCCCCAATGTTTTTCTTGTTGGAATTTTAAAAACATGTTATTTCAATGAATATCTTGTGCTATGGTTTGATTTAGCATTGAAAAATATGGTAGGGTGAGTAGTAAATCCTTTATGTCATTATGCAAATCAAATTAAAATTGGTTCATGAATGTAATTTTGTCGCATGAAATGTCACAACCCAATTATCTAAACTCAAACATGTACATAATAGTTGGGTGTGATCCTCAACAACATTATGAAAAAATGGGATGATTTACAACTAGCCTTGCAATTGGGTATTTGAATTGTAATGACCATTTGCAATTCAACATATTTTCTACATGCATGAATGCTATCAAACAAGTTGCACGAGTTGTAACACATGCAATTCACCATATGTGAAACTTTATACATATGCAACTTGTGCAACGTAATTACAACTATGTAAAAATGATTACAATGCAACTTTAATGGAATTAATTTTAATCTTTCATGGTAACAAAATGTTGACATTATTTTTCATCAATTTATCAAAATCTAATATGTGATACTATGGGGATTTTCAGGCAATTTTTTAAAAAAAATATTGATCTCCACCATCCATTATGATTGTTCATTTGATATGATCTTAGATTATGATATGTGGTGTAAAAAAGCTTCCATGTGGCATATTAATTGAAAATTTGAAAAATAATAATTTAAAAAAATAGCTATATATTTGATACATAGGCATAGGTAGGTAGGACCTACCTATTACATACTTACTTATCTACCTAAATAGGTAGGTAAAAAAGTAGAACGAACTATTTATTTATTTAGGTAGGCAAAAAAATAAAAAGGTAGAAAGGTAAGTGAGTTAAAAATTAGCCATATAAATATTTTTATTTTATTTTATGTTTTTTTTTAGGGTTAAACTTTTTTGAGCTCATCCCAAATTGGCACACATATTTTAATGCATGCAAAAAAATACACCTTCTTTATATGGTTTGTGAAATAGACTCAAGGACAAAACATATGGATTTTTAAAATTACACAACTAAATAGATAGTTGTTTGATAATTATATATGAAAATTAATTATCTGAAATATTCATTTGGACATTTTAAAAAAATTAATCATTACAATTAGTTATCAGATAAGTCATGATTTGAATTCAAATAAAATTTAAATTATTAATCATTTGGATTCCCAAAATGAACTATTTGTATTATCTTATAGTTAATTATTTAAATCAGATTATTAACTAATTAGTCAATTTAAATAAAACATGAAACTGAACCATGATTTTAAATGAGGCTAAAAGGTTATTGAATTTGAAAAAATGTGCTAGATGCAAAATTATAGGGTTTTAAAATTAAAATAACTAGAAACCTACATCTAAAAATCTCCAAAAAAATATAAACTATCAAAATTGGGAGCAAAGCTTTTTTTCAAAAAGGAAAAATTGCAGAACACTAGTCCCAACCTTTCACAAATGCATAAACTTAATAGATAATAACGCAAACATTTCAAACAAATGTCATATAACCGTTACTTTCATTAAGTCAATCAAAATCAAAATCAATGACATAACATTTCACCAACCAATTTGTTGAAATGGTGTGTACTTAAAGAATAATTTTTAAAAATCAAGGATATCCATCTTGTTGGAATTTTAAAATATGAAATTATATAAAACCATTGATCATGAGTTTATAAATTAAAAAATAAATAAAAATCACATCCGCACATGAAACATGTCTTAACAAGCTTAAAACTAACTAATTGATTGCTAAATCTAATGGTTCATGTCCTAATGAATCAAATGATAGAAAAGGTAAATACCAATTAAAAAATTCATGCCTCAATTATTCATAAGAACATAAATAGTGAGCAATAAAAAGTTTCAATATTCATTATATGACTAAGTCAAAGAACATTAAAAACTTCAAGTATTAACAAATCAAAAGCCTATTGCTTATAAGGGTACTTGTTCAACAAAATGCAAGTTACATATGTTCAAGTTTCATTGCAAAACTCTCAACTATTTGGTTCCACCTTCAATTGTTATATCTCTTTATCACCTCTTCCATCACATTTTGCTTTACACCAAGCACACCTTAATTCAAACAAGACACACCACCAACATCCTTTATTGTTTGCCACTAAAAGCCAACACTCCAATAAAACAAATAGTTCATCACATAATGATTTCAAATGCCTTTTATGGTAGGTTCAAACTAGTGTTAGAAGGTTCTTAAATTTCAAAAAGTTTCGGTCAATATAATGTCAAGTTCTAAAGTTTCCAAATCAAAAGTTTCAAATTTCCTTAGAACTACCATTGTAACCTAATCAAAGAACTGACCTATTTTCTAAATTCAATTACAATTTGAACTAAGGGTGTGGTTTAGTTTTAAAAAGGTTCATGTTCTTTAGGTAAATAAGTACAATTTTATTGAGAAAAATATAAATATAAATTTACACTTCAAACAAGTTATTACATTTGATTGGCTATAAATCATTAATATTATAGAATGTTTATCTTGAAATGTGTGTATTAGTTGAATAAACTAAGTACACTTTTGTTTTTGAGTTTAATTATGTATAATGCAAATGGAACTAGACCTTTAAAACTAAACTAGCTTTAAAAAAATTATGAAAATGATTGGAATCAAAGATTTTAGAATCCAAAGAACTAGTCTCAAAATCAAACTGCAAGTTTCATTAAAAACAAAAAAAAAGTTAAAATTGAAATCAAGAACCAGACAACACTAGTTCAAACCACAAACTTCCCTTGATATATCAAGAATGTCCATCTAAATGCATGCATTTCTATTGAACATACCCATCCACCAAACACACACATAGTATTTCAAGCATCACTACTTAAACATTGGGTCAAGTTTGAGCCAAAACCTTATGCCCAAATCCTAAACAAATGCAGACACTCTTCACTATGGGCACCACTAACAAAGCAAAAGAATTACCCTCCCTCCACTAGTCTTCACACCTTTTTCAACACAACAAAGGAAGTCTAGGAGTTCCTTTGGTTCAGCCAGTATTGGCAAACTTTCTCAAAATCTCAGTATGTGTTAAGAATCTGTTCAGATGACATCACATTATGGAATGTGCTTACAACTTGTAATAGTTGTGTGGGTGCATCCAAAGTGAATTGTTTTGTTTGTAATGGGCCTCTTTGATGCACCTTTCACTGAAGAGAGATTCACATTGTAGACACTCCCAGTGACCCCATTTACTCCCGTTGGTCTGCTTATATAGATTACAAGGGCAGAACTTTGGGCAAAGGATATGGGATAAAATGTGTCCCTGGTCCTTTCCCACCATGCTTTCCATGGTTCCCAATGACACTCTCAATGAACCTTCCAAAGGCAATTAGCATTGATGAAAGATGTAATTTATGTCCATATTACCATCTTAAGTGTGTATTATTTAGCTCAATTTGCAATCAGCACAAGTTTTAATCATTTTTTAAAAAAGAAAAAAAGACAAATTGTTTGGAGAATTGATCAAACCATTTTCTTTAGGGGTTTTTTCCTTGAGTCAAGAGCCAGGTTTCTATCCCTAATAAAAAAACACACACACAACCCAAGGAGGCTCTTCTGACACTAGGCTTGAAATGAAGTGATTAGTTCTCAATCATAGTAATCTAATCCTTTTTTTTTTTTGGGTTCCCCCACCCCCTCCCAATTGCTCCCCAACCATCCAATTAACAAAATTTCCAAAGGCAGCTTCACAAAGCTCTTCATTATTATTCCTTTTTATGGGGAGTCAAAAGGAGGAGACCCAGAGTACTTGGATTCCTCAATTTGGAATCTGTGCAGTTGAGCATTAAAATAGCCAGAAAACAACAGAACTGCCTGCCAAGTTCACAACCCCTATGCAGCATGTGCAGAAGCTAGTATAACATTTTCCCCAGCAATTGGGATGTAGCTATAATCCAGCTGAAAAAAGATCTAAGAAAAATCCTCAAGGCATTATTATTGCTAGCACATATTAGAGTTATGTGTAAGATCACCCTGTCTTCACCTTGTCTTTGGGTCTTTCACCCCCTATCCCCTCTTTCTTTCAGTGGTATCCACAAAGTAATGAAATTTTATTAAATCTCAGTATGAAATGCTGAAACTCAGCATTTAATGCAGTAGGTTCGACAGTAATTATAGTAGTTGTACAGGCAGGTAGGAGCAGTGAAAATATATCAGTGTAGAAGCAGTGGAGGCGCTCAGGAAAACGGAAAGACAGGATGAAACTCAGATTATCACCGAAATTGGTGGAAAAACTAGTTTGGGTCCTAGTCATTTGGCATTGTAAAATTTTCATTCCCAGTTATGGGTTTGATGCCCTATTATGCCGAAACTGGCCGTTCTCGCCCCCTAATAATCGTGAGACTTTATGGATAACTCTAATAAGTTACATAATAATATATTTGCCATATGTGCAAGGATTTATCATATGTATCAAATCTTTGAAATTGAGTTCATGCTCACAATATGGGTATGATTAGCATGGATCAATCAATCTTTTGAGTCGGTGTGTTCACTATATGGGTATGGCTTGTATAGACAACTCTTGCAAATTGATTGTATGTTCAGAATACGGGTAATGGTTAGTATGGATGAACCTTTTGAATTGATCATATGTTTACTAGATGGGTATGGCTAGTGTGGATGAATGTTTTGAATTGATTGTATGTTCACATATGGGTATGGTTAATACAAATCAATCTTTGGAATCGATTGTATGTTCACTACATGGGTATGTATGTTCATCATATGGGTGCGTGTTAGTATCAATTAATCTTTTGTGTTATTTGTGTGTTTACTTCATGGGTATGGTTAGGGTTTAGGATTTCGAGTCAATCTTTGCGATTCATCTTCGTCTCAAGAATTAAATCAAACCTTGTAAATTGTTATACATAGAGGAAAAGAAAAAAAGGGCCAAAAAAAGAGAAGAACTTTGGACATCAGAATGTGAAAACCGTAACCTCAAGGACTTTTTCTTTTTTTTTCATTTTCCCAAACAAATACCTAGTTGGTTAACAACAATACCCAAAAAAAAGTAGGGTAATAATGCCCAAGGAGGTGCGTGTACATGAAACTTAACCCCTACTCAAGGCCGTTATCTGATGTAAAGCGTCTTCGAAAATTTAATTTTTCATTTTTTTTTCCCATGATACTTGGAGGGGGTATTTTGCAGAGGAAAATTAATTTCCACTTGATAAGGTGCCATCCGGATACACTAAATTTTTTTTTGGGTGCTTTAAATTTTCATTTTTAACACATGGAAGAAAAGCTGGGAGAGAGAGAGAGATAGATGTGTACGCACACACACACACACAAGGGGACCCTGGAACCAACAAACCAACCTCCCGGGGCAAGAAGACTTAGTATGAAACCCAACCGGCCTCCTGGCAAAGCCTAGTATGAGAGAAAGAAAGAAACCCTGGACTTTTTCAACATCGAGCAGAGAATCTTTTAGCTTGGGCGGCCATTATCGATATTGCAGAACTTGCTACCGCAGGTGATGACAAGAAACAGCTTATAACTTAGTCTAAGATTGTTATGATTATTTTGGAGCTTGGATCATGTCAATGGACAATCCAAACCGAAACCAAATAAAAAATCAAACAAAGTTAAGCCGAAAACAAAACCCACACAAATTAATAATAATAATAATAATAATAATAATAATAATAAATTTTTATTTTATTTTATTTTATTTTATTTTGAAACAAATGGAATTATTTTTATTTAAAAGACAAAGATCTATGAAGTACCTACTTAGTAGTGATCATAAAACTTGGAGAAAGTGTAAGTATGTTTGAAAACTTGTTGCAAAACAAAAGTGTTCAAAAGCATAAATTATTGTATAATTTATTAATATAATTATTGTACTCTCATGTAGCGTAACCAAAGCCAAAAGACATTTTACAATCAAAGCTCTCCTACTACTTTCGAAGGGTTTTTTTTTTTTTTTTTTTTTTGGGTTGTTGTTGTCCTCATGCCCCGTGCCAAGAACCCTTTTTTTTTATGTTCCCCCACCCCTTCCAAGTTGTTTTTTCCTTGTTCAA
>Ga0116227_10002932_pt1 | contig 38333 bp, 43 predicted proteins | sample S1TSphgellanicum_FD_89693 | JGI IMG/M metagenome (GOLD analysis project Ga0116227, IMG submission 89693) | Host-associated microbial communities from peat moss isolated from Minnesota, USA - S1T2_Fb - Sphagnum magellanicum MG | ecosystem: Host-associated > Plants > Peat moss > Unclassified...
AGAATTTTTTTGATAAAAAAAAAAATATAAAATTTTAAATATATAAAAAAAAATAAAAAAAAAATAAAAAAAAAAAATTCATTTTTTTTTTTGTTTTTTTTTTTTTTTTTGGGGGGGGGGGGGAATTTTCATTTGGGTTTAATTTTATTTACTTTCAATTAGAAAAAAATGGATGTTCCAACTTTCTCATGGATGAAAATGTGAAATGATAAAATAATATATAATAATTCGATACCTAATAATAATTTTAAAGTAATAAATTCATTGGACTCCGGATGAACGTATGAGACAATTAGGAATTTAGCATCCGCGTAACGCGGGCGCGGGTGGGGACCGCGCATCCCGGCCCGGGGTGGACCCGGGGAAGACAAGCGCGCACGGGAGCAGCAGCGCACGCACGCCCTCCTCTCTCTGCCTCTCTCTCTCTCTCTCTCTTGTGTGCTCTCTCGCACGCGCCATCGCCGCCGTTCTTCAACGGACATCTCCGTCTCTCTCTGCTCTTTTGCATCCCTACTGCACAGTGGAAGAAAGACTACAGTAGCCGAGCTTTTTCTCATCTTTTACGGCTCCCAGATTGGTTCAGAAACGAAAGGAACAGGAGGAGGAGGAGGTGGAGGAGGAGGACCACCCCAGGGGACGACAACGACGACGACTATCACCACCACCACCACCACCACCACCACGAGAGGGACCTATGTAGTAGACGACGGTGATGTCCTCGAGACGTGGACTTCGTCTTGCACTGCTACTACTACGCACAACACACAGCTCAGATGTCGTAACTCAGTTGTTCTCATCAAGAAGAACGAGCGGCGTTGCATCAAGTCTGAAGCTTTAAGAGGAGACACACAGACAGACCGAAAGACAGACAGAGAGGGTTTCTAGTTCTGCCGGAGGGTTTGCATTTGTGCTGAAGTAGATTTTGACAGAGAAAGAGAGGAGTGACGAGAGAGATAGGTCGCTCGCTTGCCGTGGAGCCCGTGGTGCAAATGGACAAGAGAAAAGCTCAAGTGCCGTTGGTATGTCACGGACATTCTCGTCCGATTGTGGATCTGTCTTACAGTCCGATCACTCCCGATGGTTTCTTTTTGGTCAGCGCCAGCAAAGGTATGGCTTTCTTCTTCTTCTTCTTCTCCTTCCTCTCGTCTTGAGAGCAACAGGCACGTCCATCGCCTTGCACTTCGTCTTTTTAGTTCTTAGGGTTTCGGCGGCACTGTTGTTGCGGACGCTCATGTCTGATGCCCGGGAAGGTGCACGATGATATCTTCACTGGTACGCAAATTTCTTTGAAATTTTCTCGCCGATGTGCACTATGATTTGCACATGGAAGCTGTCCATATGTACCTTAGCATCAGAAAATCGAGCGTTTTCCTACTTCTCTGAGCATGATCGATGAAGAAAGCTTGAAATGCAGCTTTGAAGCATCGTCACCAAGACCACAGCAGCAGCAGCCTTTGCAATTGATACTCTTACTGTGATGTGATGTGAGGAATTTAGGTTTTCTTATGTGTCTTGAAGAATCTTTGTGCCCAATTTCACAATGTGTTCGTTCTTAAAGGAGCCCTTTGGATCAGAAAGGGAAGTGAGGAAGTTTACTTGAATTTGCAGAATAAGGTGTGCCTGTGGTCATCACAAACCAGATATCATCACTTGCTTGCTATTCAATGCTTTGCTGGACATGTCTCAGTACAAATTACAAATGCATAAATTAGGGTTTTATGCAGCTGTTTACTATGTGTTTTTGGAGGATCTGTAGATGATCTAAAGGTTAATCCCTTTGCATATGCACATGTTTACTGCTGACAGGAGATATGGTATATGATCTGTTTGCAGATGGGAAGCCTATGCTGCGGAATGGAGAGACAGGTGACTGGATTGGAACTTTTGAAGGACACAAGGGTGCAGTTTGGGCAGCGTGTCTGGATACTCCCGCCCTTCGAGCTGCCACAGCTTCAGCAGACTTCAGCGCGTATGCAGGCCCTTCTCTGATATCTTTGATCTCTTAAGATCCTCTGCTGTGGACCCACCAGTCATTGCTCCGGTCAGCTGACAGTAGTTGGAATCTTAGTCTGATTGTAGATCTTCCCCCTCCCCTTCATGCTGCAGCAAATGTCAATGCTGTCTTGATGAGAGAAGTCTTGTTTGCTGAATTCTTGGCTGAAGTTTAGGTCAAGAAGAGACTGGGTTGTGGTTTTTTCAGTTGACAAGTTAATCATCTGGACTTGGGGGAATGGCTGAGGGCTGTGAGCAGGCGGGTTTGGGATGCATTAACGGGGGATGAACTTCACTCCTTTGAGCACAAGCATATTGTCCGAACTTGTGCTTTTTCTGAGGTCTTCTTTCTTCTCTGTCCTCACTTTGGGAGAACAAAAATGTGAAACAAGGCTGTTGGCTTTGTCTGACATTGACATTCAAACCTGCATGCCTTGGTTGTAAGTAACATCATAAAGTATTGGAGGGGAAGTACTGAGAACGCTTTTGGGTTGCAATTGGAAACAGAGCACAACGCATTTGCTAACAGGTGGGGCTGAGAAAATACTCCGGATATTTGATCTGAATCGTCCAGATGCACCACCAACCATCCTGGAGGGCTCTCCGGGTACACCAATCAGGGCAGCTGTATGGCATCACAGTGACCAGACCATATTGAGCTCTTCCAACGACATGGGAGGGGTCAGGTGCAGACACCTATCTATTCAATCTTTCTTCACTCCAGCAGAATGCTCCACAGTGCTAGTCTTCATCTTGATATCAGGATCAAAGTTATCAAAGTATTGCATCATGTGAGGTTGACCAAATTCTCTGGAAATGGTGCCCAGTTGGGCAAAGGGATTTTTGCAAGTTTTTAAAGCTACGAGAACTGTTTGAATTCTATCACCTGTCATCTTCTCCTTGTGTTGATGGATTATGAAATTGTTGTGGAGATTCCTCTCCAATCTGATAGATATGCTTTGATGGGTTGCTCAAAACTGGATGGAATCCAATTGCCCTTTTGGGGGGGCAACCATTTTTGTTGATGACCCCAAAGCTTTGTAGTTTGAGAGCACTCAACCACTTTCGACTTTGTCAAATTTGTAAATATCCAAGTTGGCATTGTAAATGGAGGGTGAGCCTAGCTTAAAATCTATTGCAGGGTTAGTTGAAGAATCAACAATCTCTTGACAGATACATTTTGTGGGATGACAGAATATGGGATGTCAGGACAAAGGCAATTGTGCGGACCTTGGACACCAAATCATCTTGCACAAGTGTGGAGGTTAGCCGTGATAGCAACTATATCACAACAGCAGATGGAAACACCGTCAAGTTCTGGGATGCTAATCAGTAAGTCATGCATTTGTTGAAAGAATTGAAGATAATCCTGCAACTTGTTCTGCAAATCCCTATTGCTAAAATAGTGAACAAGAATCAACAGGAGAAATGATTATTTTTTTGTGTGTCACCAGCTTTGGTTTGGTGAAGAGCTATACAATGCCCAGGCCTGTGGAATCAGCTTCACTGTTCCCTTCTCGCAGTAAGTTCATTGCAGGTGGCGATGATATGTGGGTCCGCCTCTTTGACTTCACCACAGGAGATGAAATTGGTGAGCTTCCAATGGGTTCATTCTGCATGTTGGTGGGCTGCAAAGATCTCTTTGACATATTAGACTGTCTGCAGAGACACATTACAGATGCTGATTGTTTGTTTCAGAGGAATTTGCTGAGTTTGACTTGTCCCATGTGTCACAAACTACCATCAACTTAGGTGTTGTGACCTTACTTTAGTGTTAGCTATATTCTATAAGTATTTTCAAGCAAACAACATACAGACCAGAAATGCAGTATTAATGGGTTTGTTAATGTTTTTGTCCATGCATTGGAACCTTCTGAGGTTGTAACAGTAGCATGCTGTTGATGTTCATGGAAACTAAATTGTCGGATTGTGGTCATGCAGAATGCAACAAAGGTCACCATGGCCCTGTCCATTGTGTGCGGTTTTCTCCTGGTGGAGAGTCATATGCATCAGGCTCAGAGGATGGAACTATTCGAATTTGGCGCACAGTGTCAGGCACTGAGGAATTCGAAGTGGGCAGTTTTGGCAATAGTGATGTGAGCCAGATTAGGGTTGGTGTTGATGAGGTTGTGAGGAAAGTGGAAGGCTTCCACATCACGCAGGAGAATGGTTCTGATTCATGAAGAAGTGGTTTCTTGTCAGGGCTGGGGGGGAATCCCCAATTCTAGTGTAAAGAGAGACCCAAGGTTTCGTGGAGATTATGTGTGTTGGTTGACTCTATTGTGTGCTTAAAAAAGAAAAAAGAAAAAAGAAAAAAAAAACAGGTTGAGTCTGTAAAATGCAGTATTGATACTTGAGGTTATGATGCATCGATCATTCTCCAATGAATTATGGTTAGTTTCACTCTTTTGGTGCTTGATTTATGCAACAGACTATTAGATCAGCTCCTTTGTCAGGGCAACAAGAATGTCCTCAGCCTGATCTTTGTAATTTTCAAATGAGGGAAGGTAAGGCTTCCTTCTTGTTGGGAAATGTCTTTTTGCAGAAATCAGATCATAGAGCAAATTCATCTGATAAATTGTTGCATTGCACAAAAGCACATATCAGGGTCCTTGCTGTAGAACTTTCTTGCTTACAGAGTGAACTGTTAAGGTCTTTGTTACGTCGTTTGCCTATTTTAACCATTGGTTCCACTGCCTTGTTGCTGTTGTGGCAGTTTGGAGCCACCTCTGCAAATGGAATCACTAACAAATTTGACCCTAAAGTCATAATAGAGGGTTGTGCAATCCTTTAGGAGTTAGAACTCTGATTCTCCCATGTCAGTGCCGACAACTAACAAATCACTGACATGTGTATCTTTGCCAGTGTAAGCATCAATGTTTAAATCATTGGAATGCCATGGCAACGCTCATCAATACAGTTAGCTACGGTTCACTAATCACTTTCTGAAAAGCCTTTAGAGCATCTCCACATTACACTGGCAAACACCCCTTTTCATTAAATCTTGCAGGAGGATAGCGTGAATCGTGCTGTGCTCCTGTGTTGATGTCCATTTTGCAGTGGCCATTTTAACCCCTTTAAAAGCTTTTTTCTACTATGGATTTGGACAGTTACTATTATTACTCGTCCAGATGTAAAGACATAAATGGTCTTTCAGTGTTTAAAGGGACTTTAATGACGTTTGTGGGGCCAGTGATCATTAAATGGTATTCTATTCTAAATTAAAGGAGTTGTTTACAGTTTTGGGGTGGAGATGCTCTTAGAGTAGCTCCCAGGGTGCTCAGTATGTGACCTTGCAAGAATATTTTTCACATTTGAGTTTAGTTATTTATTTTTTTCCAATCCCACCCATAGAACTAAAACTGGGACTGTATATGGGAGACTACTAATAGGAAGCCACCTCGACCAATCATTATGATTGACCAATCAAAAACATGGAGTAGTAATGAAATCACATTTTTTACACTCTTCTCTGGCGGGTGTTGTTAGGCTTTGCAGTGCCCTTTTCCAGCCTCTGCAAACTGTGCCAAACTCTTGGGCCAAAACCATTTTGCTGTGCTGAAACGACTTGTTTTGACTTTTCTTCATCCAATTTTAATTTGCAGGGTCACATACTGGGCACAGCTGGAGATGCTCTAAGGTTCTTAATGCAAGTCCAAAATTACTTGTTCTATCGACATAAAACAAACAAGCGCATCTGAAAACCTTTGCATCATTGATTGAAACCCTACATCATGATGGCAAATTCATTTGGAGACAAAAACATTATGAGAATTCTGCCAGACAAAGCAATCTTAGATCCAGACAAGGAAATAGATTCAATCAAATGATAAAAACTATGATCACTCTATCATGAATTGGTTTACTGACTGCAAAATGGTCAATAGAATGCATGGGTGCACCAATAGAAATCAAATAATGGGATCTTTGAATCAGCATTACTACTGAAATCTCAGAAATCTCTGTGGCACTGTTCCTTCCTGTAAGGTCACTCATGTGAGACACCAACACTGAACCTTCTTCATAATGGAGTGTAGCTTGCACTTATTTGGCACCTTGTGTGCCAAAGCAACCTGAGTTACCATACCAGAAGTTTTTTCCAATTTCCAGCCCTAAAACATTTGCTAAGGATTTTCCTACAAACATGTCTCTGGTGTGTCCTGTGGCCAGATCATATGACACATGCAGAGATTACATCTAACAAAGTTATATTCATTGTCTCCTTGGTCTAGTCTTTTTGCTTGAAGGAAACAAGGTTAGCTCAGCTGCATTAGTATCAGTGATCATAGCCTGTGGGTTTACATCGCTTCTTCCATGGGTTTACATCCTCATGTGACATATTATGGGTACCCTAAAAAATTGACAATGGACATGGATCAGTAGCATGTCCTGAATTTCAGTCTTCTCCATGTGTCAAAAGTTGGACAGATTTGTCTTCAAGGTGATTTAACAGAAATTACTGGCTTTCGTATACTATTCAGTCAGGTAGGTTCAAATCAGTTAAGGTGCGGAGGTGCACTTCTTGGGGAGGGAGATGATACTCAATTTTCAACTCCTCAAATAGCCTCTTGAGCTCCCACATGAGCTCTGATCGACGAGCAACTTTCTCACCGAAGTCTTGGTAGTTCATGGTATGTGACAGACCTAATGAGAGCTTCATCTTACCTCCCTCTGATAGATCCACCACCACTAGACTGAACTTGGAATTCCAGTGATGTGGTTTGCTTGCAATGTACCTGAGACATCCCAAAAATAGATGAGAGAGAGGCTGCATAGTTCAGGGGCTTGGGTGAGGAGGTTGATTTAGTTGGGTTTCTTGAAGACATACACAAAGTTTTGAGCTTGTCTCTGGGACCCATGCTTCAAATATCCACTTTTCTGGTTGCTAGGATAAGTGAGTTGTTCAATTTGGTATGATGAGAAAACAGCTACCTGACGTTCCTAGTGTAAAAGTAGTTTGCTTTGATACTTACTTGCCAATGTTCTCTTTCAGGGTTGCAATCTTCTCAGCAGGAGTAGATGCATGTACGACAAATTCAAATCCATCACCCATCTCAGGACTGCGGTAGAAGTTCTGGATGAGTTTATTGGCCAGCACAGAATTGGGAATCCAAACTTTGGCATTGGCTTCTCCAAGAAAGACAGTTGTCAATATGTTCATCTCCTCCACCACATACTGCACACCATATATCAAACTGCACCTGTGTCACCATTTTAAAACCTTAGGATTTTTTTCAATGAAGTAAACAAATGACCTGCTTTTATAGGTTCCAGAAACTGTAGTCTGAATGGTTGACAACACACTGGTTGAAGACATATCACAGTTTGCAAGGTTGTTTACCTGGACACCGTCAATGACGCAGCGATCACCAACATCAAATGGGTGCATGATGAACATGAAGATGATTGCCTCAACCAGAGTCTTGCACACATTGCCAAACAGAAATGCTATGAGCAGCATCTGTGAGAACACAAACACCAGCAGGTGCATAGGTGAAATTCCCAATATGAGTAACCAGACTATAAGCACAGTTAGTGCCAACACCACATCCAGTGTCCTGTGTAGCTTCTTCACTGCAGTATCCATGTCACTTAACGACAATGCCAAAGCTCTTCTCTCTCTGTATACTGCCACCTGCAGAGATCACAGTCATCCAAAAGGTTGTAATCAGAACCAGGTATCTTACCTCCTTTCCCATCTCCATGTCTGCCAAAATGGTAATGTGGTGGAGTGAAATAAATGTGTTGGCTGTATAGGTGAGCTAGGAGTGTTCTCAGCACAAGGAGGATCAAGAGAGCAGCTAATGATTGGGGTGACCAGGATCAGCAAGGCACTTAAGAGGTCCAAGGATCAGCCAGATAAGGGTAAATCATACCACCCAATTCTTGAGAGCCTGTTTGGTGATTTTCCCACTCTCCATGGCACCATCGAAAAGAGCGAGTGCTCGAATGGTTTCCTCAGCTTGCATGAATCTCATCAGATCCTCCTCATCCACAAACCTGCACAATTGATACTGTCCAGCATCAATTGAAATGCTCATGTGAACACATCCAAGCATGATACAATGTGTTGCCTATAAATTCAACTATGAGAGCCCCATTGGATACATCCTTTTGGACAGGTTTAAAGACAGGGAACTGGAGTTTCTTACTTCAGTCCTTGTCTTGCAACATTCTTGAAAATTTGTTTAGCAGCAGCCTTGGCCTGCCATTCACTCCTGATCTCTGTATCAATGCCCTCACTCTCCTCAGCTTGAGAGCTGTTATCAATGGTGTGAGTCAGTGTCATGATACCTGTTTGCCTCACCATGTCAATGAGACGTTTCATGTTCCAGGCTGATATATTTTGTTGATTCATCTTGTGCAGATGTTGAACACAGATTCCAGAGCCAGGCTTCAACTCTTTAGTGGAGGCCAATAGTGATGTCTTGATCCTCTTTAGTGTTGCTTGTGTCTTCAACATTTGACTGTGAGGAATCATTGGGTCTGGAAGTGATAGCAGCAGCCCTGGTACTGCCATTGCACCGGCATTCTTCAAATCTGCCACCTCATCCACAAGCTTCTGCTCATCATGAAGAATCTGCTGAATTTCCACCACAGGTGGTCCAGATAAAGTCTCAAGGATGTACTGGTTGAAGAGTGAGTCTTGGATGCGCTCAAAGTAAGTAACCACATGAAACTGCAATGCAAGAACCTTCACCATGAAAACCTTGATCACAAACAGTGTAGCAGCAATCAGGAAACACAAGAGTACTTTGCTGATGTACACCAGAGACCTGTGGGCACTCTCTTCAGCACGGGGATTAAACAGGCAGTGCCACACAATGAGAACCAGTGCTAGCCAAATGCAGCCCTGCAAAGCTTGTCGAAGCACATACACAAAGTAGAGCACAAGTTTGCGCATCAGAAAGTTGTGCTCCAGGCCAAACACAAGCAACTGAACAGCCCAACCTGACAAAAGATGGCCACAAAACACCACCAAAATAAGGAGGACCCACTTCCAGAGATGAAGTTCCCAGAAGGAGATCTTGTGAAGCCATGGAATCTGTATGCTGCATGCTAGTGCTCCTAAGATGTTCAACAGCAATACCCATTCCAGACAAACCCAATAACTCCATTTGCAAGAAGGGCTAGGTTTGTCCGGCAGATCTTCATCCTCAAATGCTGCACACTCTTCCTCCTCAATCTGTCCAAGCATCCCAGTGTGTGGCAAGATGAGGCCAGACTGAAGCTGTGATGACTTGAGCTGTTGTCCTGATTTCAGCTGACCTGATCTGAGCTTGCCTGAGCAAGGAGAGCAGCCTCCTCCTACTCCTCTTCCCAGTGAACCTGAGTATTCAGATCTCTGATAAGTGCAAGGAGGAAGTTCTGAGAATCTTGATTTCGTTCGATTGTAATAATGTTGAGGGGAGTTCGATGCTGATGATTTCAGGCATTTTTCTTCAGCTGCAAAGGATGATGTTACCTTATGGCTGAGATCATCAGAGTTGCTCCTGCCTGATGTCAAGCTCCTCATCTCATCATCAGCTGCTGCTGTTGCATGGTTAGGGTTCCGTTTGGTGTCTTCTGCAGCTCGACCAAACCTTGACGCTTTGAATCCACCATAAAACCCTATTCCTCTTGACCATGCTCCTGCAGCTGGTGAGAATGTTGGATTCTCCGTGAAGTTCCTAAGCAAGTGCTCTGTTGTGAATAGTGGAGCCTGAGTGAGCAATGCAGCAGCAGTAGCAGCAGGACCTGCAGAAGAGCTCGACGTCGAGCCCGATCCCCCTTGGGAGAATCGTCTACTAGAGTTACTACTTCTTGCTGACATCTCCTTGCTCAACTGATCGCCAGCAGCAGCATCAGTGCATTGTTCGCGGCGCCACGGAAGCGCAGAAGAATCATGCAGCACTGTTGTGAGTAAGTCGTAGCTGCTGCATTCTTCTTGCCACAAACACGGATCCTTGCCCTGCTCCTTCTCCAGCTCAATCGAAGCTGCTCTTGCTCTTCTCTCCAAGCTCCTGCTCACCGTTCTGGAATTTGCAGTCCACTTGCCACGTTGTTGTTGTTGTTGAGCTTCATCAATCTTCAGAACGAAATCATTCTGTGCAACTTTATCTTCGCGAAGATGATGAGCAGCATCATCATCATCATCATCATCAACCGCATGAGATCCACTCAAGTGACGATAACTGCTACTTCGCAAAGACTTGAGCCTCTCCATGTTCAAGCGATCGATGATACCAGAGGAGGATATACAAGGAGAGATTTGCGACAGAAGAAGAGTACGAGAAGCACCTCCATATTGCTGCTGTTGTTATTGTTGAAAGCCACAATAATATTGGTGTTGTATGGCGGCGTGCATTTCTTGACGGAGGAAGAAGAAGCCAAAACATGTCTTCTTCCCGCTCGTTTGTGGTTATTCCAGGATCAAGAGCATTGGATACGAGGCAGTTCATGGAGCTACTGGTTATAATAAAAGCATGCGAGGGAAGAAGAGAATCCCAGGTTTTCTGGAGCCTCGTTCTCGCCATTTCTTTCTTTTTTGATGCAAGAGAAACAGCGATGGAAACCGATGCCACAAATAGAACAGACAGAAGGCGATGGGGAGCAAAGCAAAGCAAAGCAAAGCACGAACGAACGCACGCACACACGCACGCACGACTTCGTCCCGACCTACTTATACTGTGCAAAGACCTGGTTGATTTTTCTTTCCATCTAAAAGATTTATTTTAGCTACGCACGCACGACTTCGTCCCGACCTACTTATACTGTGCAAGGACCTGGTTGATTTTTCTTTCCATCTAAAAGATTTATTTTAGCTTTGTTTTAGCCTTTTTTTTCTTCTCTTATACAGAAAGCGGATTAAACTAGGAGGGTAGGTCACCGTTTTAATGATTACTTTAACCCTTTAATTTTTTCCTTTTAATTATTAACCAAATATGGCTAAATAACCAGAATATATGAACTTTTTATAGAAAATTATGATGATGATTTTGGCTTTTAATATTTAGACAAATCTGGCAGTTAACTATAATATTTAAACTTATAGAAGAAAATTATTGGCTATAGGCAGTTTTCCCACACAATTTTAAGTTTTGCCAAAAACATGTACGTTTTGACATTTTATTCGTTCTTAACCTAACGTTTAACCGTTTGAAGGCGGATCTAACGAGGAGGTACCCTTGCATGATGATGACGAAGACACATTTAGTACCTTTCTTTTTTATTATTATATTAGGTCATTTCTGAAATAGCCAAAATGGCAATTACCCTAAGGAATATTTTTAAAAATTGGTGATTTTACTTTTATTAAAAGGAAAAAAAATTATGTAAAAAAAAGTTTTTTTATAAAAATGAAAAAAAGATGGATAGAAAAATTGTACCTTTTGGATTTCGAAAGGTTAAAATGAAAAATTGAGGTAAATAATCGTCCTAAAAATACCCTATGAAAAATCAACCAAGTCTTTACGACCTTGAAATGATTAGGAAAATGATATGGGAATTATATATAAAAAGCAAAAGGAATGAACAATAAACAACATGGGAACAAAAAAATTATATAACCATTGAAGTTTTAAGGTTTCATTTTAAGGTTTTGTCAAGGCTCTGAATTGGGGAAGGTAGAGGATGCAGAGCACTTGTTCCTTCCTTGCTTGTCCAAATACACAGAAAGTTAGGGAACGCTTTTGTTCTACTCTACCTCTCATTCACACGAGCACTCTTGCTAAGCTCATGCAGACTACGAACATGGTCGCCCTGACTAAGTTTGTGGCATGCTACAAGTACCAGAGGACAATTTGTCCTCCATGATCTACCTTTTGTTTAATGGATTCTCTGATCCAAAACAAACGTAAAACTGTAAACAATAAACATTAGTGAATTGTGAGTCACCCCTTGCGTCCTAATTCTCTTGTTATTTCATAAGTACTGATTTTGTGCAATCTTTATGCAAACTAAGCCTTCAAAGTCGAGGTTTAATAGGTGTAAGTGTCTTGGAGTTTGCAATGTGCATTAGCCTTAGTTTGGACATTGAATGATGAGCATTGAGATTCAAGATTTGTCACTCTTTGAAGATTTGGGACCCTTAATAGATTCAATTTTGTGAGCACAAAACTACATGAATGATGAATGATGGATTTGCAATTTGTTAAAAAGCTTGGAATCAAATCCTATTGTCAACATTGTTGTGATTACAATGTGCCATAAGTTGTGATTGTTGCTTATGGAAAAAAAAAACTTAGAAATGAAAAGACATCTATCTATGCATGTTTATTGTGGAACGGGATAAATAAATTTTTAGTTTGGAATTGCCCAAGTGATGGCGATGACTATGACCTATGGCTTATGGAACTCAAAATTGTGTTACCTAAATTAACTATGAATCATCAAGTCATCACTAGAATTTAGACTTAGTTAAAACAATTTTGAACTTATGAAATATTTTAGATATATAGTCAATGTTTACATTCTTTCCATTGAAACTTGGTTTAAACAATTGAATTACATTGATACACCATTTTGACCACTTTTTGTTTATTCATTATTTTCAAAGTGACAAACTAAAAAACAATTAACCCACCATCAATTCATTTTTGCATGTATCCAACATAATGAAATTTATATGTGATTTGTGAATTCTTTGGAATTATTTAGAGTTTATGATTTCAAGCAACCCATATATATATATATGATTCAAAAAAATAAAATTCAAAAGAATTATTATTTCAATACCTTTTTAAAAAACATGAAAATGCACATTAACAAAAGGCATATGTTATCTAATAAAATCGAATTTGAGATGAACATAAATCATCATGATGAACTATTGGAAACCATATGGGAACATATGAAGGAAACAAAAAGGGGGAAAGAAAGGGGGGGAGAGATTAAATTGATACACCTCCATTGAACAATTAGAGCACATTCCATGAATTCACAACTTTTTCCCGGTCACATGGTTCTAGTACTTATGTATTTCTAAGTTTATAAACATATATTTATGTGATGTATGCTTGAATAAGATACCATATATTTCAAACTAGTGTATTTTTCCTTTTGAAAATCAAGGACATTAGTCCATACATATTGACTTTGCTACAACAAATTATAATCCTTGCAACAATTCTAAATGGTAGAATACAAATACGCATACCCAATGAAGATTTCTATTAACCCAAAAACAAAGTTAACATTTGGCTACCTTTCAATTGGACACCACTAGAAGAGTGCTTATGTAGATTATGATGCATTTGGCTAACAACATAGCTTGCTATCCTTTATATTGGACACCATGACTAGAAGAAGAGTGCTTTTGTAGACTATAATGCATTTGGCTAGAAGCATTGCTTGCTATCCTTTCAATTGGACACCATGACTAGAAGAAGAGTGCTTTTGTAGACTATAATGTATTTGGCTAGAAGCATTGCTTTCTATCCTTTCAATTGGACACCATGACTAGAAGAAGAGTGGATTTGTAGACTATAATGTATTTGCTAGAAGCATTGCTTGCTATCCTTTCAATTGGACACCATGACTAGAAGAAGAGTGGATTTGTAGACTATAATACATTTGGCTAGGAGCATGGCTTGCTATCCTTTCAATTCGACACCATGTCTAAAAGAAGAGTGCAATTGTAAACTATAATACATTTGGTGAGGAGCATTGCTTGCTATCCTTTCAATTGGACACCATGTCTAGAAGAAGAGTGCTATTGTAGACTATAATACATTTGGCTAGAAGCATTGCTTCACCCCCTTGCAATAGCTTTTAATCTTTGTATACGAAAAAGTTTTCCTTTCATCATGACAAGAAGAAGAGTGCTTTTGTAGACTATAATACATTTGGCAAGAAGCATTGCTTCACCCCCCCTTGCAATAGCTTCTAATGTTTGTATATGAAAGAGTATTCCTTCCATCACAACTTGAAGAGGAGTGCTTTTGTAGACTATAATAAATTTGGCTAGCAGCATTGCTTCAACCCCTTGCAATAGCTTCTAATGTTTGTATCCGAAAAAGTTTTCCTTTCATCCTACTTATACATGTTTCATTTGTGTTTTTAACATTCAAAATCCATGTGCAAAAACTATGAACAAATTTCACATGATTTCGATTGCCAAATCATTGGATGGAAACAATTGAAAATCTAAAGTTGTCATATTGCATTGCTTGTTGAGATTTGGAACTCAGCATGGAGCTCTGATTTTTCCCCTTCAGCTCCTAATGATCAAGTAGGAGAGGAGCATCAGAAACTGATCAACCAGTTTCAATGGAGTTTTGTATTTCATCTGTTCTGTGGGGTGTTTTTGCATTGAAGAATTGGAAGCTGTCTTCCATGACTCTGAAAGCTCACAAGCTCTAGAGATGAAGATAGTGTTTCTGGAGTTGAAAATGATGTTTTTCCAGGTGAACAGACTCTAGTGAAAAATGGGTTGAAGGATTGGAAGCTATCAGCCTCATGACCTGAAAGCTTCAAAGCTCTGGAGATGAAGACCATGTTTCTTTGGTGAAAAGACTGCCATGAAAATGCATTGAAGGGTTGGAAGTTATCTTCCCAAAGATAACTCTGGAGATGAAGATGATGTTTCATTGAAAAAAGGACTGATAAAACAATTGCATTGAAGGATTGGAAGCTAGATCTTCATGACTTACCAAGCTCAAAAGCTTTGCAGATGAAGATGGTGTTACTCTGGTGAAACGACTCTCTGATAATGAAAATGCATTGAAGAATTGGGAGCTATGTTTCCATGACCTGAAATCTCAAAGGTTCTGGAGATAAAGGAAGATGGTGCGCCTATGGTGAAAGGACCCTGATGAGAATGCATTGCAAGGATCGGAAGCTATCTTCCAAAACGACAGGAAGATGATGTTCCTGTGGTGAAAGACTCTGATGAAAATCTGCTGCAGGTATCTTCTCTACAAAAGCACCAGAGAAGAAAAAACCTAGAGAGAGAGAGAGAGAGAGAGAGAGAGACACACACACACACACACACACACACACGATACCGAAGGAAGACTTTCGGCATCAGCCTTTGCAGCAGCTTCCTTCCTGTCAAATTGTAAATCCAATGAAAGACAATTCTGTGATTGCAACCCCTTTATATGCAGATTCTCCATTCGGATTCACACTAAAATTCCTCGCAACATCCACGAAACTTTCCTGTACACAGCAACTTTCCTGTACACAAAGTTTCGTGCACGAAACTTTCCATGTACACAACAACTGGGAGTAGGATAATAAGAGCATCACGTGTTGGTGGAAGATTTGTTTTGTTGTTTGTCGTAAGACACTTACCAGTTGATTGTGGAAGAAGCGAAGCAATCAGGAGGTGGAAGAAGCTTACAGGAATGCATGTGCACCAGGAAAGCCCACCATGTTGGAATCCATTTGCGTAAACTGTGAAGAAGTAGAAGAGGAAGATGCTTGTGTGAAGAGATCTGTTTGTGTTTTGGTAGCTACGGTGTCGAGGGTTTCAAGTGTCTAGGGTTTGCTGCGGCATCATGAACACACGCATGGAGAGCTCGGTTGCTCTCTCTCCCAGGTGAAGACTTCAAAGCTTCCAACTCTGTGGAAAGGGGAAATCCACCGCAAATGTTTGATCGAGAATTGTGCGAGAGATGAGGGATGGATTTTTGTTTGTGTGTGTGTGATTAAGGTTTGGAGCTTTGCTTGCGCTTTGGAGGAGTCGTCTTCTGTCGGAGCTTGGTGGGGAAGAAAGCGGAGAATTAGGGTTAGAGGAATCCAGCGATTTTCTTTGAGAAACTCACTCGGCTTGTTTCCTTTTGCTATTGCCATTGGTTGGATTTTGCGGTCGTAGCAAAAGCGGAGCTTCTTTTAACAATAAATGGCTACGGGGATTGAAATCTGGAGAGCGAGGAGAAATCAGTCCTCGTGCTTTGCAGACAAAGGGGAAGAAAGAATAACAGGTGCGAGAAAGAACCTCTGAGAACAATTCTCTGCTTTGTTTTCGAGTATCTGAAGAACCCTGGATGCCGTGGTAAGCGAAGTGTTGTTTTGGTGGGGGCGGATTAGAGAATTTGGTCGTTTTCTGACTCTCCAGATTCTCCCTGTTCTGGCATTTGTATTCCCATATTGTAGCACCACCAAATCTGCTAGTTCTATCAAGCTCAAAGCTTAAGAGGTTCAGAGACGGTTTGCAAAGCTTGAGAGGTTCAGTAATTGTTTGCAAAGCTCGAGAGCTTCAGTGATGGTTTGGAAAGCTTGAGAGCTTCAGTGATGGTTTGTAAAGTTTTAGGGTTTCAGTGATGGTTTGCAAGGCTTGAGAGCTTCAGTGATGGTTTGCAGCAGGCTAACTTAGTACAACCGTTTGTAAATTGCCACAGTAGCAACTTTGTTTTTGTGATTGATCACAGACAGTGATGATTCTCAGCTTTCTTGGGGGACAGAGGTTCTATGAAACATTGTCATACAGAAGCTCCAATTCTGAGCCCCTTACAATCCATTGGGAAGTCCATTTGAAGCTCAATTCTGAGCTCTTCATGATCCATTGCAGAGTTCATGTGAAGCACCAATTCTGAGCTTTTCATGAAGAATCGTGTGAAGCTCTAACTCTGAGCTTTTCATGATCCATTGCAAGGTTAAATGTGAATTTCCTGAATTCTGAGTTTTGCAGTTAAGGTGTTAACAAATACCACAAATTGAAGGTTTTGCACTGATTTTTTTATTATAAAAGGATTGCTTTTGCAATACTCACACATAGATACTGATGAAACTGTATTTGTGGGTGCAGGGTTTTAGGAACTAGGGTTTGAGGATGGGAAACAAGCTAGCCCGCACAACGCAGGTGTCGGCATCGGAGTATTATCTGCATGATCTCCCCTCCTCATACAATTTGGTGTTGAAGGAGACACTTGGTGGTGGACGATTCCTGAAATCTGTTCAATGTGTGCATGACGAAGGCCTCCTGCTGGTTAAAGTGTACTTCAAACGTGGTGAATTTATTGATCTCAAGGTCTTTCTCCACTAACTGTGCTCTCTACCCCTGTCTCTTCCACAGCTTTACAGATTTCCCCTAGTTCTCTTCTCTCTCTCTCTCTCTCACTCTGACTTTAGTAATCAGGTTTTCTTTCCACTGTGCTGATCTACAGGCTTCTCAGCAATCTCGTTTATGTTGTGTCTTTCACTTTCCTCAGTAGATTGTACTCTTTTTTGTGTTGTTTCATTCACTTTTCTAAGTAGATTGTATTCTTTTTGGAGCAATATACTGATCTTTTCCCATGAAGTGTTCCTTTCCTATCTCTTGCACAAATGTATCTAATATAGACGTGCCCAAATATTTCTCTTGATATAGGACAGTTTGCCTCAACCTCCATATTGCATGGAACTGTGCAGGAGTATGAGAGAAAGCTACATGAGATTCGTGAGAAACTCAAGGACATTGAACATTCACATGTTTGGCCCTTCCAAGTAAGCAATTCATTGCTTGTTTTAGCAAGTAATTCTGAATCCTACCATCAAGTTTGCTTCTCAGAGATAAGAAGTTTGAATAAATTGGTTTTCCCTTGCACTGTGTTTCAGTATTGGCTGGAGACAGACAAGGCAGCATACCTACTACGGCAATACTTTTTCAGTAATTTGCACGATCGTATCAGCACTCGACCATTTCTAAGTGTCATTGAGAAAAAATGGCTTGCCTTTCAGGTACAAATATCCTTTTCAAATCTTAAAATCAACGTACTAGAACCTCAAAACCCACCAGGAAAGTTTGCTTATTGTGTGGGTGTAAATGGTGATTCTTTAAAGGCAATATTTCTCCAGCAAAGTAGTCACTGATGGTGAGCTTATAAGAGGGAAGCAAGGAAAGTCACACTGGTATTTAGCAAACCAGGGAAAGTCATCCTGTGTTCAAGCATTAAGGTTGATGAACCCCGAAATCCTGTAGGAAATGGAAATGAACTCTTTGAGCACCTTCTGCTCTCTGACTGTAAGGACACAGGTTGAGTACTAATCACTCATGATGGGTACTAATTTCTCATGTTTTTTTACATGAGTAAGCTTTTCACCCTTCAGTTTTTTTGATTTCTCAATGTGGTTGGCCACAAGTGTCATAGATGATGTTCCTGAAAAATTGTTGAGATTTTCTACGCATTTTTCTTGCAGCTTCTGCATGCGTTGAAACAAAGTCATGAACGTGGGATATACCATGGTAAGATTTTCAGTCATACTTTTGTTGGGTTCCATGGTGAAAGATTTCTGTCTTTGTAGTTGCATCTACAGATGTGCAACAACTAGATCAATGCAGAAGCAGTCTCTAAGTTGTCGTCTGCATTAGAAAATTCTTAGCTGCCCTGTGGATGAAGAAATAATTGCTAAACAAGGGTAACTCTGGCAGGAGATATCAAGTGTGAGAATGTACTGGTGACGTCATGGAACTGGGTCTACCTTGCGGACTTTTATGGATCACTGAAGCCGACATATTTACCTGTGGACAATCCTGCCGACTTCTCCTTCTTTTTCGACACAGGTGGACGGCGCCGCTGCTATCTTGCACCTGAGGTCTGCCTTTCATGTTTTTGTTCTTTCTTCCCAAATTTTGTAGCTGTAAACGTTGCTAATTGAAACGAAAACTCTTTGCTTTACCTTTTTCCAACATACACATAAATTGGCTTCCCACTTGTATAACTTACTGGCCTCCTTTTCTTGTGCTTGTAAGCTACCTGAAATTCCTTTTTTCACTTAACACACTGCTTCCACTTTGATAATTGACATTTGACAGTTCCAGTTTGGTAGATGTGTGGTTAAAACTTGAAACTTCTGAGCATATGAGAGAGAAGATTGTTTGTCTCAGAATGAGTTCCAGCTTATCCAAAGTTCTTTCTGATTCGTGCAGCGGTTCTACGAGCCAAACATTGACATGCTTGCAACTGCAGATCCACCTTTGAAGCCAGCCATGGACATTTTCTCTCTTGGGTAAACACACTCTCCTGAGAGACACAGGGTGAAAACCAATTAGCTTTCAGGTGGTTTTGAAAACAATACTTTACAGAGACAATATACCCAGTTTTGTGTAGTATATACCAATATACCCTTGTTTTCTACAAGCACTCCTGAAAGATAAAAGAGTTGTTATTTGGTTATATATCAATTTAAGTTTGGCAGTTGCAGCAAGAGTCATGAAAGACATGTGTTAAGCTTTGAGGTTGATTTATTTGCTGCTAATATGTCCAGAAAGGATTTCTGACTGTTATGTCAGCACATGTTTCCATTCAGCAACTAGAATACCTATACTTGTGAGGTCCATGAAGCCCCTGTGTGAAATAGACCTGTGCATCTGGTTGACAATAGGTGCGTGATAGGGGAGATGTTTCTGGAAGGGAAAGCACTGTTCGATTTGTCTCAGTTGCTTGCATATCGCAGAGGGCAGTATGATCCACGACCCTCACTTGAAAAGGTCCATTATACACACTCTCTCTCCCTTTCCTCAATGTTTGTGTCAATGATTAAGATTTGTGCTTTCTCAGTGAAAAGAAAAGTTTGTAGAGAATTTTTAAGGTGCCTAGTGTCTCCACTGTATTCACATTAGGCACCTTATGACTTCTCTTTTGTTATAAATTTCTCCTGAGAACAGATGTGAGCTGGTGTGTATTCACATGATTTCTGCTATGCTTGAAGCAGATTCCTGATATGGAAGTCCGGGAGATGATTATGCACATGATCCAGCTGAATGAGGAAACCCGACTATCAGCAGAGGAGTACCTTCAAATGTGGACCCCAACAGTTTTTCCAGCATACTTTTCACCTCTCTTGCACAACTTCTTCTCATGCCTTGTCCCTCTTGACACTGACACAAGAGTAAGCGCTGCATGCAATTTGATGTGGATCTTTCTCTCCAGTCAATGGACTCTTTGAACTGTAAACCTGATGTGTGCTTTCCTTGGTGTTAGCATTCTAAGAATTGCATTGTTTGCTGAAAGGTGGCTGTCACACAAGGGGCATTCCCAGAGATCCGCAAGCAAATGCTGGTTGATTTACAGAAGAGGAAGTCCCAAGAGGTAGGGGGTATTGCTGATCTGGTGTCTCCAAAAGGGCTCTCTTTGTCACCTTCACAAGAAAAGGAACTATGTCCTGCTGGAGACTTCATAGTAGATCAAACTCCTTCAATGGAGGACCCAAGACGACACCACCTCCTGGAAGGTCAGACGCGGTCATTGGCATCGGTGTCATTACATCGTGTCAAACCTGCAGCTGTGGCTATTGCAGAAGCAGCTTCAGCTGTTGAAGAAGTTGTCACAGAGGAGGTAAGTTGGTCATGTCTTTAGCAGACCTAGATCCTTAATTATAAGTTATGACCAAAAAGCAGCTTGAGTTGTTAAACGAGTGTGTAGCCAAAATGAAAGTTGTTGTGTCTTTCTTTTGAGTTGGGGTGCCTCTGTTGTCACACTTCTCAGGTCTATGAAAACCAGATGAGGGAATCTGGGGGAGTTTTCAGCGAGCGCCTATTTCACAATGGTGAAGCAACTGTGGTGAATTATGGAATGGCAGGCTCAGGGCGCCGCAAAGAGGAGATCACTCTCCCTCCAGATGGTGGATGGAGATGGGATGGGGACTGGGAAGTTGACTCCAGTTGGGCCAATAGTGGTATGTAGGCTCCCAGAGGGCCAGTTTTATGTTTTGTTACATGGTTTCTCATCCTATACCTACCCTTGGATAAAATGCAAGTGTCATAATCCCGCCCTAAATGAGCTCAGAATGTGTGTCTCAGTGTCTCTGTTGTTATGGGATGTTCTCAGGTGTGGGAGCTGATGAGGATGGCTGGAAATACCGCAAGATGAGTGTTGGAGATTCAGAGCTTGATGTGACTGCTGGCTCTAAGACTGAAGGAGGTGCTGGTCTGAAATCCAATGAGGGTAATCTCAAGCGTGCTGCTTCAGTGGCCCGAGGATGGTCAGCTACTTGTACTCCAGATTGTGTCTGGAGGCAAAAGCGGTGGATACGACGCCGGCGTCGGAGACCCTGTCAACCAGCACTAGCATCTCCTCCAAATTTTGAGAAACAACTGCTCTCAGAGACTAAAGAAGTTGAAAACTCATTGGAGGCATTGACAGTCTTGGATCTGTCTTCAGATGGAGGTGACGAGCAGGCCCAGAAGTGTGAAGGCATGGTACTGATTGTGTCCCTGTTATGTGCATGCTTGCGGAATGTCAAGCTTCCTCAAGCAAGGCGAGGTGCTATCCAGTTGCTGCATGATTCATCTCTCTTCATAGATGATGATGCTCGTCTCCAGCTTGTCATCCCATATGTTGTAGCTTTATTGTCAGACTCGGCAGCAATTGTGCGTTGTGCAGCGCTCCAGACGCTTTGCAATGTCCTATCCATGGTGCAGATCTTTCCACCCAGTGATGCAAAGATATTTCCTGAGTACATTCTTCCATTGCTTTCCCTGCTACCTGATGACACTGAGGAAAGTGTTCGGATTGCATATGCTGCTAACATTCACAAGATTGCTGGGACATCATATCGATTCATGATGCGCTCACAGGATGTGAATGAGACTGGAACTTCTTCAGATGTGTCAAGCAATCAGGCACGGATGAAAGGGACTTCTCTTGAGAGAAGGCCTGGTTCCACCAAGGCAGCGGTGAATGCTCATTTTCACCCTCTTCTTTGTCTTCTTACATGGATGCTGTACAGTTGTTTTATCTCTCGTCTGCTTCAGGATCTTGTTCTTCCTTGTGGTGTGTTAATATGCATCTGCATCCTCACCCTCTTTACCACTGCATCTGAGTAAACGGCACATGAAGCTGGAGGTTGTTGAATCATCCAGCAATGTTGACACATGACTGAGGCTTAAGGTTGCTCTGCATCATTCAATTAAAGAAATTGGGTTTGCATCCTTTAAACAGGTGTCTGCCGGAGCAGGTCTGACAGGGCACCTGGGGGGCCGCATGGAGGTGGAATTAGCCCACTTGCGCGATACAATTGCACGTGTCATACAAGAGCTGGTGATGGGGCAAAAGCAGACGCCTACCATCCGGAGAGCTCTGCTTCAGCATGTTGGCTCACTTTGTCAATTCTTTGGGCCACGTCACAGCAATGATTTCTTGTTGCCAATATTGCCTGCCTTCTTGAATGACCGTGATGAACAGTTGCGTGCAGTTTTCTTTGAGCACATAGTTCATGTGTGCTTATTTGTTGGGCAGATGAGTCTGGAGGCGTACTTGCTTCCTTGTATTGAACAAGCTCTCAATGATGTTGAAGAGACAGTGATTGTGAATGCAATGGAATGCCTGGCAGCACTTTGCACTCATCGGCTCCTCCGTAAGAGAGTGTTACTGGAAGCTGTGAAGCGTGCTTCCCCTCTTTTGTGCCACCCAAGTGAGTGGGTGAGGCGGGCAGCCATAACTTTGGTTGCTGCAACAAGTGCCAATTTGGAGCCAGCCGATTCTTATGCTTTCTTATCTCCAATTCTCAGGCCTTTCTTGCGACGTGAGCCTGCATCCCTGTGCTCTGAGGTGGCCCTTCTTGCATGCCTCAAACCACCAGTTCCACGAGAGGTTTTCAATCGTGTGTTGAGTGATGTTATGCTGCTTCAAACAGAGAGAGAAACTACAGCTACTAAGCATGGTACTCAAAAATCTAAAGGCCAGCAAGTTGCTCCCATTCAGCAGCCACTGGAGGTAGGGATCATCTCCAACAGGTCTGCTAGGGAAAGACGAAAGCCTGACCGAGATGGTAGAATCTCTCCAGTGGGAACCAGGGATCTCTCGCAAAGTGCACCCATGAATGGAGCCAGACGAGCTCCAGTTTCAATAATCCAAATTCCAAACTTTGAGAAACCTTCTGCTGGGGTGTCTGAAGGTGAGGATGGAGAGAAGATGAAGGCCATGGAAGGGTACATTCGTAACTTGTCAAGCACCATGCAGACCCGGATGCACAACTGGGAGGTGGAAAACACTGAAAAACTTCAAGGTTCAGCAATTGGTTTTGCTGCGGGTGTTGGAGCTGGGTTCTATTCAAACTATGATGGATCCTCCGAAGGAATTCCACTTTATTCTGTCCCTTTGAATGAGAGATGGTCTGCTGAGGGTACACCCAGTGGACTAGGAGTGGACGGAAATCCTTCTGGTAATGAAGAGCGGAGCCGAGTTTTTGGTAGTCGTCAAGGTTCCATGCCATTTCTCATGGCAACAATTGCACGGACTCCAATAAGTGGTTCTGTAGGTCCAGCTTCTTTGCAGTGGGCAAACATTGGCGTGCAGTCTTCAATGTCTTCTGCTGAGCCTTTGTTGCACAGGTCTCATGTTGCAATGACAGGATCCTTTGAGCCAAGGCTTCTTGCAGGTTCTGCCCACCAGGGGACTGGCTCTAGAAGTCAATATCGATCGGATGGTGTCAAAGATGGTGGGCAACAGGACACTGGTGAGGGTTTTGTAGCTACTGGGTTTGGGGCTGGAGTACAAAGCATACCAACAAGTAAAGCAAGTCAGGCATCCCCATCTGATATGGTGAGTGCCGGAGGAAACTCTGCTGAGGCTGCTCCTGTTTCAGTCCTATCTACAGATTCCTCTATTGGAATGGCAGGGATTACTCTCTTAACCACGTTAGGAGCCTCTGAGAGTTCATGGAGACCCCGGGGTGTTTTGATAGCTCATCTTCAGGAACATCAGCGTGCTGTCAATGATGTAGCTGTCTCTGCTGACAGCATTTTCTTTGCCAGTGCATCTGATGATGGGACTGTCAAGATCTGGGATTGTCGCCGCCTAGAGCGAGATGTTTCATTCCGGTCACGCCTGACATACCCATTGCAAACTGATGGGCGTGCCCTTCACGTTACAATGCTTGGCAATGGCCACCATGTTGGGGCAGCGTCTAGTAATGGGACCATTCACGTCTGTGCAGTTGACTATGTCGCACGCCTTGGGGGCAGTGCTGAACGTTATGCAGGAATTTCTAACACTTGTAAGCTTGATACACAAGAAGGAAGCATCCTTTCTTTGCAAAACTTTTCAAATGATGGACCTCCCCAGTTGCTGTATAGCACTCAACGTAATGGCATTCATCTTTGGGACTTAAGAACACAGGCTGATGTATGGACTCTCAGGGTTAAACCGGCTCAAGGCTTTATTTCCACAACAGTTCTAGATCCAGCTTGCAATTGGCTTGTTTCAGGAACCTCCCGAGGCATACTTACACTTTGGGACTTACGCTTCCAGGTTAGTAATTTCGGTGCAAATCCAAGCATTTGTGTGTTGTAGTCTGTGTGTCTTCAAATGCAGGAACAGATAGTTGTTATCTTCATATATAGTGCTATCTCAAGTTAGATGTGATTTCCCAGTTTGGAACAAAGAGCCTCCTGACTCCAAAACAAATAGCAGAAGTGTGTGGAGTCCTACAATGATTTGTAGCTCTCCTGATAAGTCTTTCACTAGCTAGTCAATGTGTACCCGTCTATTCCTACTGAACATTTTCTTTGCTCCTATGTGGCAGGTCCCTGTGAATACATGGCAGCATCCTGCATGCTGCCCTGTTGAGAGAATGTGTGTTCTTGTTCCAGGGATGGTGGGCACTGCTTCTTCAGCAAGTGCACGACCTTTTGTGTATGTTGCTGCAGGGCAGAATGAAGTGGCCCTCTGGAATGCTGAAGATGGGACATGCCACCAGGTCAGGGATCTACACTGCTGCCACCCAAAAGATATTAGTTTGGACTCTTTGATCTGAAGTCAGAAACCAATTTAGAAGCTAACCCTTGGTTTTGATGCTCCTGTGTCTGCAAACCTGTGAGTATGTCATCAGAAGAAACAGTAGATACATATATAAGTGGTTCTTGCAGGTCAAGGTAGAGGATGATTGGAGAAATTGGTCGTTATTTCTTGGAGCTGGCCAGACTGTCTGACTATCCAAGACTTCTGCAAGAGAATATGTATTTTGGCCATTTAGCTTAAAGTTGACATTTGATGAAATGTCAGCATCCCATCTGTCAACTTGCATGGGTAGTCATAATGAGCACCTCCAAATTGGTTTTTGCAGGTTTTGAGGTTAGCATCTGAGACAGCCACTGCAGACACCACAAGCAACATACCGGCAGCATTGAGTCAACCTTTGTCAAGTTCCCAATGCTTCAGACCTGGAATGAATTTGGACAGCAGGTTGAATGGAGGCTTAAAAGTGGCTGATTTCCGCATTGAGGAGCTTGTTGACCCTCCTCCTCGGCTTCCAGGGGTGCGAGCATTGCTTCCCTTGTCAGGTGGAGCTGGTCTCCTTACTGGGGGATCAGACTGTCGCATTCGTATGTGGGACCACTTAAGGTATGATCAAAGTGCATCTCACATGGGAATCTATCTTTTCACCTGTCTTTCAATGCTTTCAGAAAAAGAATCTTGGTTTTAGTTTGGATCCTTTCATGATATGCTGGCCTTCTGAGTGGCAAACCTCATCATTGTGAACAAATTAGGATTCATCACACCAGAACTGAACCCTGAATCATCTTCATGATTTTCTGCTTGAGACCAAAACAGCCAACAGACAGGAAAATCTATTGGACATCAGAGACACCCCTCTTATCTCTGTATTCTGTCTTAATTGGCCCAAGCTGGGGATGGACATGCATTATTTGTTCCTGTATTTCCTCTAGTTGTAATGAAGCTGCTTTGTTACAATGGTGTGGTTTACAAGATCCTTCTTTTTTGCAATATCATTGTAGATTGGGTTCATCTTTTCGCCTGAAAGGAAAGGTAGTTACCTTACAAACTGTGGAAATTGTAGACCGGAGCACAGCTACTCTGTTTGTGGGCCCACCATCAAAACCTCCACCGCTGCAGAAGCTCCAAGATTTGAACAACGGGCCATAAATGGTGTACGGGTGGTTCAGGTAGGTGATACTTCTTCCCTGATTACCAGATGTTGTCCGTGGCAGGATTACAGATACTGTCCTCACTACAATGTGTTAGTATATGTGCTACCATTCTGGTCTATTGGTTCTTACTTTGCAAGGTGGACAAATATTTTTTGGTATGGCAGGAGGTTCTGGGAGTTGAAAGTGGAAGTCGGACATCAAGTAAATCAAAAACTGGATTGGCTGCAGCTGCAACAGATAGTGCAGGGTGCCACCGGGACTGCATTCTAGGACTAGCTTCAGCCCAAACAAACCAGCGCCTCCTCATATCAAGCAGCAGGGATGGTGCGGTTAAGGTCTGGAAATAGAAAATTTAGAAGTAGAGGACAAGGATATAGACGGAGGATTGAATGTTTCGTGGCCAGTTCACAGCCAAGGAGCAAATGTACAGGGAATATGCGACAAATGAGAACTGTGCTGGACATCCCAAGGGGTATAGCCCAGAGGATAGATTGGGGAAGAACATAAAGGATTGCAGGCACCATAAGAACTGACCAAGCAAGGATCATCTGGCAAGGAGCTCACAGACTTGATGGATAAAAGTAGAGAAAGGGTTTAAAGGGTTCCAAAGGAAAGTAGGAAAGAAGAAGGAAGAATTAGCATTTAAGGGAACAACAAAAGGTGAAAGCAGGATGCAGCAAGTGGCATGATATGAGTTGACCAAGAAAGAATTGTCAAGGGCACAGAAGGAGTGCTCAAAGGGAAACCCAAGAAGCAAGGAAAATAATCAAAAAAGAAGTTAGACCACTACAGACCAAGCAAACTGAGTACGAGGCACAGGCAACTTAGTACAGGAGGAAAAGAAGAACAGAACATCAAGAAATGCAAAATCTGATGTTCATGGAGCTCTAGAGCTTCTTTAGTTCAATTGACTTGACTTTTCAACTTGAAAGCTTAGCAATACTAACTCAACCACATTATATCATGGAATCTCTGTCAACATCCTACAAGAGAAAATTGAGATCAGGAATTTATGGAACTGGAAACTGAAGGTGCTAGATTTTCCTGAGTTGCCAGAATTTCTTCTCCTGGATTTATACTCTACATATTATTCTTAATTGTAAAGTTTACATTCAGCCTATGTTGTATATATTGATTTTCTCCAAGCATTCTTGTAGCATCTGTCTTATATCCCTGCTTCTTTGTGTGTCCATGGCTGGAAAGAGGGATGCCTTCCAGGGTTAACACATCGTCCAACTTTGAGTGTGTTCTTAGTGTCTGTACATAGGCACTAAGAACAAACTTTCAAGATTTAGACGTGGATACTAATGATCTAGACTGCACACAAAATCACATAGAGAAGAGCAAGGAGTGATGTATATGAAGAATTTGGTTGTGCTGGTGAATGTACAGATCTTTTTACTGAATTACATTGGTCAGATCAGAAGACTGATAATAATCAGTGTCCCCTTTAGTCTAATAGATCAAAGAGAAGGCTGGACACGAGCACTTGTGTCAAGCATGCGCCGTAGATGTGCAACACTACCCATGTCCTTTACATGATAGCACCCTTTCAGCAAGGCCCTGCACAGTGCAAACATATCATTTTACTTGCAGCAAAGGTTTTCAGTCAGAAACAGTTGCTGGACATTTGGATGTCCTATGTACATAGGAAGTTCATAAGACAGGGCACACCTAGACAGATTCTAGTCAAAGGAAGAGTGATCAACATCTTCAGAGGGAAGATGGCCAAGAAAAAGTACGACTAAAAGAACCTAGAATATTAGATTGACATCTGGCTCACAGTTTATAGAGGCAATGGACAAAATTTCCAACACAACACCACCAAGGACTCTCAAAGCGTTCCTGGTGAAGATGAGGCACATTTTGTCCTCATAGAAAGATACTTCAGCTGAAAATGAGCTGTTCTGGAAAAGAACAAAGAAGATAGGGGAACAAAATGACCTTAGCAGGTGAGGATCAAGTTCAAGTTGGTCATTAGCTGCTTCAGCCAAAAGGTTATGTGTACGCACTCCAATGGATCCCACAGTTGTCAAGGCTTGAATACGCAACACCCATGTCCCCACATCAGGTGTCACACCTCGTGATCGCATTTGCTGCCACAGGAACTCAACTTGCTCCACCTTCACAATCAAAAGGCAACACATAGAAGACCTGTGATTAGCATGAGGTAACAATACTCGAGATATGATACCAATGAAAATTCCTTGCCATAACCATCAAAATCTTGTACACTACTCCCAGTTTGCACATAGACAGTGACTATTGGTATTTGCTGGCTCCTGGTTTGTCACGGCAATGAAATGATGAACCCTGCACCTTGTCCTCAGATTATAATATTGCAGCTCTGTGCATGGTCTCAAAAGCCTCAGGTTATTCTGTTGGCGGTATTAACTCTGGACAACACATAGTAGAAGATAACACTCACTTGAAGGAGAGCTAAAGGAAGATCTACCTGTTGAAGTCGAATGCAAGCCTCCATGAGGGCCCCATAGACAAAGCTCGTTACCTGCATTCCAAACTGGCAGTCCAACCAAGGCAACATTAGGAACCAAAGCATCATATGCCTACCTAACTCCTCACTTCAATTCTGAGAATTTTATATAATTCATCTCATCAAGATACTGCTGGAGTTGATCTGCACATTAGGATATCTGGTTTTCTGGAGATTGCTGAGGTTTTGTATTAAGTTGATCTGAGAGGTTTCCACAACTTGGTGTGATAGGAGATTCAAGTTTGCCATCCTATCAATGTTACAACAGTACAAATTACAGTAATCCTACACAGCACCTGAGTTCTGAATATCCAATTATAGATAGCAATCATTGAGGCAAAATGTTATCCATCATTTTCAAATATTGAATGCAGAAACCTGAGACAGACATACCAGGTGATCAGAAGCTTCAACAAGTCCCATGGCTCTTTCAAGACGCTGAACCCTTCGATCTTGTGCTGCTGATGCTTCAATTTCTTTTGGAGGTTGGCTACCAACCATTGGCTTTCGAATGGCCAACGACACCTTAACCTCAGACTTGTGATCTTGTGGTGACACATCTACACACAGCTGTCGAATGATGCTTGTCACAGCACTGCATGCACAAGGCTAATTAGTTAATTTCCATGAGCATTGTCGCGCTTTGGCTCTGAAGGCCCAGAAACCTCTTGCGAGTAATTTGAAAGGCAGGATATGTTTTCCAAAAGCGATCTTGACACATACCCAGGTTTAACTCGGATACCAGCCTTGGCCAAGTCCTGCACAATTGAGGCTGTCTGCGTGAGAGGTGCTTGCTCGCTACAAGGTTCGCTGCTTCCAAGAAGACCACCTTGCTCTTTTGAGGTTCCCAAACCCTACAATCCAAAACCAAATCAATCAGTCAGTGAGGATCAAAGTGCCCCTGTTATGAACTGACAGTAACAGGAGCTAATGCAAGCTGCCATAGAAACTTAGTCTCACCGAGGCAAGTGCTCCAACAAGAGCAGCATCCATAACATCAAGAAGCATTCTCTCTATTGGGTCTTTTCCTCCCTCAAGTTTCGTTGCAAGATTTGCTTTCTGCATCCTTTGATACAATTTAATTGCCTGGTCTCCATCTCCACACCTTCACAAAAGCCAAGGGTTGGTGACAACAATGAACAGCTTTATTATACTTACATGGAAGTATGCTTCATAACTAGGGAACAAAGATTCAAGCTTGAGTAGCTGCAATGAAAGGAGCTTCAAAGTCTGGGCCAAACTTGATTTTGAGCAACTTACCGCACATAAATTGAAATAGCTGCTTCATATATCATCCTGGTGCAGAGAAAGGCATGCAAAGGCACCGATCTGTTAGCAAAAGAACCTTGTCTTCCACACATGAACACATTAGAAGTGAGTGAGATAACTACTGTTGAGCATTGCCATGCTATTTCTCTCTTTGGAAACTATCATTTACACTTGACTGCTAAAATCACCAATGGCAGAAGACAATGTTGTAGCTTTACATGCCTGTCTGGAGATGTGCCTTCAGCTTCCATGGAACTCAATATTCGACTGACTTCGGCAGCTGCCTGATACCAAACCACCAGCAAAGGGATATGAGTCGTTCAACTCAAGTCAAGATAGACCTTCCAGTTCAGAAATACATGTCTTTTACAATGACCACAGAAAGCTCAACATCAGAAAATGAAAGGTGGATTACAGAGGACCTTCTGGACAGGAAAAAGTGCACACCAACAAAGGGTTCTGTTCTGCATGAGCAACAGATGCTCCAATAACAGACTGCCATGTGTGCAGACCGAGGCTGGTAATTCCTACACGAAGAAACTCTCCAGCAACATCTGTAAAGCACATGCATGGTCAAGATTATTCATAAATCTGTGTGATCTCTTTGTCATAGACTTCTTGGTGGCAGGAATAATTTGTGACTTTCAGACAATATTGACAAGGATTGGGAATGAAAAGCACCTAGTGCCATGTGAACACCATGAGAATGAGCCAACTTCCGAACAATTGCTCTACCAGTTTCTCTGTTTGGTGTCAGCCCTGGACAAAATGGCTAGCTTCATGAGATTCACAATTCCTCAATCCCCAGAGAACAAGAATAAAAGCCATCAGAAGCATAGTATGTACTTCATGAACCGTACATATCATAGGGCCTGCTGCCAGTAACACCAAACAGGGGGCAACACAAGAAAAAAACCAAACACAGTGTAATTAAATTTTTGGGATTTGTTCCCATGGCTGAAAGAAAACAGGAAAAACGGCTCTCCATTTGGAAATACTTACCTGCTGCTGCCATGTCAGCCAAAAACTGCTGCAATCTTCCAGTTGGCGCAGCTGCTGTGCATTCACGTAGCAGAGCTGCATCTACACTCTGCTCACATACAAAGAAGATATGCTGTCAGGCTAGACAGGTTTAGGCCATGAATGTGAGATGCATCTGTTGTACTATTTGTCTGGATGACTACCAGTGAAGCATCAGGTTCCAACAACCTTACTTTGATGAGAACCTCAGGAACAGTCATAGCTGGAGGTAAACCAGCAGCATTCATCCTCTCAAGAATCTCGAGAGCTGAGCCTCCTTCTCCACAGTGCACAAAAGCATACACAGCACAGCGGTACGTCTTGAACACAAACAAACAGCCATTCATAGGATGTCAGGCTTAATACATCATTTAAGTAATCACAGCAGAAGAGGATATCATTGAAAGAGAAGACATACAATTTCATCTTGAGGACATTGAGAAGTCTCCATGTCTTGAAGCACTTTGTGTACAAGGTCTGCATCTCGAAGCAGCCCTGCTGATCGCTGCAGGGTATGTTGCATAGCATTGATGGATCAGTAGGTGATATATAGTTATACAAGTGAGTTTACTCAACAGGCAAGGACAACAAAAATCATGAGTAGGTGGCTTGCTCATCTATAAATTAAGCACCAGGTCAAATGCCAAGCAGTATATGCAAAGAGTACCAGCATGGTTGCAAATGTTGTTGAGTCAGGCTTTAAGTGGTGAAGCCGCAGCTCCATTGCCAAACTCAAAGCACGTTGCATGGCCCGGCCTCTCACACAAGCATCCATCACTGTGTTGTATGTTATGATGCAGGGCTTGACACCTGCTACCAAAACTCCATTTTCTTTATGAGAGGTACCCGTAAGACATTAACCTTAAGTTGATAACATAACTAGGAATCAATGAGATTAGTACATTAACTCTACCTGCATATGTGAATGAAAGAAACTTGGGAGGATATTGAGATATGGATCAAAACCTTGTCGTTGCATTGTTCGTAAAAGGCCAACTGCACCATCTGCATCACGGGAGCGAGCATATGCTTTCAACAAGGTGTTGTAGCTGTCTCTTGTTACCGGCATGCCTTTCAATTTCATCTGAGTCATGATTTCCTTACAGGAATCAACGTCCCCCACACTTGCATATGCTGAAAAATGAACATGAAAGAAAAATCACAACCTGCCAGAGCAAATAAAATCTTGTGTAGCCCCATTGAGTCTGACTAGATATTATCAAAGGGGCTACCCTGAAACTCTGTCTTCACATAGAAATCTGTGTATGCACCAGTCAGTATGACAGAGGACAGGCTAAATGTGGATGGAGTAGGCAAGTGAGAGTTTCTTGAGAAGAACAGCAGTCCTGTATCTGCAATGGGTCAAATAGAATTTTGAGCAAGGTGTGCCAGGCTGCCCCCTTAATAAGCTCAAAGAAATATGTACCATCAAGTAGGGAATTGAAAGTGAAGACAGAGGGGCTGACTTCTGCTTTAGTCAGCTGCTGCCAGAGTCTCCGTACTGCCCCTAATTGGCCTGTGCGACCATAGCACCGGATAGCAGCACTGTCAACACATTCCCAGTCTACATTCAATAGAGCCATATCAACTCCTGTCTCTTAACCATGAAGCCAGAAATTAAGCCTAAAGACTGCTGGGGAAAGAACAAACACTCTCTCACAAATTTCATTGCACAGCCCAGAAGAGTCATCACCTGTAAGTCCGTTCATTTAGCTGTATAGCACGTGCTTTCATTTCTTTCAAAAGGAAGTCAACTCCTTCTGGACTTTGCTCTGTCTGCAGTTTTCATGGTCAAAATGCAAGGGTCATGAAGTGACTGCAAAAGCATCAAAGTATAGCTTCACCCAAATGCATTCCCTGTGATATACAGCTTGCATTAAGGTTAATTAAGTCCATATGGACTAAGCAACAGAGTTCCTGACCCTTTGGAAGTAACCATGCTACTTTTTGTAAAGGTGCATCCAGGCATAGATCATGCAACCTTAACTTACTTCTAAGAGGGTGTTGTAAATGACCACATCTGGTATTACTCCTTCTGCATCCATTGCCTTGAGAGCAGCAACCAACAGTGAGCTGTCAGGTCAAAAACACTTTGCAGACAAATATTGACAACTACATAGGGCAGATCAACAAAAGCCAAAGTTGGAGAGAAGGAAAGGAACCAATATTGGAAGACAACCGACAACAAGAAGGATGAGAAAGAAGGAAAAGTTGTGCTTATATTTTAGCAGATGTATGGGCAATGATGATGTATTGTGTTTCCTGTGGTTTCATTTCTCCAATGTGAGTCCAGAGATGGAGAAATGAAACCACAGGAAACACAATACATCATCATTGCCCATACATCTGCTAAAACATAAGCACAAATGGAAGTATTATCTGAACCTGGAAAGGAAAAAGCCATGATCCAGAGAGGTTACATAAAGTTCACAATGGGAGAGAGAAACAACAAAGAAAGGAAGAACAACACAGTTAAGAATGAACATCATCTTAATGACTCTGCCTAGTTTTGGACTTTGAAGATAGGCAGAAACAGAAAAGAATGAAGTTCCAAGGCACATAGCAAAATCAGTTTGCAGCTTCACAATAAAGTTGCTATCTCAAATATTCAGGTTTGCAACAATGTAAGGAAGCAATAAATTGAACATACAGCAAGCATCGCAAATGCCTCCTTGCGCTGATTTGAGGAGCAGTACCCCTGAATTAGTTTTGCAAACACAAATGCATTGTTGATCGCAGCTCTGTTGCCCATGGTCTTTGTTCTCTGCATGATCTCCTCTGCCACACTCATCGCCTTCTCATTCACACATACCTGGGGAGAAAAAAGACTCTTAAGAGATCAAGTAACCCACCTCAAAGCTCAGATGGTTTTGAAGGAAGCACATCTGAGAAGACAAATAGATCATAACTCGTAGATTGGCCTCAAATGCTAAAAGAGTAAATTGTGAAGTGAATTGTAGGTGTTTCTCTTCTATCACTGTGCACATCTTAGCTGAAAAATGTGGGTTCTTCTTGATGTGAGAGAGAGCACATAAAATCTTCAAATTGCCAATGAAGATTTCATTCAAAGGCTGATCAATCAAGATGAGGCGAACCCATTCACAGGCATGCCCGCGTAGAGCTTCTCAGCAAAATGAAAATGGAAATTTTTTTTGCAGTGGCCAGCTGCATCAATGATCATGATACACAGTCCAATTTGGAAAGAGTCAATGCTCAACAGGAGATAGTAGTACATGAGCAGAGTCACAAGACAGAGGCCTTACTGAAATGGCCCTGCAAATGTGGAATGCATTGACCTGGGCACCATTTGCATACATCAGGTCCAAGAGCTGCAGTATCAACTTAGGTCTTACACCTTTTGCCACGTTTAGTTGCTGTACACTTGACAGAAGCTTCATCCAAGCCATTTCTTGGCTCTTCCTTGAATCAACCCGCATTTTCTGCATGTGCAATGCTTCTGCTATGAGAGGGATGGAGACAAGAGGAGAACAAGAATCTTGATATAACACGTTTGAGAATAGAAGCGCAAGGAATTGTGGTAGGCAAAAGTGCATACACTCACATAACCAGATGAATTGTCGATCAGCTTCTCTGCCATTTCAAAGATGTGTGGAGGAGCGTCTCCTCTGAGGCGTTCCAGTTCGTCTCTCGCAGCACGTCTCAAACTTCCTTCGTTGCTATTCCTCATCGATGCTAACCCTGATCCATCCGGTTTTGATTCCTCAATCACCACATCGTCTGCTGCTCTGGGAGTACAATTCTCCTGCCTTGTCAACCTCAATGCAAATTTCCTCTCTACTTTAGCAACGCCTGAAGAATGTAGTCGAGAGATGCAGGCATCATGCGTCTGACAAGAACAACACCTTCCACCAATCATGTCACTCCTCGGCAGCTCCCCTCTGTGCAGTTCTCGCTTCTTCTTCTTCTTCTTGACAAGTGGCAAGGAATACAAGTTTTGTACGCCATTCCGAACCAGCAGCAGCTCTCTACCAAATGCTGCTCCCGGAATGAGTAGCTTGATGACAGTACGCCTGCAGGAAACGTCGAGGGGCGAAGAAGAAAAAGAAGAAGCTTGAGGAAGACAGATATTCAGAGTGGATGAGGAGAATTGGCCATTCAGAGCAGCCAGCTTCTTCATAGATGCGAATTCTCGATACCTTCAAAACACTTCCTTGCAGTAAAACCATTCTCCATCTCGCTCCTAATACTCCTCCTAGTCCTAATCCTAGTCCTAGTCGTTCTCCTTCTCACAGATGCCTGATAGCGATACAATTGAAGCTCATGCGGAGCAGAATACAAACGGATAAGAAAAAAAACACTTGCAAAACTTTTCTGAAAAAAAAAGTCTCTTCAAGTGGGGAAAATTGCTTGTTTACTTCCTCCCTCGTAAAGCTGCCTGACGAGCACAAGAAAACCCGCTCTGTTGCTTGACGGGAAGTCCTCGACAACAAGCGATTTCCTCCTTTCGTTGCGTTTTTCGCCGCACAGCAACAGCTAACAGCGCACGACACTACAATGCACTCTCCTGCGTTTTCGCGACTGGGAACGATGGTAACCGGTCATTGCCGGTTCAAAAAAGATCAGGCTCGCTTTTTATTGATTCAAGTGCCGTTGAGGCCGGCTACCAGCGGTCACTCATCTACGGTGACGGGTGGTGACCAGTTTCCCCTCCGCACCCCTCACCGAAAGAAAGAAAGAAGCCTAACTGCAGCGTTCTTTTTTTCCTGGCTAAACTTGGCCAATTGGGTACTCTCTTGTTTGACACACCTCAGCATTAATTAGCAGTAAATGGCGACTGTCTGGTGGACCAATAGATTTTTTTGGCGACTGTCCTGCCTAGTTCTGGCGACATACAGGAACACACTGTCTAAATCTGACGACTTCTAAGTTTTTTGGGTCAAGATATGGCGAATTTTTTTTTAAATCTCAAAAATCCCTTTGTTGGATTCGCGAGCCCCCCTTTTTTTTTTGTCACAAGGTTGCGAAAATTCGCCAAAAGAAAAAAAACACTGACTATAACTCTATAATTAATCTCAAGTTTCAGCACAAGCCAAAAGATCATCTTTCAAAAATCCTCATATAAAAATAGACCTTTTACCTAGGGGCCAAAATCCATTAATCTACTATACTTTATAATGAATCTAAACACAATATCCTTGCCTTGGTAAGCAAGGCCAACAAAAGGACTAAAATAGTTTGAAAAATGAGTTAACAAGAGATGGTACATTATCAAAAATTCGTGACATCACAAATTTCATACATTATTATTCAAGTTCATCCATGAACATATAGTATGTAATGATTGTCTTTAGTTTAAAGTCCTGTAAAGCTTTATTAAAAAAAACACACCATAGATTAGGAAAATGTATAAAGGAATAAATTTTTTTAAAAGGGAGAAGTGACATGACATCCAAGTTGGCTCAGAATAAGTGTGAAAATCTCTCCATGTCTATAATAACCACCTATGGTAAGTCGACCGTATTTATATCTCAAAAATCGACAATTTGTAATAGATCGGCCGTGATGATGGGAGATGTGTTTTGAAGGGGTGAAAGTTGGGAAATAACTAAGCTTGTAGCTATGGCTCGATTGAAGATGGAGGATGCTTGCATTCTTTGTAATGTGATCGAAACTTTTTACAAAGAAAAGTGATTAAAGAAGAAAGATGAAAGCCTTCTAACCTTTTCAAGCTCCAAATGGCATTGGGGCAATCGTGTAAAAACCATATCAACATGTTTGTGTAAACAACCAAATATTTCAATTGTTAAGGGGAGGAATTGATCAATGGGGTGTCAATTGCAATAATTCCTTTTCTTGCCTTGAGTTATATTGAAGGTGATAAATCCTTGAGTTGCGCAAAATCGAGGAAATAAATCCATTCAAGTTGGGTTGGCAATGACAATATCAACTAAAGTGTGAATGTCATCTTTATAAGCACAATGTCAATTCGTTAATGAGAGGAGTTGAATGTGGTTGAAGGAGGCACATGTAATTATTCTCGTTTCACATGGAAACCAACATCTTGCACAATGGCAACAAAGGTGTCGCAAATTACATCATGGGTTCCAATGCATTCGTTGCCATGAACACAACATAAAAGGTGGATGCCCATAGGGTCAATGGGATGTTTGCACACACATTAAGGGATGCTTGCAATTGAAGGATGAAGTAGTTCAAGCCACATACGAAATGTTGTGGAAAAAATTGGAAAAATTAATTGAAAGGCTGGGAAAACTGGTCAAGCTATAAACTAAACATTTGTGCTTGGGCAAAAATGATAAAATTGGGCACGATGAACAATGGAATTTTGAAGTTGAATCATTTGTTGTCTAATGAGTTATTCAAATGGAAGAAAATATGCATGGGCTAGGGGTGGTAAAGATCACATGTTGCCTTGAGGTGTTGTTGAAAAGAAAATGTGTTGTTGTTGATTCGTGTTAAAGTTTCAATAAGGAACGAACGTTGATCAACCATAAACCTAATTGCTATGACTGAAACGACAAGGGCCCAACTCCCTAAATAGGTTGTTGGGGCAATGGTGGATGTCGATATGAACCCAACACTACCAAAAGTTATTGGGAAGGAGGCTTGTTTACAAGTTAGAAGTTCTTATTGTCTCAAAGGATCCTAGATGCAAAAGGCATCCAAACACTTGAAGGAAGGAAGAGTCAAAGGAAATAAAGGACTCCATGAAAGTGGAAGATGGATGTGTGCATCATAAAAAATACAATGGGTGTTGCACGAAACAATGAGTTATAATTCAAAAAACCACCTTAACATCACCCGTTTTAGGGAAATGATTCACATGTCGAACATCCTTTAGTAGGGCATCTTTGATGAAAGATGATGTGAAAGGTTTATTTTTGGTTACGTGTACAAATCGTTGACAAGGCTAAATTATGTTACTTATTTACCTAAAGCCAACATGACATTTAGGTTTGACTTAAGGTTAGGTTTAAACCATGTGACAACTCAAGCTTAAGCTTGATATAATCTACTTGATATTTGAACTAAGCCTAAAATTAAATAGTTTACATATCATTTAGGCTAAACCAAAAGTTAGATAATATATGTGACATAAATCGCAAAACCTTTTTTTAAATTATTATGACAAGTGTTATAATTTTTGAAACACCTTTCAATATTTTTTGCTTACCCAATGTGAGTATCACAAGGAAAAAATGATGCAAGTTTTTACATTTTATAAGGCTTAAATTGAGAATGAATTTGATTTCAATAAAACATGTGGTTGAAGGTAATCATTAAATACAAAATGCATCATTGGTCTCGATGTGATTACATGACAATGTTCAATAAGAAAAATGTTTTCAAATTTTGTTTATAATGTTAAAATATCCTCCTTCAACCAAAAGGTTTAGTGTTCAATCCTTTTTTCAAATTTCTTTTTCCATGAACAAAATGAATGAAAAAAAAAAACATTTGAGTAATTTTTTCAAATTAGATGCCCTAAGGAAATAAAGATTTACAAGGTGAGGAAACCAAATGGTACCCCAATCATGTTCCTTATAAGGAGAAGGGGACGAAATTGTTTCGGGGAACAACTTCTTCAAGGAAAAAAATATTAAACTATTTCAAGGAACAACTTTTCAAAGGAGCAAGTTCTTGAATGTTTGACAAAAAAAATACATGGGATAAAATTTGTCCAAATCAAATGTTATTTCTACCATTGGAAATATTTTGAAACATCTACTACTATAAAGAAATGGGTGTTGATGGCTTGATGCAATAATTCATGATTGGCTC
>Ga0116227_10002933_pt1 | contig 38322 bp, 31 predicted proteins | sample S1TSphgellanicum_FD_89693 | JGI IMG/M metagenome (GOLD analysis project Ga0116227, IMG submission 89693) | Host-associated microbial communities from peat moss isolated from Minnesota, USA - S1T2_Fb - Sphagnum magellanicum MG | ecosystem: Host-associated > Plants > Peat moss > Unclassified...
GTGGTGTTGTGTGTTGTTTGGTGGTTTTGTGTGGTTTGGTGTGTGTTTTTTTTTTTTTGATTTAAAAAATTTGGTGTTTTTTTTTTTTTTTTTTTTTAAATTTCTTCAAAACTTTTGAAAACCAATGTTCTTTGATTCTTGAAATTTAAAAAGAAATTGAAACCACCAATTACTTTTTAAAATCAAATATGAGACAACACTAGTTGTAACTCTAGTTTATAAAACTCATTGATTCTAGGTTCAAGGCATGACATTAATTTGAGTTGAGACCCTTTATTTGGGTTGGCTTCAAGGTTGAATTCAAGGTAAGTTTTAGACCTATTCAACAACATTCAACCCATTGCACTCACTATCTTCATTTGTACATTGAATGAAGCACATAGCCTTTTCAGAGTTCCTATCAAGAAACGACATTTGTCGTCTTCAATTGGTATATTTCGAACCAAGCATAATAAGCAAGGCTTAAAGCAACTTCCTATGAAGAAACCAATCAAATCATCTTTGATTATACCCAAATTGGTTGGATCTTTCAAAAAAGGTCTTTTTAAATTGTAACAAAAACAAAAAGATCTTATTCTTGAACAATGCAATAGAATTGGACCAAACACTTTAGGACTTAAAGATTGTAAACTTTAAGACCTTAAAATCTAAAAAATCTAAACCTAAGACCTTAACCTTTACCTATTCCCAATTGCCATGAAGCCTTTTCTCTTATTATGGTTATGAATTCAGACTTTTTTTAATTAAACAAAGAATATATATATATATATATTGAACACCCCAAAAAAAAAGGTGTAATAAGTTGAACAAACCCTAAATTTCAAATTTATTGACTCACAAATTCATTAAAAAAAAATCACTTGGTTTTGCATAGAGGGCTATATGTGTAATCAAAATTAAGCTAGCTTCTCACCTCTCTGGCCTGAGAAAAAATGTAACTTTCCTTTAATCATGGACAGTCATGATTCATTTGATCAAAGATGCAGATTGTGATGTAAGTTTTTTTTTTGGTTGTTTTGTTCATTAATTTAAGTCACATGTAACAAATCTTCAACTATCATCACTAGTTCATTATTTGTATCATTTATTTAGAACTTACAAACTTTGTTGTGTAACAATCTTGCATTATGGAATAAAAGAGTTCATGGAAAAACATGAAAATCAACAATGGTGTATAATGACATTTTTTATTTGTATGTTTTAAAACACATTTGTTTAGGTTTCAATTGTGATGTTTACCCACTTCAAAGTTTCACTAATGTGCAACTAATTACAATTGATGTGTTAAGGTTTTGTAACTTTTTACATATTTGGACATGTTTATTTACATATTACTATAATTGTTTTTATTTTCCTATGGTTTATCGTTACTTGTCAATTTTTAAAAGTTTTTCCTCATCATAATAGGTCTTTTTTGTTAGCATGTTTTCTTTGAGTGTAGAAAAATGTTGTAAATTTATTTTTTTGGTATTTGCTAGTTCTTCATTTAACAATCAACATAATTTGATCATAGTTGGAAAAATTTTGTTATTTTTGAATCGTATTTCATACATTAGTTCATTTGAGATGTAAAACATTTTTTATCAACTATCTTCAATAATGTAATGATTTTATTTGTTGAAGGTTCTTGATTAATGAACACAGGTTCCTAGCATTGATGAAACTAATGTTGAACCTTAAGTTAGTGGTGAATATGCATTGCATAAATGAATTGGGAAATATTAAAGATGTTGATTTTTTTCATGATGAATTCAAGGTCAGTTCAAAGTAGTTGTTTAATTTTTGGGGCTTTATAATCTATTTTTATTATTTTTAGTTAATATGCATTTTTGTTTTGTTTCTTGATTAGTTTCATAATATTCCAAATATTAACAAGGAATTAGTAAGAACTAATTTAGGTTTGATATAAACAATTGTTCTTCAATGCACCATTGGCTTGTTGTTATTTGCTAAGTACAAGATGTGGTTGGAACATACAAAATCTTGATGCAACATGTGTTTCAATTTATAGATCAGCCATCTCATCCATTGATCTTCTAACCAAAACACAAAGTTAAGCTTTAAAACATATTGTTTGGTTTACATAAATGTTTTTGGAAAGGAATACTTTAGGTTTCCTGAATAAATGGTTCATTAAATACAAATATAAACTATGAAGAAAAAACATAAACAAGTAGGTGCAAATTCATTACCCAAATGTCAGAAGCTTTAGTACATGCTAAAGACAAGATGAACATGTTTGATCATCATGATTAAAAAGCTATTAAAAATAAGTATAAATTTTAATTTGTTTATTTTATTGAAATTTATTTTTTATCATATTATTTCAAACTATTTCATATGTTTATTTTAATGATGATCATGTAGATTCAAAGGTGTAAAGTCAAGCAATACAACAAATCATTTCTATTGAAATAAAGGATGACCATACTTTGATTTTCAATATGGCATATTTCAACAAATAGTAAGCATACAAAAAGTTTAAGGTTGGATTTAAAGTTATTTGTCTTATTTCGTTGTTGTATTCTAATGTATGTTGGATGTTGAAGTTAAATGAACAAGTTATTGAAAGTAGTTTGAATGTTTTTCAAACAATATCCTTTTGAATTCTAGATTTTTTTCATTATATTTCTTAATGTCAATTCACACTTGTTGGTAAAGTTAATGATAAGTTATCACAATACAAATTTGGTTCACATATGGTGATTTAATTTGGTAAATAGGTGACATGTCATGATGACATGGCATATTATACATAAATTACCCCAAAGGTGATAATGTGAGTGGTTAACAATTTGTGCAACAATGAAATCTTACAAAATTTTAAGAGTTTTGTTCCTATCATGAAAGGTAAACTATCCCACACATAACTCATATGATAAATTATTTCAACTCCAAAATTTCTCTACCATAAATTACTTACATAGCCATCACCCAAACATTTTTCACATGTTCAACCATTGCCTACACACACAACCATCGCCCGTGCACTCCTCCCACATAGCCATCACCCACACATTCTTCCCACATAACCATCACCCGTGGACTCTTCATATGTAACCATCGCCCACACACTCTTTGCGTGTAGCCATGGACCGTGCATTCATTGCATTTTGAACCTTCCATCACACCTAAAATTGTGAGCATGCACTTTGTGGTGTAATTTGTAGTGCAGTTTGTTGTATTTTCTAGACATTCAAAGTAAACGAAAAATGAATGCACACTATGTTTTTCTATTTTCTTGAGCACTTGTCATCTATGTAATTTGTTTCTACACAAACCTAGCAAACATGGAAGAAACAAATGGAAGCAATTGTCTTCCACAACAAGAAAAAAATTCAAGGAAAGGAAAAGGAACATGTAAAGGATGATATAATCAAATTCCACATTGTACATTGCCATTTTCATTTGTCACAATTCAAACTAGAGGTGTTACATTTAGTGGTCACAACAATAGTCAAAGAGTTATAACACCAGTTGGAACATTTAAACAAGGCCTTCATGTCAAAGGCAAGGGAATCGAGAGCACGTTGAAATATTAACATTCATACAATGCAAGAAAGTTAAACACATGGTTTTGAAACATCTAATTGATCCACAGTCCCAGATGTTTCATGCCACACAAAAGTGGGAGAAGATAGTTGAGGAATTAAGAATATCACATAATTTTTTTTAAAATCATAATGGTAGAATGTGTAAAGATAAGTGGAATGGTTTAAATTCAAACTACAAAAGAGTTTCAAATTTTCATTTAAGCATTGGTCACCATACTCCATTATGGGATTTGATAGTGGAAGAACATGAGAAGCATCATCTTCCAAGATAGTTCAACACAAAGTTATTGAATCATTTCAAAAAGAAAAAACAATAAACACATATTTGCATGCGAGAAATGTTCACATTAAGGGAAATGGAACGTACATTCCAACATAAAAATAAGATTCACATGATTTTGTGGCTCCTCAAACTTCAATAATGCAAGAACTTGAGAGATAATTACATTGTCGAAAAAAATGTAAGTGGAGGACAATAAACAACAAATGGATCATTAAAAAATTCAAGTAATTTTTGTGAACATGGATGATTTTTATGAGTCCATTCAAGGTTTTTAAGAAAATTTTGTGAACACCCCACTAGTAGCACCTACAAATCCACCAACAACCCCTATAGCTCCTAGGAACACTAGTGTGAAGCACAAAAGGTCTAATGTTTTTCCCCTAGTCATTAAAGCTTTAGACATGAACATCAAAAGCCTTATTGATGCGATGGAGTGCACTAAAAAACATAATGGCAAAATCATGAAACGAACAACCAAAAAACAATTGAAATATTTGAAATCAAGAAAAAGGAAAATCCACCACACAAGCAAAAACATGGTTAATGTTCTTACAAGCTTGAGTTTAGCAATGTGTCATGCATTTATTCAAGACAAAACTAATTTGTTTCCACTTGTACATCTCCTTTCAGATTCATTAGAAGATGAAAATAGACAAGACAACATTCAAATGCTTAATGATGATGAAGAAGAAGCAATTTGAAAGATTCTAAAACCATTTTCAATATCAAAATTTTAGTTTCAAATTTCAAATGTAAACTTTAGTGTTTCAATTTCAAAACTTGCATTATGAGAAATTACGTCCCCCAAAACCACATTGCCTTGTAATTAGAACACAAAAAATAACTTGTATACAACTATTGTGTAATTATCCCTTGCATATCATAATTATTATGCAATTATACCCTTGAAAATACAAGGAATTAATAGATAAAGTATCACATCAAATAATAATTAATTATATTATAGTTGAAAAAGAGTTGAAAAAGGGTCTTTTATACAATATTATATACACACCATACGTACATCCATAGTCAACCATGTTTGATTTTTTGAAGAATTATAATGTAATTGCATGTGACAACTATTTTTAAAATGTTGTAAATGTGTTATTGATGCAACAACTATGTTACAACTAGTAATTCATGTATGATGTACATACATGTGATGATGCCATGTGTTCACATTTTCATTGTTCATTATGGGATACATTTACAATTAGTTTTCAACAATGATTCCCATTGATTCAACTTGTACGGCCAATAATGTGCACTATTGAACTATCAGTGTTTAATTATGTTTTGACTATTGTGTAACAACTCATAGTTTAATAAAAATACAAATTCATATGTAATATTTGATAAAAAAAATCCTATTTCAATAATTTGAGTATTAAATATTAATTCCACTTAATACACTTAATTTCTATGAACTTATTAATTATACTAAATAATTGACTATGATTTTGAATAAATTAGTTTAATTCATATAAATCAATTTTAAATGAACTAACTAATTATGTTAATTAAACTAAATAATATGGATGTATAAGAACAATATTTTTTCATCAAATAATAATCAAATAAATATTCACTTAATTGGGGATACTTAATAACATGAATTAAATAGATTAATTAAAATAATTATTATTTCATCAATAATTATGAAAAAATTAATTATTTAAAATCAATAACAAATAAATTATGTTGATACATATAATTAATTTAAATGTGAAACTAAAAGCAATGTGTATATTATATTAAAACTTCAATTCAGATGTACATATGGGTATGCCTATTCATACCTTGGTTTTTTTTACCCAAATTCATAATTAAAATTTTATTTTTACTAATAAATTATTTGTGAATAAATTAATAATGAATATGTAGTCTATTTAATTGCTATGAAAAAATTATCTAAACTAAATAGTTAACCATTAATATGGATTATAAATCAATTTGATTTAAATAATTAGTTTGTTAATTAAATAAAATAACTAATAATATTTTTCTAATTTTCTAATAATAAATGATTAATTACATTAATTCAAATAATTCGTCCTCTGATAATAAATTATCTGAAATAAAATAATTAAGTATTTGAAATAACTACCTAAAAAATAAAATGAATTAAACTGATTATTTCAAATAATTAATTATATTAATTAAATAGCTGTTATTGATTCTCCAAATTTATTAACTAAATAATTACTAGAATTAGACTAAATAATTTAGATAACTAGTTCACCGGTTAATTAACTCAAATAACCGATCTAGATAATTAATTATCAGATATTTAATTCAAATAATCATTTCAGATAAAATTAGATAATTTTTTTAATAATTAATTATTTGATTCAAAATAATTAATTTAAATAATTACTTCAAATGATTAAATAATTAATAACTAATTGTGTGAGTTACATAATTAAAAACAAACACAAAGCATGTCGAAAAATATTTTTGTATTTACAACTCAAATTGCAATTTAAAAACAACTAAAAGATTTGACCCATTTATTTTTTTTGAATCCCATGTCACAAACTATATAAATAAGGTGTCTTCTCTTATATCTCATATTAAAATACATGTGCCATTTTAAGATGAGCTAGAAAAACTTAACCTTAGAAGCAAAACATAAAATAAAATAAAATATTTACATGACTATTTTTTAATTCACCTAGTCTTATAGTCTCCTACCTACTTGCCTACATAAATAAATAAGTAAGTCCTATTTTTCTACTTACCTATGTAGGTAAAAAGGTAAATAGGTTTGTAGGTCTTAAAACCTACCAACCTACCAACCTATGGCTATGTATTGACCACCTAGTTATTATATATATATAGTTTTTTTTGTTTTTTATTTTATTTAATTTTAAAAATTCAATTAGTATGCCATGTGACAATTTTTTGTTATGCCATATGTAATAGTCTCGAACCATCATTAGCAATTATAATAAACAACGAAATCAATACTTCAAAAAAATTTTAAATTTACAAATCTTCATAATGACACATGTCAAATTTTAATGGATGGATGAAAATTAGTAATTTCAACATGATATTATGGTTGTAGTTATAATGGAATTACATAGTAGTTGAAAATGAATTATTTTGATAGAGTTGCAATAGAATTGCAATGAATTACACTATATACACAATGAGTTACAACTTTTGCAACTCATGCAACTTGTTCAATAACACTCATAACATAAAAATATGATGAGTTCCAAGTGGTCATTGGAACTCAAAAATTGATTTGCAAGGCTAGTTGTAAAACACCCCTTTATCTTATAGTGTTGATTTTCAAAAAAATTCACTTAGAAAATTTTTGTTTCAAATTTTAGATGCAAACTTTAGTCAATGCTTCAATTTTAGTTTCAAAATTTGATTTTCGAATTCGAATTCAATTTCAAATGCAAATTTTAAAGTTTAAAATTACATATTTCAAAATTCATAATATTAAATTAATCTACGCATATGTGGCCTTTAGTTACAAAGGTATTGTTCAAGTTGCATCTATTACATTGTACCAAACATCTCATTCTCATGCAATGGAAGATTTTCACCATCAATGTCATTACCTCTTGTTGCTACATTTATCTATTCATCTATTTGCTTTACACCTACTTATGGCTGATTCTTTTAATCTAGTTGAAACAATAATGATTCTATGTCTTCTTCTTTCCCATCCAAAATCAAATTATGTACCATGCAACAACACATTACAACATCAAATTAAAAAACAATATGTAAATTGGTCTTTAACAAAAGCTCCTTGAACATCTTCTTTAAGATTTCTTAAAAGTTTTCAACCATAATCCTCCTTTGACATAGTTGTGGATTATACAAGGCTTCAAGAAATGTGTGGCATACCCCCAATTGCTTGTGCAACACCATCAATTAAGGTAATAAGGGATAATCTTTGTTGTCTATAAGGTAAGGCCTTATATCCTCTTGTCCACAATTAATTGCAAACAAGTTTTTTTCACTAGCCTTATGGTATAATGAAGAAAGTCTAAAGATCTGAACATCAATGACAAAGCTAAGAATGTAAATGAATACATTTCAAAACCTTTTTCAATGGTCCACAACAACTTGAAATTGGATGTTATAGCCTTTACACTTGAATGAATAAAAATTAGTTGCAATGACTTCCACCTTGGGCTTTTGAACATGGATCTATGTCACATTAGGGCACCATGGATTGCAAGGAGGCCACATAAATCCTTAAACCCATCCATGACCTCAATCAAATTTTTACCCTTTGGCCATTTGAATTTATAATATTAAATGGACAATTGATTTCCCAATTGTAAACAATTCAAAACAATGCAAATACTCATATGCATGGGTTGATTTATATAAACTACATGCTACATGAATATTCAAAGGGTAAGTAGAACCGAATTTGGTTTTTTTCTCCATATCATTGGACTCATGATTTGTGTTAAATGGTACATGAAAAATCTATTCACATGGAAATGTTCTATCCACTTGGAATTGTCATATTATGTCATCAAAAATTGAGAATACTAGGTGGTAAATCAAACCTTAACCCAATCCCCTAGCTCCCTACTCCCTAGTAATGCATATACACATGAAAGTTAATAGTGGTGTAGAATTAGAGCATTGTTCATTGTTTCAGAAATAAACAATGCATCCTCATTTGAAAAAAACATTAGAACATCACACATTATCACATTGTAAGCTTGTAAGACCAATTGCAAAAATGAGGCTAAAATAACAACCTTGAGTGAACACATTTTACAGAAAAACAAACTATAAAAAAAACTACAAAGAACATGGTAAAAGGAAGTTGTAAAAGTTGGAGAAAACATATAAACCACAAAACATAAGAACATGTGCACAAGATTGTAGAATGCTCCAAAAAATTACCATGTGTAAGTTGTGTGCAAGATAACAAAGCACTCCAAGAAATTATTGCGGGTAGGAGAAGAACAAATCATAAAAATTGCACAATTACAAAACATATGAATGAACGAAATAAAAAAACTTACATTATAAAAATCAAAGAGCTTGTGATAGTAAAAAAAACTTAACAAAATCAAAAAGGTTGGAAAAATAAAAAGCTTATTGAAAGCAAGAGTTTACAGAGCTTGCAAAAGATTCCAAAAAAATGAATGTAAAAATCACATGTAGCTTGTAAGAAAAATGCAAAGCGGAAATATCACAAAATGTAAAAAATTCATAGAAATTGCAAGAATCACAAAGCTTGTGGAAATAAACAAATGAATGGAAGAAAAAAAATTATAAAAGGATTTGGAAAGGCAATGGCTTACCTCAAAATGGTGTTGTTCATTGATCTTAATTAATGACAATTTGTCACAAGCTTTTTGCAGTATTGCATAATCAATAGGTGTTTAAACAATGATAGCACATTAACAATAATTACCTCAACATAAATTAGTAATAACCCTAGCTTTTTAACATTGATTAACTTTTAAACTATTTTTTAACATCCTTGTCAAATAAATCCTTTAGTTACCCTTATGTGTGAACTAACCTTTAGTGAATTAAACTTCCTTGACTATTTTTTAAACATCATTGTTATTTTGCTTATTGTTTAGTCATTTTGTTGAAAAGATTGATCAAAATTCTATCAATCATGTTCTAGGTCAAAGATGCCTAGAGAAGGAAAAAAAGCCTTGCAAGTTTTTCAAATACGAATATCCCGTGTTTGCCTCAAAGTTTGAAAGAGACCTTGATTTTAATAATTGGAATTCTACTAAGAGCATGGTAAGTTTGGGATTAGTAAAGTGCAGCAACATGGAGCCCAAGTTGATGAATTAAATTCAAATTTAGTTAAAATTTATATTCAATTAAATTGAAGAAAATTGAGATGCAAATTCACATAAAAAATATATTGAATTTTTACTTTAATTTAACTATGGTGTTTAAAAAGGACATAATTCCAAAAAGACACACCTTTCTATCCCTCTTTACTTGAGAATTAAATAAATAAATTCAATTTGGAACTATGCAAAGGATGACTTATGGAAGTTCAACAAGCCATCCTACCTAAATAGGGTTTGATGAACCAAAGTCCCTAGAATTTGTAACATTAAAAATGCAATATATGTTTTGAAGTTTGTTGGAAATATATGTGAAACATGGAAAGAAAAAAATCAAGTAAGATAGGAAAAAAAAAACCTTTATGTGTAAGGTGCCATCCTCTATGGCTCTAATCTCACTATGAAGAAAGCACCCTCCAAATACACTAGAAATTTTTTAACCTTTTTCACATTTAAAGGGGGACTTCCCTTGTGTAAAACAATGGGATTCTTTTATAGGGTTTTAATCTTTCCCTTGCATATCAACAAGTTTGATGATACCATAATACCTTTTCAAGTTCAATACTTAGGTGCCAAATAATTATTTTATTTTAAAAAAACCCACTTCAATAGTTTTTAAATTTTATGAAATTTCAGCATTTAATTGAAAAAAAAACATAAATTTCCACCAATTTTTTGTATTTTTCAATCCCTTGTAAGGAGGAGAATTTGAGGAAAAATCTAAATTTATAGTGTAAATTTGACTAGTTTTGCTCTTCTCTTTTTTTTTTGGAAAAATTTGCCCAATTTTGAATATCACAAAATTGGAGGGAATTTTTTTTTTGGGACTTAGACAAACATACATGCATGATTATTTTTTAATTATAATGTAATTTTTCCACCAAAAAAAAACCCCGGATTAGTTAGTGATTGTTTTGGTGGTGCATTTTTTGTCATTTTTTGAAAAATATTCTGAAAATAATACTTTTTCATAGATTCTTTTTTTGGGGGGGGGGAAACACACCAAAAAAATAATTTGGGTTTAAAAATTTGCAAAAAAATCACCACAATGTTGCCTACAATATGAAAGTACACTTAAGATTTTTATTTATTTTTTACTTTCATAATTTGAATATTGCGAAAATTGGCTAAACCTACCTACAGATGATTGCCACTTGAGCAAGATCACAAAATTGAAAAAACAAAACAATCCCCCCTCAAAGGTATTTTACAATGATTTACTAAATTACCAGAAAAATCCAGCTGAGTCTCCATGCAGTGTTTTTTTTAAGGAATTTTTGTTTGTAGCCAAAAAGTGGCTATCATCCACAAGAAGGTGTAGAAAATTTTGCAAGCAATTCATGCATGGGAAGATTTAGCCAAATCTGGCTAGAAACTAAATATGAATTATGATGAATCTTTAATTATCCTTCTGACGTTTTTTTACTTTTTTTTTTCCTTGCAGTTCTGGTGATGATTGAGTTTTTTTTTGTTTTTTTGTTTTTTCCAAAATCACTTGATTTTGGAATTTTTTGGTTTCGCCAATAAAAAAGGCTAAACCTAATTGCGCTGTTGGTTCCCGCCCTTCTTCTCCAACCACGCTTCACTTCCGGACTGGTCGGAGAATTGGCGCCAAAAACAAAACGCACAATCAGCCCGGCCCAGCAGCGCACGAGAACGATCGATCGAGCAACCGGTGCATCCATCGCTGTTTCTCGTCTCGCATTTCGATTCACACGCATTGCCTTGGGAGTTTGGAATGCGATCGAGTAGCACAAGAAACTTTTGGCGCTTCGAATGTGATTTTCAGAACTCAGTTTGGTAGTTCGTACTTCATTCTACACCTCCCTCCGGGCCCGCCCCGCTTCTGTTCCGTTCTTGAGGGATTGGTTTTCTAGGCAATACTACGTTATCGCTGTGACATTTGCGCTCAATCGTGGAAGGGTGATAAGCGATGTCGGGCTGGGACGAAGGGAATGTGTTCTATAGTGATCAGAACCTGGAGGATGGAGGTGATGAAAATGGCGATAAACTTGTCACGCGTCACTCTTCGCAGCGCAAGTTCAAGGAGTTTATTCGCAGTTATGGCGATGTCAAAGGTCCTTTTCCCTACAGGTATGTGTGTGAAAGCTCCTTTTTTTTCTTGTGTGTGTGGCGCACTGCTTTTCGCAATGCATGTGTTTGCTTTTGGTTGTTTCTACTGCGCATTACAGATTTTCATGCTGTTGCTTCCTTGGGAAAGTAGATTGTGGCTGTGGCTAGACGTATCTAAAATTCAGATGACTAGACACGATGTTCAGATGTTGAAGTTTGGATGCGTCTTTCGGTGTGTAAGTCAGTCTTACTTACACACGATGCTATTCTTACCACCTTCAACAATTTGTCGCCCGCCGTCAAGCGTAGTGCTACAGCTCTGCTGCCGCAATGAATTATCTATCTTCCGAGCCGTTGTGTCCTGACTTGCTTGTGGTCTATTGTTGGTATCTGGGACAGGGAGAGCTTGCTGCAGAATCCAAAATCCTTACAAGTCGCACTGGAAGACTTGCACAGTTTCGACGATGCTCTCTCTGAAAGACTCCGCCGCATGCCTGCTGAGTATCTTCCTTTGGTAATACCGCTTGCGTTTATATTCCACTTCACCCTAAGGCTCTTGTTCCTTTGGAGATCCAACAATGGACTCCCTCCATTTGAAGACATGCTATTGACACTCCATCTTGCATATCAATGAAGAAGAACAAACTCAGCAGCTATGTCAACAGTTTTTTCTTGGATTCGTGCATTTGCTTGTGTGCAGTTCGAGGTTGCAGCAGCTGAAGTACTGGTGGGGCTTAAGTCCAAAGTGCCTGGAGAAGGGGGTGAGATGGAGGAGCCCAGTACTGGAGATGTGCAGGTGCTTTTGACCTCCAAAGAGAGTCCTGTCTCCATTCGCAATCTTGCTGTAAGTGGACCCTCTCTCCCTCAAGTGTGTGAGAGAATTGAAGCTCATGACTTAACTTTGTTGCATTGCCTTGTCTTGTCTTGTCTTGCTGTCCATAAAATCCTGCCCCCTTTCTGGGTTCCAATACATGCATTTATACTCCTTGGTTGTGCCTTCAGTCTTTCTGCTGTATATCTACAAAGCTCTTCTTTGTGTTCTTGTGCCTAAGGCCAGAACTGGAGTGTCAGTTTAGAAAATTAAGCATCCTCATTGCACACAAAGTCTACTGCATTTTCTGTCTCAAAATGCAATCAATGTCAATTGCAGCTTTTCCATGCTCTTGAAAAATGATGTGTAGAGTCAGCTCCTTCTTCATGACCTTCTTGTATGCTGAATTGCTTATAGATCGCGGCTGTATAATTGGCAGGCCAGCTCAATTTCAAAGTTGGTGAAAATCACAGGAATTGTGATTGCAGCCTCAAGAACAAAGGCAAAAGCTACGTCAGTGACTTTGCTTTGCAAGAATTGCAAGAATATTAAAGTGGTGGCTTGTCGGCCAGGGCTTGGTGGAGCAGTTGTGCCAAGGAGTTGTGATCACATCACACAGGTGTGTTATTTTCATACCATTGTTTTCTGTTCCATGACTTTTTTTGGAAGTGTAACAAGCTCTGACATTTGGTCTTGTGGGTTGGTACTTGCTAGCCTGGAGAGGAGGCATGTCCACTAGATCCTTGGGTCATCATCCCTGATAAGAGTAAATATGTTGATCAGCAGACTCTGAAGCTCCAAGAAAACCCTGAGGTATAAAGTTCTGCTGTAAATCCCATCTTGCTTACTTAATAGCCTTAACAACAGCTTACTTATCACTTGACCATTAAAAGGAGAGTATTGGGAAGCTGGGAGAGAAAGTCAGAGCATCTTGACTGACTGCAATCTGTATCTTTCCAACTTGTTTTGGTGGATCATTTGATGATCAATATCCACCTTAGCATGGTTCCTCTCTCTCTCTCCATGTATCATGAGCTCCCCATTCTTTTCATAATCAGAAGTACAGAGAAGTTCCTAGTATTTATCAAGATATATGTTTCTCCATACTTCAGCTTGACATGGGAAAGGGTAGCTTGTGAGTCTTGAAATTGTGGGAATATTCTGAAGCCTCATGGTAATTATGATTTGCTTGATACTAAGAAATTGTGTGTGAGGTTGTTAATTGGTTATTGAGTTGTCATTTGAAATCCACACAATGGGACAAAGGACTTTATGGGGGGCCTGGTTGTTGGTGGGTTGAACTGCAGGATGTACCCACAGGTGAGCTCCCCCGCAACTTGCTCTTAGCAGTTGACCGAAGTATGGTGCAGTGTATTGTCCCTGGAACTCGGGTCACTGTGGTTGGCATTTACAGCATCTTTCAAGCTGGTGGAAATAAACCTCAGTGAGTAGTGTGACCTCGGTCCACATTCCTTGTACATATTACCGTCTCACAGGAATTAGATCTACTTGACACAAAGCATTTTACCAATCTGCAGATGCTAGTTTGCAGACTGAGCAAGCAGTAACTCATTCTCATTCTTGGATTTGTCCCGAGATACTGTTTTTGATGCCATTGCAATCTAATATCTAACCTGCAGGCAAAAGGGAGCAGTTGCCATACGACAACCATATCTGAGGGTTGTGGGTATGGAGCAAGCATCAGAAGCAACGAGTGGAGGAGCAAACACAAGTACTAGTGATGAGGTTTGACTTTGTAAACTTGTATACATTCGTTGTGAAAGAGGAGGACATTTCTGCATAGTCCTAAGATCTGAATAATTGAGTGGCTCAAATTATTCCCAGGACATGGAATTCAAGGACTTTGCTCGAAGACCTGATGCATACCAAGAAATATGTCGCTTGATAGCACCATCAATATTTGGCCATGATGATGTCAAGAAGGCTGTGGCCTGCCTTCTCTTCAGTGGATCTCGTAAGGTCTGTTCATCACCCACTTGTTGGCACTGCAATTTGAAACTTTGGTGAAGGACCTTTTCTACTTTGTTATGAACTCATGTACTACTTATTGAGTTGAAAGGCTTTTCCATTCAGTCAAATTCAGCCTTTATGTGTGATCATCATTTGGTATTGGGTGAGCAGAGGCTACCTGATGGTGTACAGCTAAGAGGAGATATTAATGTCCTCCTTCTTGGAGACCCTTCCACTGCAAAATCACAGGTACATATTTTAGGTTGAAGTTTATATGCACACAAGATGTTTGTACAATGGTTGCCTGAGTTTTTGGCAAATTGTTATATACTTGTCTTCACCCAATATCTGTAGCCAATGAAGTCAGTGGGGAGTCATGGCAGCTCATCACCACTACTCATGATGAACTTTAGTATCATTATTTGTGAATGTCACATGTAAGGTTGTGACCACAATCATTTTTATCATGTTAGTTTTGATTTGGCTGAAATGATATACTGGCTACCTTCGAAGTGTTGTTGAGTTTTCTTGGCAATCTTATTGAGACAGTTTATCTGTTGACTCTTCGTTGTTTTGCCACATTGTATTTATGCAACACAGTTTCTGAAGTTTGTTGAGAAGACTGCACCCATTGCTGTTTACACCTCTGGAAAGGGTTCGTCTGCTGCTGGACTAACTGCATCAGTCGTGCGGGACTCTAGTTCAGTGAGTTGTTATTCTTCCTTTTATCAATTCAATTTCCACATCACTTCATCATTTCCAGGTGACCAGAATATAGGCAGATACCACAATATTGCAATGTTCTCATCAGTTGTGTTCTGTGAATTGGGACCATGAAGGCCTGGTAGTGGCTTCAATATCCCCTTGTTCCTGAGGGGATCCTGTGCGTTCTGTTTCTTATTCCGTACAATATTCAAGTTTTTTCTGGACTATCTTCTTATTTCCTATGAAGTGTCAGCCATGATCTCTGATCTAGTTTCCCATTCCCAATCTTGGCTAAAGCCTTTTGTGTACATGAAACCATGCAGCGGGAGTTCTATTTGGAGGGAGGTGCAATGGTTCTTGCTGATGGAGGGGTTGTTTGCATTGATGAGTTTGACAAGATGCGGCCAGAAGACAGGTTGGAAATTTCCTGTCTAATCAGAACCTCATTGTACTCCTGGCACAGAATACCTTTTGTTGGCAATTTATTGAACTTTCTGATGCAAGGGTCTTTTGGAGAAAAGGATGTGATCTGAAAAAGATTGCTGATATTCACCCCTGAAGAAAATTTCATTGATGAGAGGGTTTTGGTTGTGTAGAGTGGCTATCCATGAAGCAATGGAGCAGCAGACAATCTCAATTGCTAAAGCCGGTATTACCACTGTCTTGAATTCTCGAACATCTGTGCTGGCAGCTGCAAACCCTCCATCAGGCCGTTATGATGATCTTAAGGTGTGATCCCTATCCCCCTATTTGTAGTTGATCAAGGGTCAAGACTGTCAGGGTCAATTCTTGCTGCTTTATTTCACTAGGCCAATGTTTTGGAGTCCTTTGACTGGTCTTTGTATGTTGGAAATCTCAATGGAATTTTGTCTTTTTTAGTGCATTTGGTTGCTTTGACTACTAATTGGTGGTAATGAAGATGTCTTACTTTCATATTTTTGTCACATTATTCTGGTAAGTCTTGTAAAATTGGTTTATTGATCAAATGCAGACAGCTCAAGAGAATATTGACCTTCAAACAACGATTTTGTCCCGGTTTGACTTGATTTTCATAGTGAAGGATGCCCGAGATCATCAGCGAGATATGGTACAATCTTCACACACTATTTGCAAGTTTCTGAAGGCAAGGAGAAATAATAAAGAATGATGATTGCAAGTATATAGCAACAAATTCAGGAATGAATGAATTGTATGCTTTTACAAGAATGGAGGGAGAAGAGTGGAGAAAGTCATGATATCTCTTTTGGTTGCAGCAAATTGCAAAGCACATTCTCAAAGTGCATGCAAATGCTGATTCTCTGGCAAAAGGTACAGAGGTGCAAGACCAGGAGAATTGGCTGAAAAGGTACATCAAATCTCTTCTGCTCTCTGCCATGTATCGAAATTTGCACTCTTGCTCCCACATCTTCCAGCTTTTTCTGCATGTGGTCAAAATTTCAATCTTTCTTAATCGAGTTTCAAAATGTGTTCATATCAAATTAGCAAGAGAGGTCTTACTCGCCACTGCATGCAGAGCCTACTATTGCTTACACTACTGAATCAGATGCCTTGAGATGGGTCACATTATGTCTGCTTGTTTCAGGTATGTGGAGTGGTCTAGAAGCCACTGCAGTCCTCGCCTTACTGATTCAGCAGCTCAACTGCTCCAAAATAACTATGTGAAGATTAGACAGGTTTGGATGCCATTCATGCTCCTTTGGCACACTTTGAAATGCTCTGAAATTGGGTGCAAGCTTATACCCATCTTTAAACCTGTTTGTGTTGTGTAAACTGTGGACAGCAAATGCGTGAGCAAAACAATGAGAGAGGGAGCTCTCCAATTCCTATCACAGTTCGACAGCTGGAGGCTATTGTACGCATCAGTGAATCCCTAGCAAGAATGCAATTGTAGGTGAAGAGTTCTTTCAAGGGATTCTTGCTTTTGCAATCTCTCTTCATTCCAATTTCATTCACCCAGCCCTCTTTGATGTCTTCTCCATTGTCATCTATACCTCTTTCCCAGACATTTTGCAGAATACTACAATATAATTCCCAACATCTCTACATAACTCTGGTTTTTGGCCATGTGCAGGTCTACAGTTGCTACTGAAGAACATGTGACAGAAGCTTTACGACTTTTTCATGTTTCAACTATGGATGCAGCTCGATCTGGCATCACTGCCAATCTAATTGTTTCTCCTGAAATGAGAGCAGAGATTCAGGTCATTCCAACTTTCCTAAAACTTTTTTCCACCAACTGATGAAGAGTGATGTTAATTAGGGGTGTTGTACTAATAGCCATATAGGTCTGCAGTTTGAGCTGTGGTAGCTTCGTTTGCATTGAGTACTTACACAGGAGGGTATTTCTGGCTGTCAACAGCAAGTGGAATTGCAGGTTAAGCGTCGTATGGGAATTGGCAATTTCCTTTCGGAGCGCCACTTGATCGATGAGCTCATGCGAACAGGCCTTAGCGAATCCACTGTAAGTCATTTCTCTCTTCCTCTCTGTGACAACTGCAAATCTGAAAAGCTTGTACAAACCTGGTATATCAAGGTGAGAGCTGTTACCTTAGCAATCCACTGCAAACTCTCTGGTGGCTGTCATTCTGTCAGCTTTTCCACCTACACATTTCAAGTACTCAACTCCACTTTCTCCATAAGCTTGCTCAATAAACTCCTGTACGCTCCATAAGCGTGAAAAGCTCAGGGCAGTATCTATTCAGTCGTACTTCCTCTGAATTGAGTACTGAGATTCTTATTCTGATAATGCAGGTCCGACGAGCCCTCATTGTGATGTCACAACGGGGTGAGATTGAATACAAGAGGGAGAGACGCATAATTGTCCGCAAGTCATAGGAACAAGCCAACATTCTTGTTGGATTACTGGGCCTCCCTCTACAGTGGCTCTGGCCTAGCAGTACCACAAAGGTTAATACTTAGTACCAAGGGGTAACTCACCAATCATGTAATCTCGAGACTTTCAACGACCTGACTCTGATGCTTTCACTTTGAAGCTCGAATGGGTGGTGCAATTTGTAGTTAGCACAGCCTCATGATGCTGAATTGAACCTTTCAGAGGAGGTTTTCTGGCTCACAATGCTGAAATGAACCTGTATATTGGAGTTTTTTTGGGCCAATGAACTGACACGTGTGGGACCTGACAAAACTCTAGTTTGGGGGATTGTATGTAGCCTAAATCTGGTGGCGATCCTGAAGAGAAACTATATCAAACATTTGTGCTATTGATTCCAGGTACTTCTCACTGTATTCTTGCCATTTAATAACCGATAGCTTCTCTCATATGGGTAAATTGACTTGTAGGAAAACATAACGCTCTTTCACGTTCGAAAATCATATGAATGAGCATTGTCTATTTCTTGATATGTTTTGTATGTAAAACCCTAACTCTTCTTCCCAGAAATAAAAGAGGACAGACCTCAAAACCATGGGCACAAGTTGTTGCCCTTCCCAAGTCCCATAGAATCTCCCACAAGGGCTCCATGCGGGGTTTATAGCATAATTCTTCCTCCATCAATTTGGACCCTAGTTGTTGTAGTTCATGGCAATGCTTGGCCAGGTCTTTTGGAGTACACTATTGGGGGCAGGGGGGTCCACAAATAACAATAATAATAAGAATAATAAGAATGCTAATGGATTAGTTTCATGCTTTTGACCTCCCATTCTATTCTACAGTGCTTCAATGCCCACCAATATACGACTCAAAAAACAAACATTGAACTAACATTGAAAGCTCTAAATGATTATGTCGATGGATTGTTCATACTTATCCTACTTGTAATGTGGCCGCCAGCCATGACCTTTGGGCAAGTCATGGCCTCCATTATATTATTTATATGCTTTGTGGATATGCAGCACCTTCCAATCGAGTACATCATACACTAACTAACCAACACTCTTTTCACTTTCCCATTCAAGTATAAATATAATTAGACTAGTGTGAACCCCGTGCATAATGCACAGGTGTGTTATTTCAACAATGTTTGTATATAGGGGAAAAAAATTGCCCAACTTTTTATTACCTCTTTTTAGACACAAAAAAGAAAGGAGGACTTGTGTTAAGTAGTAGATATCCAAACTTTGGATAAGACCAACTAGTTTTTTAAATTTTCTTTATTGCTGGGATTGTGGGTCAATTGGGAAGTGTCCATCTATCCTTATAATCCCTTATAGTTTTTACTAATATACAAATTTGAAGTTATGGGTAGTTATAATTGTAAATTGGCAGTTATTTGCATATATAACTTACATACTACAAGACAACTTTTATAGAAGGAAATGAAGCCCTTCCAAAATTGGCATGTTCTCTATATCAAACTTCTTTATGTGTGTGTATATATATATAATTATTGATATATTTTTTTTAATGTTTTTTTTTGGGGGTAAAGTAAAGCAAACATGCACCCATTTTCTTAGTTCTTATCCAGAACGATCCTAAAAGTTAGTGTGAGTAGTTGGTGGGGGGCAAGATGTAATGTGTAAGGTAAACCCCAAGGGTCCCAAAAGAAGGGGCCCTATGATGATGAGGTGGTGGTAGTAGCTGAGTCTGGCCCCTACCTTTATCAAAAAAAGTGTCTTCCCACTCATGCACTACTTATCCATCATAAGGGCACCCAGGGTAAGGTTATCAGAAACCTCAACATACATAGATCACAAGGTGTATGAGGGGCAAGGTAAGGTTATCAGAAACCTCAACATACGAAGATCACAAGGTGTATGAGGGGCAAGGTAAGGTTATCAGAAACCTCAACATACGAAGATCACAAGGTGTATGAGGGGCAAGGTTCCTACACCTACTCGGGTAAAAGTGGGAGGGACCCTACACCATATAGTGGTGTAAAGATCCTTCCCAGTTTCCCAAGTAGTTGTAAGTGTAATGTCCCTACTCTTTTTCTAGAAGAGGTATTAATGGATAGATATAAGGTGCCCTCCAAATATACTAGAAAAATTTTCAAGAGATTTTTTTTAAAGAAAATTTATTCATAGTGCTTTTCCTCTCATTTTTTATTTTTTATTTTTTTTCAGTTTTTCAATGTTGCTAGAGTGACTAAACATTAATAACAAGATTTAATCACATTGGCTACAGAGCAAATCTTACAATAGATTTTTATTTATTTTTTCAAAACCCTTCTTTATTGTTGCTACCTGCTAGAGCCTAAGATAAAAAATTTGAACCCTCCCCCCCCCCCAAAAAAAAAAAAAAAAAAAAAAAAGAGAAATAAAAGAGGGAAAAAAAAAGTGTAGGTACTTGTAAAGCTTGGTACAAAAATGAAGAAATACTTTAAAAAACTCCACAGAAAACTCATACAGAAGTGTGTGACTTTAGGAGCAAGTAACTGCAACTACAAGTTGATTCATCCTCTTTCTTTCTTCATACCCTTTCTCTCACTTTTCTCCTTCCCAGTTTGTTGGCCTTGCCTACCAAGGGCAAGGATATTGTGTTTAGATTCATTGTAGAGTATAGTAGCTTAATGGATTTTGGCCCCTAGGTAATAATAAATCATAGGTCTATTTTTATATGAGAATTTTTGAAAGATGATGATATTTTGGCTTGTGTTTGAAACTTGAGATTAGTTATAGAGTCTTATGATATCTTGAAGGATTTTGGGTTTCTTTTAAGAGGATTTTTTTGAAGATTATATTTTTGCATGGTGAAATATTTGAATTTTTATAAGTTTTTTTTTTTTGCCTTAAGATACTTTTTAATGTAAATGGCAAGGCCACAATGTGTGATACACCCCTTGTTTCTTTGTTGGCTAAGCCTAAGAAAATACTTTATTTATATTTATTTATTTATTTATTTCTAACTTAGCACCCTCAGAAAATCCTCAAACAGATTTAACATTAATTGGCAACAGGTTGCTTTCTAGAAACCCATGGTAAAAATTCTTTCTTTCATTTTAATTAATTGTTAGTATGTCTTTTTATATGCATTTGAAACACACGAAATGAAACTCGTATGCCAAGATTAGCATCAAACTGTTTGGCGAAAAATTCAACCCTATCCAAACAATGAAAAAATAATATTAAAAAAATTCCTCAAAACTAAAAACTCAGTTGAAAAAATGTGATGAAATTTTCTCTCAAAACGTTTTCTTCCCCAAAAGTTAATGAATTTGATTTTTTTTAAACAGAGAATTTGCTACAAAATATTCCTGTTTTAATATATTTTTTTGGGGGTGGGGTCATCGGGATGTAGAAATTCACCACAAATAAGAAAATACCAATGACAAAATGATGTAGCCTAGTTTTCATTCGGTCCCACATTTTTGTTTGAGAAATGTTGGTCAAGTGTTATTGCAAAAATGTGAGTATAAATTTTTTTTTATTGGGAACTTCATGGAATATTTTTGATGTGAAATATATGCTTTTCATGTGCTCTTCTTGAACCTTGAGTGGTCTCCACACTTTGTTAAGTTCTTAGGTATAGACATGGAATGCATGAAGTCAGCCAGGTGGGGTTGCATGATTTTTGGACCATTAATTTATTTTTATTTTTTTTCCCCTGAAAGGACACCTAAAATGTTTCGGTGGCAGTTTGATGGGTGCATGTATTTTCAGAGCACTAGTAGTTGAGACATGTATGTAGTATGTATTATGTACTATGTACCTCAGTTTCGAACTCTGGCGGTGGATACTTAGAGCATCTCCAGCTGTGCTCAGTATGTGACCCTGAAAACATATTTTTCACGTCCATGTTTACCCATAAAACTGAAACTGGGACAGCAAATAGGTGGGGGACTACTAATACCAAACCACTTGGACCAATCTATGAATGAAGGAAGGTAGTTTGTTTTGTTTTGTTTTGTAGTTATGAGATCCATCAAACTGGGATGCTTCAGATCGTGTTCTTGGTGTCTTTGGAAAGCTGTCGATGAGGAGGGGTAGTGCAGGGGCTTGGTTCCATGATGTTTGGAGTTTGGACTTGCTGTGCAAAAGTTCTTGAATATTGAATGATTTCTTCACTGAAAATTAAATTAAATTGTAGCAAAATTTTGTGGAGGAATTGGCATGTGCCTTTGATGTTGTTGGAAAGATCTTGATGAGGAGGATACACTGGAATTTATTTGGTAAGATTTGGATTCAGAATGTCGGAAATATTGATTTTTAAGTGATTTCTGCTGCTGAAAATTCAAATAGGTTCCAAAAAACCAGGTTTTGGAAGGAAAAATCAGTTGAGGGCAGGGTAACAATTGAAGGCATGATTTCCTTTCATATTTGGCTGTTCAAAAAATCAATACATACATTGCAAAACAATGTTCACATGTTGAGTTTCCTTATTTTGTAATCGGTTCACACTTGGGGCAACGGCACAAGCCACACTAGTCATTATGATAAGCTAATCAGAAACACTGAGCACCAGTCAGATCATATTTATTACATTCTGCATTCCTTGCTGTGTCTTTCACCGGCCACTGCAAATTGTGAAATTATGCTTAGTAAAAACTATTTCCCTGAGCCAAATCGGCATGTTTTGGCTTTTCTTCATCCAATTTGATTATGCAGGATCACATACTGAGCAGTGGAGCACGACTAGAGATGCTCTTAGGTACTAGGGTACCACCACTCCTCCACAGCACCCTAAAATATAGGGACTCCAAACTAGCTATCCAGATGTTTCTACCAATAGCAACAAAAGTCGGCTATGTGTAATTACAAAATTAAAAATAGGGTATGCAATACTATGGGGATAGGCTCCTAGGCATACAACGAGAGAGAGAGAGAGAGAGAGAGAGAGTGTGTGTGTGTGGATGACTTTTTCAAAGTCATCCATTTTTTCTTTTTAGTGCAGGTGCTATTATCGTGAACCAACACCCACATTGGTGTTACTTGTAATATGGATATAAAAAGTGGATGACCCTAGAAAAATCATCCACTAATTTTCCTTGTAGGCTTCCCCATGATAGCCTCCCAAATTGCCATCCCTATTATTTAGCTAGCCTAACAAGTATTCTTCCTTATTTTTTGGCCATGTATAGCATCTTAGATTTTTTGTTTTTGTTCTCTCATAGTAGCCCCCTAGGTTTCCTTCCTTTTCTTTAAGGGATGTACAACATTTTTCATTTGTTATTCTTTATTTATATATAGTTTGATAGGAGTTAGAGAAGAGCTAGGTCATCTTGATGCCTTGAATAATATATGTTCATACGAGATGATTTTATTTTTTTGGATAAGGAGACAATTTGTATTTTGGATTTAGTGTTTTAAAAAATATTTCAACTTCAAATTGAAAGACATTTGCATTTTTTAAGCTTCCCCCACCCCCCACCCAAATATATCATATGGCATTTGTAGGTGAACCTCACAATCCAAAGGGCGAGGATTAGGATTATTTTTAGAAACACTTTGATGCCTTGTCATTTGAGGTCCATATAGAAATACTAGATTTTCATTGGTTTTAAATGCCTTCCAAAGAATTTGTGAAAGGTATCTAATCATTTCCTAATAAATATTCTTTTAAGACTAAATGTTTTCATTTCAAATTTTTTAATGTTTGGTTAAATTGACATTAGTCTTGATGACATTTGTTCAACCTCTTTACATATTTTTGCATTAAACATAAAATTGATCACAAGAGGCACATGTCATTATTAGTAGACTTTAAATAAGAGCAAAAAATGAAATGCACCATTAAGTTTGACATCAGAGGACCATTGTCAAACTAAAATATATATATATATATATATATATATATATAAATTTTTTTTGGAATGTAATTTAATTATCACAAACATATTATTTACTCTTGTTTCTTAAAAAAAAAGATTAAATTCTTTTGTGGTACAATGGTTAAGAACGACCTCTTCAAGCAGAAGATTTTAAGTTTAATTTTTCTTCTAACAAAGCATCTTCTTCCACAGATGGCTTTCTTGGATGAATTCCGTGTTAAATGTTCCTTAATGAGCCATCTAATGAAGAAGGTAGTTCTTGAAATATTTTCAATGTGCAACTTGACACATTTTCCTGTCAAGTTGTCAAGTGAAGGAAGAAGGGTTGGGCTAAGTTTCTTGGGAAGAAGATAAATGTGTAATATTATTTTTTAAATTAAAAAAAATCCTTCATTCATAATTAAAACTTGAAGAAGGGCAATTCTGGAAGGCAACACAACCATTTCTTTGCCATTTCTTGGGGGAACATAGGCATTTCCCCAAGGAACACAACCAACAAAAACATTTTCATGGGGACACCCTAAGGAACATAACCATCCCTCATAAAGAACACAAACATCTCCATGAGGAACATAATTATCTCCCTTAACAAACACAACCAACAAAAACATTTTCATGGGGACACCCTAAGGAACATAACCATCCCTCATAAAGAACACAAACATCTCCATGAGGAACATAATTATCTCCCTTAACAAACACAAACATCTTTCCAAATAACACAACCATTTACAAAGGAAGCGCAAAAATTTCCCTTGGAACACCTTGGGGAACATAATTAACTCCCCTAGGGAGCATAAACATCTCCCCATGAAACATTTTTCCAAGGAAGACAAACATTTCCTTAGGAACACCACCATGAGGAACACAACCATTTCACTAGGGAGCATAAGCATCTCCCTAAGGAACACACACATCTCCTTTAGAAACACCTTGAGAAATACAACCATTTCCCCAAGTATCACATGTTCTTTTGAGTTGGAGACTAAGCTGCATTGAATTCATTGACAATTGTTTGGTGCACATCAACAGATGATGGGGGACAACAATGGTAGCTATAGAAGACAAGGTGAAAAGGAGGTGAGTAGGGAGTGACGTGGATAAGCATATCATCAGAAGCGCAGAGTTGAAGGGTAAGACATCAAGATAAGGGGTGACTTTGTGTAAGGTAGGAGAAGGAAAGGAGAATTGGATGATTCCATTGAACATTAGAACCTAAAGTTTCTTCTACTTTGGACTTTGAGAAGTTGAAAGTAAAGAATAAGGAAAGGAGGTTGTAGGTATATGCTTTATCAATAGGAGTAGGAAGCCTTGGCTGGACAGCGTGATGTACAGTTGCATGGTCAGAAGGTGAATTTTTTTTTGGTGTCTGGGTTAATGAGGAAGGTCAAGGGGATTGGAGAAACGGAATTGCGATCTCAAGTTAGAAGTCAAATGTGATGGAAGGCTCTTGAGAAAGCTAGGTATTGGTAGTTAGGGCTCCAGCCTACTGCTGTCAAAACCAAACACCCGCACTGAATCAATTCAAGGGGGAGCAAATAAAAATATAATGCTTATAGATCACAAAGCAACAGACAACCCATAGTGGAGGGAAATAGGGTACAAATGGTCTTCAAGTGATATCACACACCTTACCAAGTCCAGAAGTGACAAGGAGATATGCATACCAATTTTACCCTTTGGACATTACAAAGAAAAAGAAGACCAAAAAGTCCTTAAGTACGTCTACTGGATAGGGTACCAAGGTGGAATCTTGGTAACTCAGAGTTCCAGTACACTCCTGCATTGATGAGAGCCAGCATCTGTGCCATTCTCGCCACCTCTGCATGACTACTGCAGCACAGATGCCAGATGTGCAAGAATTGTACTGGTCTAGCTCCAGTTTGATGCATAAATTCAACAAACAGGATCAGTTTTGTCACTTGAATCAGCAAACAAATGCTATTCCATCGAAAAGCACTGAAACTCATCACAGGGGACTAGGACAATTGATTGGGAAAAACAGACCACACTTGACCAGCACCACAACAGGGCCTTGCCTCTTCAAGAAATCAAACTTGAAAGTGATCCCATGCTCTGAAAGTTTTTCGGCTGGACATGGCTTCTTCACAGCCAGTCTCAGAGTGTTCCAAGACCTACCACACCCATGAGATAAGCCACCTGTTGACAGGTACAGAAACCAAAACCAACCGGAAGGGATTGCCTCTCTTCTTCCGCTATCAAATTCTACTAAGAGAAGACTGGACCAGTAAAATAAAGGATATACATACAGATAGTGTAGTGTACAAGAAATGTCTCATATCAGGCCACAAACTCTGTGTCAGAGACCTCCATATTCCTGTGGAGACCAATTGGCTTCACATCATCCTCAAACTGGTTGTCCACAATATACCTGACCAACCATGCCCCCACTCAAATGTCAAGAAATCGAAGAAAGAAAGAAGTGCAACCAATGCGCCAATAGTTTAGTACAAGAGTGTCCACATTTTGAGCATCCCATAGGTAAAATAGCTTTCAAACTGTGGTGATCAGAAAGCATTCTACAGAAAAGTATAAACGAGTGTGAGAACGTACAACTCCTTCAACATTTTGTGGCTATATAACGCCTTCGGAATCTTTCCAGAAAGATTATTCCCATCAAGGTACCTGTGTATCCAACAGGCTCATATTCTTACTCACATGACCACAAGAAGGGAACATGGAAACGGAAATCCAGCATATCCAACATGGACAAATGCATACAAACTGGCAAAGGGATTGGTTTGATATTTAGCAATGATAAACAGATATGTTTCATGAAAATGAGACAAACAAAAACAAAAGTGATTCCAGTTGATGGGTGACACAGAGAAGCATGTCAAAGGAAAATTACAGGTAAGTTAGTTTCAGTAAATGTGCCAAGGAGTCGGGAATTGAACCACTTAGTTGATTATGTGACAAATACCTGCCACAAAGTCCCAAGTCAAAACCTTTGAGACCAGAGAGGCCTCCAACTTTTGTCTTCATACCTGAATATTGTAGAGGTCCTTCAAGGTATACATATCACCATTAGCTTTGGTGTCTGTCTCTTGGTTTAAAGCAAATCTTGAAACAAACAGTAATATGTAGACAGACAATGGTAGCCCTTGTGACTGTTGACTGTCACTTTCATCATGTATGACAGAAACAAGCTACCAATCCTGCTCAATGACTTTTACTCATCACTGATGATGTAAATGAACAAAGTGAACATACATGGGGTTGAGCAATCCCAGAAGCAACTGGAAAAAAATCATCAGACATGAGTTAAAAGCTACAAAAACTGATGGAAAACTCACAGAATTTCAAGCTCCTTAAGCTGTGCTAAGTCTGCTGGAATGGATCCTGAGAACCAGTTGTCATTCAAGTAGCTGTTCCCAATAGCAGCCCACCAGAGCTGGTTACATGAACATCTCTCAACTGCAATGATAATGCAGAAGCTTCACAAACCCCTTATTTGCTAAGGAAAAAATCTGGTGACAACTCATAGATCAAGGATGAACAGGCTGCCAAACTCAAAGTTCTCAAAAAAAAAAGTTCACAATTATACAGGAGTAAGAAAGATCACTAACAGAACGCGAAGTAAAGGAAAGCGACCCTCAGACCCAATGAGCTCCTTAATGCTTCCAGTCAAATGATTGTTGCTGACATCTCTGCAACAGCCAGTTCATCTTTTTATCTCTGTAAGGACAAAAAAAGTCATCCAATATCTAGAGGGCTTTGCCATAGGTATAAATTACAGCCTAAAAAATCTCCACCTCCAATCATGCCAGGCAATTTGCATTTTGTCCCTGCAAGAGGTAGACATTAGGCACACTTCATAACATTGTGCTAGCTAAGGGAAAACAATAAGCTTTTGAATAGTTTTTTTTGGAATTACATGTATTCCAAATCACTTACTATAAAGCTTTGACATGCAAGACCATCTCATGACTAGGATAAAGCAAAAATAATTTGGTTGAATAGCAACAAATAGATTAAGAAGAGAACACAGAGTGTTCTTACAAGTGTCGTAGTTCAGGCAAATCTCCTAGCTCAAGAGGAACCTGCCCCGTCAGCTTATTCTCATTCAAATACAAGTATCGTAGACCTTTCAGTTCAGCAACCTCAGTTGGAATGCCTCCTCTCAAGGTGTTGAAACTCAAGAATCTGCAAACTCACTATATGCATTCTCAGAGTTTCGTCAAAGTGGATGAGGAAAGCATTGTATTATATTATACAGCACCATGCTTCAGTTCAAGCATTTGAAATTTTTTTGTAGCTAGCACAGCTTCAAAGCAAACTCCAGTAATTTCACACCAGCTGCTCAGCAAAGATAACAGCAACATGATTAGGACAAACATGGAGCCAAGTGGAAAACTAGTCATTGGTTCATACATATGTAAAAGTTGGACCAAGTTGCTGGCACAATTAGACTACCCCACCATCAGCACCCTACCAAAGAAACTGATGGAATAGTCAAAGTAAACAGAAGAGCAACTTACAAGCCCTTGAGCTGTTTCAGCTCACCAAGCTCAACAGGGATGGCATCCTGCAACTTGTTACCCCGCAGGTTCCTGCATTGCAAAAGACCAAATCATCTGTGACTGTATGCCAGCAGAAGAAACCACATGTTCATTTGTCTCTTTTGCATTTCAGACTCATCATATAACCTTATCTACATCCAACCTCTGACAGGAGTAGAGCAAAATCAGACACAAACAAAAAAGTCAAAGTTTGCAACCATTGATACTTGAAGCATATTATGAGTGGGGGGTGTCCTCACAGTGTAATCAGCTGAGTTAGACGACTAATCTCGGGAGGAAGCACACCTGTAAGTTTGTTTCCATGCAAATCCCTGCCCATGCACAAGTATATTGTAAGAATTCAACATACCCACAAAATCTAAGGGTTGCTATTAAAACTGGCAAAAGATGCAGAACTATCAACCATCTGTACATACCTATTAAAGCAAACACTATGAGATTGAAATACCTAGCATGTGAAGTTGCCCACAAGCCATCTAAATGCAAGTATCAAGAAATAGAAAAATGCAGGTTCGGTGAAAAACACTGCACAAAAGAGAATATTCCCATGGTTGTCTCCCCCTATTGCTTTTCAGGCAACAAGAAATAATGGACATAATCTTGGTGCTGCTTCTGAGTTGACAGCAGCTCACTAATTCCCTTGTCCCTACATCTCTACTCCCTTTCCAGATTATGAAATAGGCATGCTGATAGAAGCTAGTAACTGAAGTTGATGAGATTTGGGAAACGCACAGCTTCTTGAGATCCAGCAATTTTGTCACAGCCAAAGGAAATGGACCCATGATCATACCTTGAATAAGCTCTCTGCACATGCACAACAAACCCAAAGTGTGGCAAACATGTGTAACTCAGAAGAAGTTCGTTTGTGCCAATGTCAGATCATTTCATAATTGGACAAAGTTTCCAATTAGACAAATGAATATGTACTGGGAGGGACCCCATGTCTGCAGTGTGGCCATTTCCCATATATGAAGATCAGACATTGCTGGTAAGGTCCTGGTAAACTTGCACACCCACTTCTTGAGTCATCATATGCACCTTGCATCCAGAAGAATTATCTTTCATAAGAATAGAGAAATCTCCATTCTCATGATGAAGAAGAAACAGCAAGGTTAACACTTGCTCAGGAAGCCACAGAAAGAACCAAACAAGGGGAGACAAAAAACAAAAAACACACACCGGTATGAACAAAAGTGCCAGTCTCACACCTGTTCAGGGACCATCAACAGTAGTAAGGTATCCAGAAGAAAGGTATTTGAAATATGCCCTCATGCTATAGGAATAAACCAAGGCTGTTGAGGCGTGCTCATCACCAGCTCTTGTGACCTCATTTTACTTGTAATAAGATCAAATAGAGTCCAGGAAGACTTCAGTTCAATTCTAAATAAGTCATCATTTTGCACTGCAGGTTCTGTTCAAGAGTATATAGACTAAGAGACAAATTTAGGGTTTGGGGTTTAGGATTTAGGGTAACGGAAATTTATGGCAGGAATTCTGTTCTCATTCCATAAAACAATTCGTGACAGAAGTGCATAAAAAGTTAAACAAAAAATATGACAAACAAATTGGATGCCCAGGTACAAGTAAGCACAGCTCCACCGGTGCTCAGTGCATGACCCTCGAAAAGTATTTGTTGCATCCAAGACTAGTTATATACTTTTCCCCAACCCCACTCATAAAACTAAAACTGGGACTGCAAACAGGCGGGAGACTACTAATAGCAACCCACCTGGACCAATCAAACTATCTAGCCAATCGGCAGCAGGTGTTAGTCTCTGCTGTGCCTTTTACCTGAATCAGCATCCTGTGGAAAAATGCTGGTTCAATATCGTTTTGCTGCACCAAACCAGCATGTTTTGACTTTTCTTCATTCAAATTTCTTTTGCTGAGCCACATACTGAGCACCAATGGAGCTGCTCTAAGAAGGTGGTGGATCACAGAGGAGAAAGAAGGCACTGAAAGAGAGACCAGAGCAACTCACAGTTCTGTGACAACACGAAACTCTGTTTCTTTTGGAGGTGAGCAAGTGATGCCAATCCATGGTGCAATGTCTCCATCTCCACATGGATCATCCCCCGTCCATGCAAACAAAACCTTCCACCCCAAGGATCCTTTGATCTCATTCAATGCCTTCACTGCAAACCCCAAAATGCAACAGTATTTGGGACTGACTTTTGAACAACAGTTTTTTGTCAGGATATCAATGCCATCTCCCTCTTGCCCCACCTCCAACATTCCCCGACAGGACTCCAAAAGCCCTTGCACTCTCCCCCCGAAAACCTCATTGCACTGTCGGTTTTCTCTTCCCCATTTTGTCTCACATTCCTGCGGGCGAAAAAACAAGACCCTAACAAAAAGCAAAGGAAAAAGGCGCGGATTGTGGTGATGACGAATAAAACGTTTACCGTCGCGCGTCAGTGTTTTGGAGTTCACAAAGTAGGGAAGAAGAAGAAGCAGCAGCAGCAACAAGAACGAGAAACGCAAGGACGTGGTCGCCATCTCCGCTGCTGCAACAACCAAACCAAACCCAACCCAGGATGACAACAAACGCACTTGCAAAACCCTAAAAAACTTCGTATGCATTTGTAACCCTAACCGGTGGTGGGCGGGTATTTCATTTCTGTCGACAACCTCTGGTTCCTTGTTAACGTGTTTCAAAATCGGAGAACCGTCAAGTTTCGGGTTATTGGGGAAAAGAACAAATTCGGCAATCAAAGAACCGTCGATTCGAGTTATTTTTCCAAATTCATCAAAGAACTGGTGGCCCTAGGTCGAGGGCATTACCAAAATAAGGGTGCACCAGGTGATAGCCAAGTGCAGGCTCATTTTGGTGATGCCTGGTTCCAATACTCATGTGTTCTCCATTGGTTGCAAACTCCCTCAAGCTATCGCCCTCAGAGGTTCCAATACTCATGTGTTCTCCATTGGTTGCAAACTCCCTCAAGCTATCGCCCTCAGAGGTTCCAATACTCATGTGTTCTCCATTGGTCGCAAACTCCCTCAAGCTATCGCCCTCATGCGACCCTCCCTCAGAAGAACCCACTCCTATGGGAACCTCCCCTACAACAAAAACAACTCCATCCAAGATAACTAGCAACAAATGATTGTAGACTAGCAACAACAAATGAAACAAGATAAATATTTGCTCAGAGAAGTGACATTAAGCACAAATAGCACAAAGTCAATGTGACTCATTTCACTTTTGTGCATTACCCACCCTATTAATAATGCACATCATGTTTTACCGAAAGAAGCATCCATTTGTGAATGTCTTGATGAACTAGGCAGTTCAAGTGTGGGGACACAAGGGCTTTTCAAATCAACCATTGAGTGTCACAAGTTGTGTTGGATATCACATTTGAAAGAGGAAGAAACAGATACAATCAATATTGTCACATAGTTACCAAATCATTCTACAACAAAAACTTTTGTTTAGAATAAAACCAACATATGTACACATCTACAATCAATGTTTTGTGAATATGAATTAAGAAATGGTGCTTGTCAAAGAGTAGGCACACAAGATCATAGTGTGAAGCAATTGTGCATCAAAGCTTGAAGAAGTCATGTGTCTCCTGGACTTTAGGGTTTGGGAAGTTTATATAGTCCACAAAATTTTAATTTTCATCACCTGAAATGAAGGAAAACTTGGGATTTCATCACTTCCAACACTGATTTTTAAAACTGCATTCATATTTTTAAAAAGTCATTTTAAAGAAACTTGCCAACCCTCTAATGATATTGGTCAATCATAGACAAAACCCATTGTTATATAAGACAACAATGAAAGGTATATAATATATATATATATATATATATATATATATATATATATATATTTTAAAACTCAACTTTTTATGTTGACAAAAAACTTAGCCTATCAAGATTCACCATCATACAATGCAAAGTAAAATTTGAAGATGGTTCTATTAAATCAATATGGACATATTTGAGCTAAAACAAATCAATGAATATAATAATTCACTGCATAGGTTTACACAATTAAAATCATATAATAATTTCAAAGTCTCATGAATGCTTGATGAATCAAACACAACCATGTTTCCAATATATAAGTAGATTTTAAAATAATTAAAATAGCCAAAAACCACATTTTAAGCATTTTAACCAATGTTTGAAAACGGTGTCAACATGATTTCAATGCTATTTAGATTATATTTGACCAATCCTGAGATGCCACATCAGCTTATCAAATTGCTCGTCAAAACACTCAAGATGCGCGCCATTGGCTCCTTTTATCCTTAATGTATCTATTGACAAGAATGGACATTTCCAAAGTTTGATTCAATTAAGGTTAGTTAAAGCATGTAAGTGCACCTCAATTATTTTGAAGGTAACAATCTACATGGGATGACAACCTTGTATACATGATATTATGGAAGGTAGCGTGTACATGGTATCTACAAGTACATGTACATGGCCAGAGCTCTAGGTGGATCGTAAAGCTTACAACAACTTGTGTGATCTCAGGTCGGGTGAACTCAAGTCACTCTGTTTTTCTCATCTCTATTCTCTCAAAGTTTCAACTATCAATTTCCAACAACTATCTCTGGAATTCCAACAATTAAGCCGAGGTCTTACAGCTGGAAAGGGAAACAAATTAGCAGTAAGAGATGGTGAGGGAGCAGCCAACAAGTTTTGGTGCTAATGTGGGAATGTATGCAGGCATGGAATCACCCTCACAATTAGCCTTCTAAAACAAAGCATTCAACCCCAAGCTGATTTATCACCCCAGGCCAAGGTGTATACTGAAACTTTGCAAACAAATGACTTCCAAACCTGTCAGGACTAGGCTAAAGCAGAGTTTGCTCTCCAGCACAATTTTGTGAACCATTCTCTCCTCTATGATAGCCCAAAATGCACAACAGGGACCCCAGTGCACTTATCCTGCTCCACATGCCCCCACCCTGCAGTCCTGAACTCATAAATACTGCAAGTGACTGATCACTGTCACAACAAAAAGCAGATACTATAATATTGAGCTCCAAGAATCATAGCATTACAGTTCAAAGAGTCAGGATTTTGATACATGCCAAATCACTACCTAGGAAGACATGGGGGCCATTGTAGAGGTTCCTCTCTGACTTACTCTCCACTTGGGTCCATGAATTCTCTGCTGCAATACCACTGATCTGTTTTCAGAATGAGAAATGCAATCAGATGGATATTGGAAGTAATGATAGAGGCTGCTCATGCCATTTTAGTCCAGCCCTCAGTCTCACTTAGCTCCTGCTCAAACAGAAAAACATAATTAACACGGGCAACAAATTACAGCTACCCATATACCCATGTATCAGTTAGCTTCTGCAAATGATCCCTGTTGGAGACAAGATTCAGCAACCAAAGCTCTTTGAACCTAGCATAAAGCACAATGGTCACTTATCTGCTCTCCAAGAAGGATTTGCGGCCTACACTCCGAAGAATGTTCTCCTAGATGACTAGCAGCTGATTGTACATTCCAACGGCAACAGCCAAGTTCCCAAACATGATTTGGTCCAGAGAGTCCAGGAGCCTGGTAGTTCAACTCCATAGCAACCTCAGGACTCGATGAATTGTCAACAACATCAACAAGGGAGGTGCATGGGATACCACCAACTGGGAGGACTTAACCACTCAGGTACTACATCAGAGCTTGCAAAGTCAAGTAGTGGTACATAATTCTCATCCATGCATACCCCTGAAGGCACTTCTGCAAGGATGTCATCCACTCTTGGCCCTGCAACTTGGGAAGCTGAGAGAGATGTTGCCTCAACAGATGGTACGAGGGGCTGGATGGCTGGGTCTGCCACACAGCCAATACAACAATTCTGTGACACATCCTTCCTGTGACCAGAAGCACAGGCTTCTAAAGTTGCCACAGGATTGATGTCATCACCCCACCTGCCTTTATCTATGCCAATGAGCGCTGCCACCTCTGTGGACATATTACCAGATGTTAGAACCAGTAGCTGGTCAATCAGGTCTGTACGCACTTGGTCAAGCCCTGTAGTTGGGTGCGCCTCCTGCAGGCCAGATGAAAGATTTAGTCAAGACCCATGTAAGGTATACAAGACAAACATTAGCCAAAGGAGTATCTTGCTGTTGGCAGCTCAAATGATTCAAAACTGAAGCTTTTGATGTAAGGCACCACAAGTTTCAAGGCTCCTGGTGCAAGTTCCATGCAACAGACACAAAGCTATTCACTATAGAATGATATTGCAACAGCAAATGAACACTGCTTATACCTTCATCAGAGCCTCCAGAAAGTCGCTGGCATAGGAGCCAAAACTGTCAGCTTCTAAAGGCAGCTGCCTCGAAAGAGGTAGTGACATAAGATGACTTGTTATTGCAGATCCACAAGTGCCTGCAGTTTCTGCGGACTCTGCTAATTGGCTTAAAGGGAGCTCCAGTTTCAAGCTGGCACTGGGTGCAAAAGAATGGAAGGGCATATCCAGGAGCCCATTTGCCCCATCATAAGGCACTATGAAGGGATCAGGTTCACCTGCAGACAGAGATGTTATTGCACTTCTCACGGAATTGTGTGTGCAGGTTTGACTCGCTTCTTTGTAGGATCCTGCATGCAAGGTCTCAGTACTTACATCAGACAGCTGAGAAAACAAGACTGAACCATCTCTACTATCAGTTTCCCCATATGGGCTATGGTGGACTTGCTTGATATGTGGCAATAGGCTTCCTATTCCCTTTCCAACTCCACCCGATCCCTCATTTGCAACCACTGTGGTCAAAGGGGGGTCATCACTGATGGATGTGATGGGGTAAAAGCTTCTGACTTGGTGCCCTCCATGAAGACTGTTCAATTGGCAGCCTAGGGGCTCACCTACAGCAAAAGACAACACATACAACTTTGAGGCAACAACATCCAAACTTTTGCTCATGTTAAGTAGGAAGAATGGCAACTATAAGGACAATGGCAAGTACAAAAGCTACAACTGTTGCAAATTGCACATTTTCTACATCCAAGCTCCATATGTTTGCCACTCAAATAAACTGTGGTCAATACTGCATAAGAATAACAAAGAACTCTCCTAACAGAGATGGGAGCTGCTTCTTGCAGCAAATTGCAACAACAAACCCAGGCAGTTGCCTCTTCTCTTCCTAAAAGTCAGAGGTCATGCATAACGCAAGACATATGTTGCAACTGAAAGTCAGAGAAGCAGAAAGAAAATAGGCAGAGACTAAAGAACCTACCTCTTAACCAGATTTCCACAACACTTTCTCAATAGTTCCTAAAGCACAAAGATATGATATGGTGGAATGCACTCATTTTAAAATGACACCTAGCCCTGATTGCAACCACAACATGAAAACTGAACCCAACATTGCCAAGATTAACAAAAGTATCCTGGAGCATATGCTGTGAGCTCTGACCTAAGGTGAGGCTTGAAGCAAATTCACTCTCTGAATCCACTCTAGTTCCCATTTTCCTGCCATCTTCTTGCTTGTAGCAATATTGGGCAGTAGAAGCACATTTTGGAATGTCCAGTGGGTATACTGGCAAACCTGCTCGCATCCTTCTCTTAATGCGAGTGTTCCAGTAATTCTTGATTTCATTGTCCGTGCGCCCAGGCAGCTATAACATTGTCAATTTCAAACAAAAAACCTCACATCAGTTTGATCTAGACAGAAGCTGAAATACTCTGGGTTAAGCAAAATACAGATGACCAAAGGATTCCTAAAGCTACTCAAATAGCTGGTGAAGTGAAGTCTCTTAAGCCACAAGATTCACTCACATTCTCTGTCAGATCTCTACTCAATCAGTAGTGGAAATAAAGATGAGCGAAATGCACAGGACAAAATACAGATTTATAAAATTGTGGAGAGATTTTGACAATAACAAACTTGGAAGGTGAGAAGACAAATGAGTGCAGTCAAAACCCTATGAGGGTAACTTACAAAGTGTCAGACCATCACATTGCTCACAAAAAGCTGCTATTGACGGGCTGCCATGACTGTCCACTGACTTCATCAGCGATTGAGGGGCGGATATAGTAGATAAGTATATATATTCTGCCACAATTTCAGGCAAAACCTTTCTACAGACGTCTGCTCCCTGAGTTTCCGGAAGAAGAAAGAAGCAATGGGGGAAGAGTCAGAGGTCATGATGTTGCCTAGCACTTAAGAGACATGAGGAAACCATGTGCTGCTGACATAAACTTGGAAGGCATTTGCCACAGCTTTGAACAAGATGATTGTCATCTCCTGGAAAGAGAAAGACGAGAGTGGCAGGAATGTTTTTTTTGCACAAGACATAGGTGCCACAAGAACAGAAGTAATGATGATGATGATGTGCAGAGTGAGCTGTGCCCTATATTTAGGAGCAAGACAGGCATGCACAGAGACTGAAAGAATAGATGAGAATGCACCTGGGCAGCCATGCGTGCCCACTTGTTGCCAAGCTTGGAGTGAAGCTCAACGATATTGCGCTCCTCATCTGGAGAAAAAGCTCCTTTCTTAAGATTTGGACGCAAATGGTTGGCCCACCGCAGACGGCAGCTTTTGCCACAACGAAAGAGACCCGAGTGCTTCTGCACGGAGTTCCAGTTACCTTCCCCGTGCTTGCTCACATAAGACACCAGAATGGCATCCTCGGCCGACGTCCAAGGACCTTTCTTCAAATTCCCCGCATCCACGAAGATCTCTTGTGGCAAATCCATGATCGATATCACCAAGAACAAGTTTCGGTTCTGCTGCCTGCCAAAGCACCAGTCCAAGGCTGGAGAGACAAGAGGACTCGACTTCAACACAAGCAAAAACTAGTTCCACACCAGTGTGACGACGACGACGACGAGCTACAAACAAGTTTGCTTTCCATCTCTCACCCGACCTTCTTCCATGCTGTCCATTTCAGAACTCCTCCTTCACTCTTCCCTCCACTTCTTCCCAGCAACATCAAAGTCGCCCCTCTTTCTTGAACGCCAGTACCGCCTGCTCCAAGAAGCTGTTATGTATATCTGCAAGCCTCTCCCCGGATTTTCCACAGCCAGAAACTGCTGAGAGAGCTAGGTGCAAAACCTTCGGAAGAAGAAGAAGAAGAAGAAACAGAAGGAGTATGAGCAGAAGAAGATGATGATGATGAAGGAATAGAACATGAAGAAGAAGGAAGAGAATAATAACCTGCTGAGAAGACTGACACACGCAATCTCTGTAATCTTCTGACAAGAGCTACTTGCGATCAAGCATCATCATCCTTGGCTGTCCGGGCATTCTACTGACAAACCCTCTCCTGTTCTCCTGCTGATGCTGCTGCCACTTGATGAGTGCCGTTAATTTTTAGAAGCAGAACCGCTGGGAGTATTTAGAATGTGTTAAGAAAAAGCAGCAGCGATGGTGTTTGGCGATATGCCACCATTGATTAGAGACAGAGAGACAGACAGAGCATTCCAGAAGAGGACTGCCGAGCGCACTCGGGCCTCGCCGAGCGAAGGTGTGGTGCGCAACCCCGGCACGGATGCACGGTTGTGCGGAGGCCGGCCGGGTGGGGAAGACGATGGCAGGCTGGGCGGTGTTGAAGGATGCGCCGGCCGCGAGCAGCGGGGCTTCAGTTACCTCCTTCGTACCTTCACTGCAGAGCTCTTTTTAAGAAAATAAAATAAATATATATATATATATATATATATGTATATATATGTATATATATGATCAATTTCGTGATATTGAAAGTTTTGACGATTTTTTTTCTACTTTTTCTTTCGCGAAAACGACGAAAATTCGTCCCCACAAACAAACAAAACACCGCCACATTTTATTCTTCTGTTAAAACTAGGGCTACCCGTTGCTCCACGCAACCATTTACGCACATTTAATCAAAGGTCGAAAGTTTGCATAGAAGGAGGGGATCTTATGCCTACCACTGTTTAGGAGTAGGAGGGGTCTTACGCCTA
>Ga0116227_10002934_pt1 | contig 38316 bp, 32 predicted proteins | sample S1TSphgellanicum_FD_89693 | JGI IMG/M metagenome (GOLD analysis project Ga0116227, IMG submission 89693) | Host-associated microbial communities from peat moss isolated from Minnesota, USA - S1T2_Fb - Sphagnum magellanicum MG | ecosystem: Host-associated > Plants > Peat moss > Unclassified...
ATTGTTGTTATTAGGAAGTTTGATTCCTTTAACCGAATGTCAATCAAAAAAAAAAAAAAAAACCTAGAAAACATGTACAACTAAGATTTGGATCTATGTTGTATGTGAAAGCCTACTAGCTAAATAATCATAAAACTTTTAAAATTTTGAATAAGAATTTCATGAAGGCAATACAAATTGTATTGTCACCAAAAAGAAGTAAGGCAATGTCGCTTTGATTGTAGTATTGTCTGCATAATACTTATGAACTTTTACAATGGAACAAAACAATAGCACTAAATTTCAGATCAATTCTTTTCTACAAAATGTCATAAGCAATCCTAAGACCTACAACATAAAGGTATGGACCATAAGAAATAAGAACTCTCTAGTTTCTCTTTCATGAGCCCATTGATCTCCTTTAAGCAATTCACACCCATCTTTCAACAAAACCAAAACCCAATTTTTTCGCCCCATAATACTTATTCAGGAAGTTGCACAAAGAGAAATCAAAAACCCAAATGCCCCCTTTCAAATGTATCTTGAAAACACAAAGTTGTTCAAGCATAAGTAGTCCCCTTCAAAGCTCCCACAAAAGCAAGTACTCGTTCCCATTCTCACAAAAACCCACCATATCCCCAAAACCATGATATTTCACTCTTCCCCACCCAACAATTTGCCATGAAAATCACTTCTGAAACCCTTTAGATCTTCATCATCCTCCTTAATTAGTCCCTACCTTATGCATCTAAAGTTTCTACCTTCTAAGAAAGCTATGGTGCAATGGAAAATACTAAGCCTTCTATTGAAGGTCCTGTAGATGATTGGGCATTCATCCTTCACTGATCCATTGTAAGTATGGTTCTTCAAAGACTAACCAAAGTTCACTGACAATTCCCACTTGAAAATACAACTATCATCACAAATAAAACAAATGTAACATTGAGAACTTAACTTCTTAGCTTCATAAACTCCTCTTTATATTTGCACCTCCCATTCCATCCTACATTACATCTAATAGTCGCGTAAAAGGTTGATGCAAGTTAGGGTAGCTCACTTTTGTGATGAAATGGTGTTTTTTCCCTACGTACCCATTATTCAAATGCATATGGTGATTAATATATCCATAGATCTACTAATTGGGATTTGAATATAAACTAATAATTTCATTATGAAAAGAACCATGTCGTTATTTATTGATAAAAAAAATTATTTGTTATTAATGATGGATTTTTTAAATCAAGAAATATGGACTAGTCATTTGATTAAAACATCACAAAATGAAAAAAATTATATTAATTCACACTCTAATTTTTTTATTGGAACCCAATATATAATGTAATACTAGATGATAAACTCATATAAGGAATCTTTTCTTTGAAAACCTTAACCGTTTAATAATTAAGGACTTTTGAATGGTTAAACTTTGACCATATTTTCATAAGTGCATATGAGTTGGATTTATTTTTTTTCAATTTCTTTGTCCCAAAAGCATATTTTTTGAAGGTTTTAGATGTGGCATTATTCCTATGGACTTTATGGGTTTTCTTTTTAGGATTTTCAAATTTAAAAATGACATCAGCAAAATTAAATATAAGTTTTCACATAGATTTGGGAAGGTTTGTAACTGATTGAACATGTATTATTCAAATATTATAACAATATTTTTATAAAAAAGTAACAACCATGTCCATTTGAATCATTTAAAAAAAACCTTATATGGATTTGTAAGGAACGTATTTTTTGTTGATATTAAGTCACTGTAGCTTGCATCTACCCTAAAGCATTGAATCAATCAATATTGAACATCGTTTAAACTTTGAAGAGTGCAAACCAAAATCCATAAGTTGCAAACAACAAACAACATCGAAATAAAAATTAAAAAAAATAAAAGCATTGTAGCTTGTTCCACGCTTCATGATTACAAATTGTCTTTTGCTTTAACAATTTTTGTTAGTCCAAATTTGTGTAGTAATTCATCAATTAGGTTATTTCCTCACCTAACCATCATGTGAACCTTGTTTTCACAACAAAAACCTCGACACGGGTTTTGGTCAAAACATTATTAAATCTACAAGTAAGAGGGTTCAATATCACAATAATAGTTTTGACATTACTAAACATAATGTTAGATAAGTTGAATAAGCTTGCAATAAAATCATGGAAAGTATTTAAATTCTATATAGTCTATGTGTGAAACAAAGTTTGCTCCAAATTATTTCCCAAAGTCAATAAGGTCCAAAATGGGATTCTTGCAAGTGTAAATGAAAGGTTTTTATATTGCAATGAGTCAAAGTATTTGATTTATTAAAAAGTTTTTGACAAGGGAATTCCATGTTAAATTACTTAGACTTATGATGCAAGAATCTTAATATTGAATTATATTATCATTGAAAATTCAAGAAAATAAAAACTTAATGTTTTAGGGAAATTGGGGCAAGCTCAAATGATACTAGTATTGATGGAAACTTTTGACAAATGGGATTTCTTGGAAGTGCTTTTGTAAATTGTACATCTTATGTGTGGGAGAGATTTGAATTTTGAGTAATTTTCACTTGGTTCTATTCACACTAGGGTCAATGGCACAAGCCCCACTAGTAAACATGAAATATGAAAATAAGGCTACACATTACAAAAATTTGACTTTGTACATCATGGTCACCAAGATTGATCATTGTGAACACTTGTCTATTATGAATGGATGTCATAGGTTTTCATCCAAAAAGTACAAAGTATGAAGGCAAATGAATGTAAAGGATGTTTGCTCATTGCCAACCATGTTGATTATAGTTCCCCTAATTACTTGTATACACACCTTGTACACCCCTTGTTTAGCTCACATTTCCATCAATCCATTTTCAATGTCTACACCAATACTCACAAAAAATCACTAAATATAGTAAAATGTACCAAATCAATTGATAGGTACTCATTTTCAATTGGTTGCTTGTCTCTCTTGAACAAGGGACGATGCTTTCTTTAATATTGTAAGTTTCACAAAATAGTTTTTTTGACAAATGTGCTTCAATTGTTGTCATTAAATTTTCCATTGTCAAAGAACATTTTTTTTATCACATGTGGGAATCCCCAACTTGATGTACAACAACTTGAAGAACAAGTAGCTTATCTCATAATGATGTTGTCCAACAAGTTCACATAAAATTGTTAGCGACAATAAAACCTAATAACTTAATTATGTAATTTGAGTATAAAGTAAATTTGATAGAAAATGCAACCTATAAAGTATAGCTAGGTAATTAAATGCCACCCACGCATTGGTTCCAAGTTCAAGCCACAATTTTACCCCAAATTTGTGGCATAATATCATAAAATGATTATGAAATTTCTTACCTACCTATGTTAATTTATGACCAACCTACAAACGTAGATGCTAGAAAGAAAACACTTTACAGAGTCTATTATGCCTCCTAGTTAATCACTAGGGCATCAACTTTAGTAAAAAGAAAAGTTTTTTGCCAAATCTATGTCTTGAACATGTTCTAAATCAAAGTTTTTCCATAGTTTGGAAAGTGTGTTAGTGAATGTATTTTCAAGCTTCCATAAGAAAAGTTCCCCCTTCCTAATGATATTTGGTCAAAAAAAACCTCAAGTTGATGGCAATGTTGTTGGAAGGTGTAATATATTATCTTTAGACTTGACACAAAAAAACACATGAAATAGATTTTTAACATTATATGCATATTAATTACAAACATAACAAATAGCCCAACATGAATGTTGTTAGTAAATTGTTTTTCTACATACATCAATTGCATTATTTTGTAATCAAATGCAAAATGGCAATTAGGAAACAAAAATGCTACAAGTCTAGGGATTACAATACGTCTTTCAAGATGTCACCTCAATGCTCTAATGTTTGTTTGAGGATGCAATGAAAGGATTTTAATGTTGTTGACATGTCAATGCATTCTAGTAAGATGTACTTAACCATTATAATTGCCCCTATGTTCATTACATCATCAAAAAAAATCTTTACTACAACATATTCCAATTTTGAAATTATCCTTTTCAATAATTTCCAACCCGCATTATATTAGAAATGAATTTATTGGAAAATGAATCACTGCATCATATTTGAAAATTCTTCTAAACATGGTTAACACTTCCAAAGGTTGTGCACATGAATTCAAAACCTATGGCCAACCACTTAATATGGTAACACATAAGCCAATTGTTCACCATTGTGATGTAATTTTTTTTTCTCATGTCCTCATCATTACCAACAAGTATTTTTTACCTCCCCCATCTCCTTGAATTATTTAAATAAAAATGTATCTGAACAAATTAAGAATGTGAAATATCTTTAACAATAAATTAACAAGTCTTTTTTTCCACCTAATCCAATTGCACCCTTCTTATTTCTTCACATTTCTTCACACCATGAACTTCTTCAATAATGTGGCATTTGGCCAAAGACCAACTATGGCATACACATGTGCAAGTGGGATATACAAGGCATCATTTTGTGATTTCGACCCATTCCAATATTATGTTGCATGTTACAATTCCACTTTTAATGATGTTCTTAACATGGTTATAGCCTTTTCTACCTTTCCAAGACAAGCACAAACATTGACAACACTCACATACATGATCCTATTGCATTGCACCTTGTACATTGTAATTACTTGTACACACTTTAAACCCTTTTCTACTTGCTCCTTGTTCAACATATGCTACCAACTTCAAAGTCAAAGTGAACACATCATGTTCTAGGTTTATGCCAAAAACATTGCAAGTTTCCACCAAACGCCCACACTTGCAATATATATTCAAGGTTGTAATTAACAAATAAATGTCAACCTTCAAACAAATTTGAATCACATGTGCATGCACCTTCCTACCCTTGACTACATATGTTGTGTAGGTGCATCTCTTGAGATGGGACTTACATATGGAGGCATCCAAAGTTATGCATGATTGTTCTACAAACCTTCAAAGTCTACCATTGTCTAAGACTAAATCAACACAACTAACTAACTTATAATATGAACAAAATGAAGAAGATTAGCACATGCGGGTCCAAGCATGGTAAAGTGGACCAAAAAGTATGTCCACCTAAATCCAAATTTTAAATATGGTAGTTTTTCAACATAAACATAAGAAAATAGGTTTAATTTTTTTTTAAAGTCTCATTATGGAAGCTTCCATTGAACCAACACTAAGTTTTTATGAATTGAAAAAAAATTTGAAAAACTTTAGTTTAATATAAGTAGGTCATAAGTAGAACCAACACTAACAGGTTATTATTGCATTTCATTCCTACTTCTACATTAGACATTAAATATATTTTGATTATACTATGAAAAATTTCAAAGTCCATTAGTATATTTAGCATGCCATTGACTTAAAAATAAAATAGATCCAATATTTAATTTACTTGTGCTGGAATTTTAATCTATTTTGTAGTTTGTGACATTTGCTTGATTTTGATGAATATATACAAACCTACTTTAAACATGCAGTTTTTAAATATAGTTATAACAAAGTCAAAGAATTTCATATAAGTAAATATTAAAGTAAAAATAATATTTTAAATTTCAATGTACCAAGTCCTACTTGATGGCCACCTTCCATTTTTGCTGCAAGGTAATTATCTAGTCTACTTTACCATGCTTTCACCCATGCAAAAATGCATAAATTATATATTATAAATATGGAATATGCAATAGTAATACACATACATTCTCCTACATCTATTGATCAACATGCATCAAACCAATCTACAGTGCAAACATTGTTTACAAAGTACATCATGCTAGCTCTAACATATGGGACTATATGATTGCTAACTACACACATTCAAAAAACTAAAAACAATGAACTAATAAATACGCAATAAGTCGTGTGTAATAAATATCGAACAAAATCAACAGAGAAATCAAAGTAGAGAGTACTTGTGAAACTAAATGTGGAAATAAGTGTGAATTGACTACATCTTGATCTAAACATATGCAATCCCAAAATCTATAGGACATAAATAATTCAAGTTTGACCGCATAATCAAAGTTACTATTTAAACATTCCCCATCAATCACATCTTGAATTTTCCAAGTCCAAGAACCTTAGTACACACAACAAATGTTTTGGACCAAGAAGACATTTTGTAAAAATGTCTACCCACATGCTCATTGTTGAGTAATACACAAACAACATTTTTCCAGCAACAACCACATTTCTCACATAATGGTGTTGAATATCGATGTGTTTTGTTTTGTTGTGATGAACATGATTCTTGATTAGTGTTATGCTTGCTTAACTACTAGTGTGGATCATTGTAGGTTCTTTTTGTGCAAATCCAAATTCGTTCAATAACTTTCATAGCCACACTACTTTTCTTGTGGATTGATTAACTGCCATATTCTTGGCCTTGATAATGAACCATGTTAACATAGGTTGTCACTTACTACTCAAATTCACAGCAATGTCTCCAAGATGAAACATGTACCCGATGGTGGATTTTCCAGAATCCAAATCTCCACCCCAATTACTGTCAGAGTCACTTCATTACCCTTTGCTACTCTTGTAAATCGTAGCCAATAATCACGTGTACCTTGGAAATAACACATGATTCGCTTTATAACCTTCCAATGTGCATAACTTGGATTTTACATTAATTGATTATAGTTCTTATTATTGTTGCCACATTTGCTTTAGTTACAATCATGCAGTACATGATGCAACCAATAGCTACCCTATATGGTGTCTTTTCCATTTCAATAATTTCTTCGTTTGAATTAAGAGTTTGCCCTTTGGTGAATTATACATTAATGTTGAAAGGTGTTTTCAATGGTTTTGACTCTTCCATTTTGAAATGCTAAAATATCTTAATTATGTACTCAACTTGATTGAAATTGATCATTATGTTCACTTGATCTTGGATTACTTGAATTCACAAACAAAATTCAAGTTCTCCCAAATCCTTCATTTCAAATTCTTTTGAAAGGTTTAACTTGACCTTTTTTTACTTCATCAAGATTCTTATTAAGGATCAATAGATCATCTACATAAAACACAAAGTAGACAACTTGCCCTTGTTCTATTTGAACATACATATGTTAGTATTTGATCTACATTGTCTAAAGCCCTTTTGCTTCAGAAAACTATCTATCCTCTTGTTCCAAACCCACGATGTTTGCCACAATCCATATATTGCCTTCTTAAGTTTGCACAAAACTCTTTGCAATTGGGTTTTTCATACCCCTTTGGCTATACCATGTAGACATCTTCTTTCAACTCATAGTGGAGAAAGGTTGTTTTCACATCCATCCGATGGATTTTCAAATCCAACATAACTACTATCCTTAACAACATACAAATTAAAGAATACCTTACAACTAGTGTAAGGTTTCATTATAATCAATCCTTTTAATTTGTGAAAAGCCTTTTGTCACCACATGTGCCTTGTAGTGATCAATCTCACCATTTGCCACTATGCCAAAACATGGCAAATATGACTACACCCATGACTATGTTTGTAGTCATAAATACCATTCATAACTACATGACTATGTAATCCATTTGGACACATCATTTATCCATTAGTCATATTTTTGTCCTAGTCATAAATCCCATGGAATATGTTATATATTTATAAATTCAAATATATTTATAAATGGCCACTTGGTAGGTAGGTTGGGATGTAGGTAGGTAGGCTTAAGTAGGTAGGTAAGTAGGCTCCTATTTATTTTTTGGTGACAAGCCCTTTCTATTGACCCATCACAAGTAATATTTGCACTTTGAATGTATGTAGTGCATGTATTGTGTGTAGATTAATATTTCTTCACCTACTTATATAGTTTACAAAGTTGAACTTGTTGACAAAGGATATGGGATAAATTTACAACATCATCCCACATCATCCTTTGTCTCATAAAAAAGTACCCAACTTTGACCATTATTTATCTTTTTCATACTTTGTTGAAATGAAAAAACTAAAAATAAAATCATTCTTAAAGATTTTTCCAAGATCTACAGCTTTGTAAAATAAAATAAACCAAACTTTCAAGTAATTTGACTGAAAATGCATTTGAATCTTCACTATTTCATACATTTAAAACAATGATATTTTTAAGATTTTTTTTTTCATAAAACAATTTGTAAATATGTAAATAAGTTCATAAACATATTTTAAATCAACATGATATGTATGTATGTATGTATAATATTTCCCCACCTTTTAAAAATATACCAAATCAATAAAAATGGTATAAATGTTGTGTTATATTTATTTGTAATTATAAATTTAAAAATATGTTATCTATGAAACATATCATATTATTTTCAACATTTTAAAATTTTATACTAAGTATGAAAATTATTTAAATGTCATAATTTTTATCAAATTTTATTGTGAATAGTAAAATTTAATCTTATTTTAAATTTTTTTTTCAATTCATTAAATGTGATTTACTATAAAATATTTAAAATTTCCAAGTTGTATGACCAAATACTTTGATAAATTACTAAAGATCAAATTTTTATTTTTTATTACCCATCACATGGAAACAGGGAAAAAATGTCATTTTGGGGCATGTGGATTTCTTTTGAATTCATTGGATATCACTAATAAAAATATATTTCATTATTAAATGTCAAAAAATTCAAAAAAAGATATTCATTTAAATAAACCTTTGAGCAAAAGTCTCAACTAAAATTTTTAAATTATATTTAAAGCATCAATTTTTTATTTAATTTTATGGTTTCAAAAACTTTGGCAAAAAAATTTCCATTTTTTGGGAATTTTTTTTAAATGAAAAAAATTCCCCAAATGTTTTCTTAGCCTCTATCTAGAAATTCACATTAAATAATTAGTGATTCTAAGGCAAAAAAATTAGAAATTATAAGGTATTAGTTATTTATTTGTGCACTAATTATGTGTTTAATCATCTACAAACTTATAATATGCATACTAGGTACGTATGTCTACCTTCTAATTATTTTCCCTTTTGATTCATAAGTATTTTATGTTTCAAATTGTATATTATTAAATAATTATGGTGTTCATGAAGAAGATTTTTAGTCATGTAGTCATATCCATGGTTATAAGAATATGACTAGGCACAAAAACATAACATATATGACTATATGACTAGAAAATGGTCACTAGTCATATTTGTCCTAATCATAAATGTCAAGTTTTAGTGTAGCATGCCTTTTGTTTCATTTCAAGAACACCCACTTATAGTCCATGGCCTTTCTTCCTCCGAGAAACTTCACAAGCTCCCACAACTCATTCTATAGTAAAAAATTGTACTCTGCATCTACTGTTTCTTTCCAATACTTCCTATCTTTTCTTTGTAGAGCTTTTGCTAGTGTTAGTGATTCATCCAAAGATGTAGTAACACAAGCATAGTGCGTGAACTTCATTGGGGCACTTTTTAATTTAGTTGATTGCTTCACATCTTATTGCTTGTTGATGTGCACAAAGACCCATGTAATGTAGCTTGATTAAGTAGTTCAAGTTGTTCCAATTACACCACGGTGCCAATAAAAAAATAAGTCACATTATGTGGGGTGGATTCTTCTATTTTCATTTTTTCTTCATCTTCATGTTCTAAGTTTACAAGCTTATTTCCAGCTTCTAGTGTCCTTATTATTCTTCATGTTAATGAACCTTTCCTCATAACCTCATTGAAAACCACATCACTATTAATGATTAGGTTTCTAATCGGCTTTTCAATGAATATGTAAGCTTTAGAATTCAAATTGTACCTTATAAAACACATTAAATGTTCTTGGCATCTAGTTTAATTCTTTTGTTGTTAAGTCTTTGTGTGTACACTGCACATCCAAACACCTTCAATTGGTTCATTGAAAGCTTCTTCTCGCTCCATGATTGTTCAGGTGTCATTCCATTCATAGCTTTGTGAGGGCATCTAGTTTTGAGGTAGACTGCAATATTCATAGTTTTTGCCCAAATTTTTGGACCCAAGCCGCTATGATGCAACATGTTGCGGGCCACTTCCACAATTGTTTAATTCATTTGTTCTACTACCCCATTTTGCTAAGGACTATAACGCACAAACTTTTGATGTTGAATCCCATGAATTTTCAAATTCCTTGGAGACAAACTCTCTACCATTGTCTTTCTTTAAAATTTTCAACTTCTTTCCTATTTGCATTTTAGCAAATGCTTTGAAGTTCAAGAACTTTGAAATACATTCTCCCTTTCTTCACAAAAAGTATCAAAATGTTTTCCTTGAACAATTGTTGGTGAAGGTTAAAAAGTACCACATTCTTCCAAAAGAAGTGGTCTTTGCTGGTCCCCAAACATCACAATGGATCAATCTTAGGACCTCACTACTTCTTGATCCTCCCTCCTTGGGAAATGATTCCCTATGTTGCTTTCCAAGCACGTAACCTTCACAAAACTCCAACTCTTCATCCTTGTTGATTGACAACCCATCCATTAATTGTTGTCTTATTAGTAACCTCAAGTTGTCAATGCCAAGATTGCCTAGCCATTGATGCCACAAGTTTACATCCTTCATGGAAATCCCACTTCAAAACAATGTGAACTTGTTTGCAGTAGTAAGAGTGGTGCACTATAATTCATAGAATCAAATTTTCCAAACCTTATGTGCAACAATATTCTTTTGATTGTTTCTTACTTCACAAAAATCATCACCAAACTCAACATTATGCACTTGATATGTTGTTTTACTCACTGAAAAATGATTAAATATTCGTTAAGCTAGGAACATAAATGACATTATTAAATGTGGTCGAAATATTGTTAATTCCCACTATCATGTTTATTTTGATTTTCCCTTTTCCAACTTGTTTTGAATTATCTCCCATATAAATTTTTATTTGTGATATTTTTTTCAAAGTCATTAAACCAATCCTTTTTATGAGACATGTGCATGGATGCACCAAAATCTACATACTAGGATTCATCATTAGACATTGACAGTGTTGTAATGACAAATGCCTTGCTATGGTCAATAACATTATTTCCATGTTCTCCCTTTTTTGCATCAATTCTCTTTCTAGATTTTTTAGATTTTTCATCTTTTTTCCTTTTTGTGTAGTCCTTCACCTAATGACGTTACATTTTGCATTAGTTACAAACATCTTGAGATTTGTTTCTTGTAATTTTCTTAAAGCCTACATTATTTTGACTTTTGTGAATAAAAGTTACATCACTTGTATTGGGAGCATCACTTTTCTCTCTTTTCATGAATTTTTTATTGAGAAATCTAGTAGTAACATCCTCCCATGTCAGTTTCATTGATTTCTAAGATTTTAGCAATGTAATTAGAAATTTGTAACTATTTGGCAAGCTTAAGAGAAATACCATCACTTTGACCTTAGAGAGGCACCTTAGCTTGAATGGCCTCGAGCTCTTCTACCATCACACTCAATTTATTCATGTGTTGTTCATGGTCTCACTAAAGCTCATTTGGCTGGTGAAAAATATTTTCGTAAAAAAAAGGTTGATTCATTAATCCTTTGTCAAGATGTTGCTTTGCAAAAGCCTCCCACATCCCTCTAACAATGGACTCTTGGTGAACAACCATAAGTTGATTATTTAACAAACTTTGAATAATGAGGTAAGAAGCATGGTTTTTTCGCTTGGTGTATGTAGGTAGTTAAAGCATTCGCATGACTTTCCACTATATTTTGCTCATTCCCATCAATAAGGCTCCACATCTCCCTTGCTTTAAACATAGTTTCAATCTTGAGTGTTGACAACATGTAATTTTTTCCATCAAACTTATCAACATGTTTGTTGTGTGGGCCATAACCTATGAATTTTCAAAGTTTGCTATTGTTTGAGATTAAATCAACACAATTAGTTGACTTACATAATATTAACAAAATGAAGAAGATTAACACATGAAGAAGTGCACGTACTATATATTATTAATATGGAATACACATACATTTTCTTATTATAGATTAACATGCAACAAATTAATATGGAGTGCAAACTATGTTTGCAAATTACGTCATGTTAAATCTAGTGTATGGGATTATACACCTACTGACCACACATATTCAAAAAATTGAAAATAGTCAATGGATAAACAAGCAATAACAAGTCGTGTGCAAGAAAGATTGAAAGAATTAGATCTAAATCAATGGAGAAATCGCAACAAAGAGTAAGTGATATTCATCATAGAAGTAGGTGCGAATTAATTACATCTTGATCTAAACATATGCAACCCAATGGAAAGCACCATAGTTTCAAAATGAATTTTAAATATAATTTGAATTTACTTTCTTGTGTTTTTATCAAAAAATGTTTCATTTTTTATTCCATTTTAAATTAAGGACATTTAATTGTATACTTTAGCATGTTTTCACCCCATGTTGACTCCTTCCTACCAGTTGTAGTTGGTTACGTTAAATTAAACATATCATGTCAAAAAAATTACCACTATATGTTTAACAACAATTTGAAAAAAACCCCACATTGATAAAAAAAAATTTGGATTGAATATGTTAGAACCTTGTTGTTGATCCTATCAACTAACATTTTTAAAGGATTTGAGAGAGAAACCTCCCAAATAATAATCCATTTTTTGCTTGTTGCTTATCTTGATACAAAAAAAAACAAAAAAGTTGAAATAATTGTTTTCAAATGTAGTCACAAAACTTACCAAAAATCCTTATAAAATATTTCCAAATCCCATTTCCTTCCCTTGTGTTTTGAATTTTAATTAACAAGTAAAGATTCTTCTTCTTCATATACTCCACACTTCACAAACATATGGGTGCAACTAGGTTGAGAAAGTGAGGGATTTAGGGTTAGGGTTTTATGCATTCCTTGAAAACTAAGTAACTTTAGGTTTTGGACATTCATGAGCAAATCCCATCTCCTTCTTTCCTTGTGTTTGGAATTCTAACTGGCAAATAGAGAGTCTTCTTCATGGGTGAAAACATGTTAAAGTATACAATTAAACGTCCTTGATTTGGAATGGAATAAAAAATGAAACAAATTTTTAACAAAAACACAAGAAAGTAAATTAAAATTTTATTTAAAATTCATTTCGAAACCATGGTGCTTTCCATTGGGTTTATATTAACTTGAATACAAAATTTGAAAAAAATTGGAATAGTAAAAGTCGAGAACAAATATTTTTGAATTTGATCGATCAATATGGTATTCAAAAGTACTTTTTCATTAGAAATTTTTATGAAATAGATTTGCGTGAAGTTATAACATACATATCATTATATATATTCAAAGGAAGGAAAATAAATAAATATTACTTTTTCTTTGGTAGAATATACTTGACACAATCTTGAAACAAATGTTACATTGTTAAAAGTAGGCTTAAAAAACAACTTACATTTAGAAAAGTCTACTTGAAACCTACTTTAATAATGTAAAATTAAAAAATTAATTCATAATAGTGAAGAAGTATCTTGTTTTTTATTGTTTAAATAAAATATTAAATTTATAATAATTTTATGATGGGTTTTGGTCCTATTTTTTATTAGTTTGGTAAATAGACTGCCAAGGTAATTGAATTGTACACTTTATCATGCTTTCACCTTCATATACTAATAAAAACACTTTGCAAGCTTATGGATGTAACCAACCAAATTTTTTTGGAGTTGTGACCGCTACAAAAGCTTCTTTTGGAAATATTTGAAAAAATTCATCAAAAAGGCAAGGTTTTTGCTAAATTTAAAACACATGTTCTTGTAAGTCATCAACTAGTAGTAGTATGAACTAAAATGAGGAGTACTGGATGAATTAATGTCCTCCCAATGTGAACGCATGGAGTTTTTAATTTTAAAATTTTGTCATTGTTAACTTTTTGCACAATGATAGTGGAATTTTTTTTGTCATTGTTTCTTTTTTCATTTTAACCATCGCCATAATGACTTCAAGAGCCTGCATGTGACGAAGTGTAGGATAGTTTGTTGTTTATGTGTAATGTAAGGCTTATTTTTACAAAGTTGTTGGTGTAGGAGATTGGAGCAACATTGATGGAGTTTTTGAAATTGGATGATGCAATGGAGAATGTAAAGTGAATGCAGGATGTGATTTGTAGGAAATTAAGTACATTTGCTAAGATTGTTTTAAAGATGTGTAAAAAACATGTTGTTGGTTTTTAGTAGTTGCTGAGTTTCTTCTGCTACATTAGTAGTTACTTAATGACAAATGGTGCATGTAATTGTGGTTTTGTATGAAGGGTTGGTGTTGAGATGTGACGATGGAACAAGGTGGTCTGAATTGTAGAAGATCATGCATGTTGGAAATCCTAAAATCTTGTATTTGTTTAAATAGCATTCGAAGAATGTAATTAGTTTGAGTTGGCATATTGAATGGCGTGTCAACATGAAAAACCCATCAGAGGTATCCTTGAGATGAAATATAAATGTGAGTGGAAGTTGAGCTTATATTACCTTGAAAATTCACATCGATATCATATCCATGTGCCTTTAATCTATGTCACATTTTGCCCATTCTTATAGTGGTTTTCACACAAACCTAGTGTTTGACACTTTCGTAGAAATTGCGCATCACAAAATGACAACATAGATGGAAGGGGGATTGATGTTGGGGTGTCCTAATGAGTCAAACATAGCAATGTATTGCATACTAGTGGGCGGGATGCTAGAAGTTCAAAATGGATTGAATGGACATCAAGAGATTTGATCTTTGGCTAAACATCCAACAAACATAAATTGATGGGCAAATCAACAACATACAAGAATGTTAGGATGTGTTTTAGAATTATTGTTGTTGATTACTTCATTTGAGTAATAGAAGTTGTTGTAGCTACTTTGGGATTCATTTCTTTTGAGATTAGGTCCAAGCAAGAGACCTTAAATCTCTATTATAAGTTTTTGTGTCTTGTTAAGCTTAGTAATGTAAAAATAAGACCTTAGGTTTTGTTCCTTAGTTTCTATTTAGTGAGCCACTTTCTTTTGGTTACACTAAGATTACAAAATTCCTACCTATCATGTAGCCAAATATGGCTAGATCCTCATGTGGATGGTTGCTAGTGTGATTACACAACAAAAGTGAAAAAAAAAAAACCCCAAATGCAACAACTACATAGGTTGAGAAAGTGAGAAATTTAGGGTTAAAGGTTTGATGCATTCCTTGAAAAGAAAACTTTCTTTAGGTTGTGGACATTCCTAAGTAAAACAAATCCCATCTCCTTCCTTGTGTTTTGAATTCAGACTAAGTTAGCAAGTAGAGTTTCTAATTCATGTATTCAACACTTGAGAAGCTTATGGATCCAACTACACAGATATGTTGAGAAAGTGAGGGATTTAAAACTCAACCAATTGAGAAAAATACAATAGGGTTTTATGGGGGCCTCATTTTTCAACCCTACTACAGTTTGAATGGCAAAAAACAAATTTGCCATATTTATAATATGAATAGTAGAAAGTCAATTGATAGTGAAGACAATTTGGCAAGGTTTTCCATAAAAATAGAAAAATTAGTTGAATTAACACAAAAGAAAATGAAAATCTCAATAGAGTTTCCATTTTTGGGTCTACAAGACAACAAAGTTTGTCCCAAAAAGAAATCACTGAAATTAAATCATTTTATTTCAAAATTCTTGAGTCTCTCATTCTATTAGAATTATCAAAATAATTTATCATAATTAAGAATAATGATAATAAGAATAATAACTCATAATAAATATGAAATAACGCTAGTAATTGATTCTAATAAATAATAGTAGGTACTCTATATAATAAAAAATGCCAATGTTTGTGCTATTTATATTTACTTATTTCAAGGCCAACCATCTCGTTTCTTTTTTCACTCATCCACATGGATATGAAAAGACAAATTAACATATGTTTTTTCATATCCATGTTATGTATATTAAAATAATCTAATACCATACCTACAATGAATGTTCAACAAAAAATAATTCAATGAAAGATCTAGCTTGAAAAAAAGGAAAAATTTATTGATATTTGCTCAAATTGTTGAGGATTAAACTCTCAATTTGTGAAAATATATTTATCATCCCAACCAATGGGTTACTATTATAAATACACAACAAAAGGGATATTTTTCATACTTATTTCTCAATTGTTAAAATTCTAGAAAATTCAATTTGAAGCTATCTAACCTTGTTTTTTTAAAATAAATAAATAATTGACAAAGAAATGCCAAACATCGGTGGTAGTGTAGGTATGGTAGGGTAGGTACAATATAATCTTATCTCTTTCGGACCTATCTCCTTAACACTTTTTTTTTTTTCCTTCTCATCTACTTGGACATGAAAATTCTGACATAAATAATGATGAATTTATTGAGAACTATACAAGAACATAAAAATAAAAATAATAACAACAATAGTAAAAAGTAGAAAAGCTCAATTTGGCAAAGGCATTACACTTGTTCTAATACATTAGTGAGTGTCAAACCTGTGCTTATCTCAACATAGATTAACGTAGTGGAAATTAGTGGAAATTGATATGTGTACAAATAGTTGACGAAAAATGTTTGTTATATGATTAGTGCTGATAAAAGGAAACCAATGTTGGGGAGGTCATTTTATTAGATGAGCACTAATCTTTTGGAGTGGTTTCTTACACTTTATCTTTCATTACATTTATTTATTCATTTATTTGCTTACATAAGCCACAAGATAAGTGGGTGATGTGTAGAAAGGGCATGAAAGTTCAATGTATGATGATCCCTTTTCATCAGTTTTTTGCAAATTAAAGTTGATCATAATAAGCGATGATTTCAAAGAGATAAGAAAAGATTTGACACTCACTATCATTCCAGCTGAAATGGGTTGAACAACGAAAGGATGAAGGTTGAGAAAAACAATTCAAATCAAAGACATAAGAAAAGGTTTGACACCCACTATTATTCCAACTGAAATGGGTTTTAGTGCAAAAGATTGAAGAAGGTTGAGAAAAACAAAACAATTTTGGGTGTGGAAGAGAAGGAAAGAGCTGCTGCTGCTGCTGCTATGGTTTTCATGGTTGCTGCTGGTGCTGCTATGGCTCCTTGTTCTTCTTCTCCTTCCACTTCTGCAATGTGTGCGTTTTCATTGCCTTCTTCCGTTGTCACCTCCTGCTCCACCACCCCTGCACAAGCCTTGAGAAATTCTTCCTCTTCTCTCCCAATTCTTCCCACTCTAGTAGTACCGAAACTACGCAAGGATTTGAGGGCGTCTTCTTCTTCTGGTGGTGGCTCCTCAGCCTCGGGGTCTTTTAGGGTTTTCAAGCTGCAGCAGCATGAGGAGCAACAGCAGCAGCAGCGGCAATGGAAACTGGCGGCTACAACGGATGGGAAGAAGGGTTCTTCTGCTGCCAACAGGGAGAGGGATGCTGAGAAAATACCAGAGTGGGCCAAACCAGGGAGTGAGGAGCTCCCCCCTTGGGCCAGGAACGAAGTGGCCAAGCCCAAAGAGCAAGCTGAGGACCTCCCCTTCTTTGTCTACCTCATTGCTTCCTCCTTGGTTGCCATAGCCGCGGTATGGAGTACCCCATTTTGCACTCTCTCAAGCTCATAATGCCATTCCATGAATTCTCACCAATTTTATTTTATTTTTCCACCAATTTTTCAGGTTCTTCAAATTCTTCAGAAAGAGTTTGGAGGGTTTTGTTTTTGTCCATGTGTAGTTTACTCTTCTTTTTGAACAAACAAGTTCATCAGATTCTTCTACCAATATTTGCTTGAACATTGCAAATCCATCTTCTGTAGTGGTGGCTGCCTCTTCTGCCAATGCTTTTACTGCTTTCTAACAGCAAGCTTGATACTTTTGTGGCTTTCTAACATCCAGCAAGCAAGCAATCAATGGCTGAATCTTGTGGAATTGATGGGTGATTCTGGCACTTGGGGGATTGACAATCTCTTCTGGTGCTTTTGTTGTTACATATTGCACAATTGCTCTCCAACTGCAATCTTGTTGGTGGACATGGGTGGCATCCCATGAGTAGCTTAGGGTTTTCTACAACTGACTGACACATGGTTTTTCTTCTTGTTCATGGTGGCTTGACCATAATCTTTATCAAACTCATGGCATGGCATTTTGAACAGGTCGGTTCTGTATTCGAATACTTCAACAAGAATCCAATCTTTGGTGTGGTGCCACCTGACAGCCCTTTCTGGGCGCCAATTCTCGGCATTTTTGTATTCACTGGCTTTCCTTCAGCTGTGAGTATTATTAAGCCTCAGACCACCTCTCTTTGTTCTTTTCTCCTTTCATGAATTAGCTTCATTAGGTTCAGGAACGCTTCAATTGGTGCCCCCTGCAGTCAATCTCCTGAAGGGACAATGGTGCAAACTGTAGCTGCACATTGAGTCCTTGTTTGTGCAGAAGAACACTGTGAGAAACTATTGGTTTGGTTGCAAGTTTGGATCCATTCCACAAAGATTGGTGCCTTGGAATGAAAGCCCCTGGCTCCTTGGTTATGCTTCTTAAGTTTTTGTAACACCAAGAATCTCTGTGATGTCAGTAACAGAGGTGTTTATGTTGGGGAGTATGATGCAGTTGCATCTGGCAAAACCCACATGAAGATTTTGTGGACTAATGTCTCATGACACATTTGGTGTCCAGGAAGGATTTTGCAGTGAGGTTTTCCTCTTTAGAACAAGGAGTGTTGTTTTAGAAGATGGGCATCTCAGCTGATATGTTGTTTCAATTCTGGTGTTCAACTGGAGTCATCCTTGTGTCTTTGTTTATTTTTGGCCACCTTCTGAGGTATACATGAAGAGTTTTTGTGGTTTTCTTTTTTGTTCATAATGTGTTTTAGGCACTCTCAAATTTCTGTCTTTGTTTGTTTGCAGGGGTTCTTGTGGTTCAAGGCCATCTCACTAGCTAACAAAGCATCTGAAGATCAGGACCGAGAAGATGGGTTTGAACGGTAATAGTAGGGGACCATGACAGACCCACTCAAAAGGTATGAATGGTCAGTCATATTTAGGTGAGGATTTCTCTCACTTGTACTTTACAAAAAAATGTCAGAAAAGATTAGTTTTGCAGTTACACCTTGGAGTTTTCCATGAACTGGCTGTATTGCAACATGCAAAATGTCAGGTTCAAAACCCTCTTGCTGACTTAAGGCAGAATTGAGAGTCAATTGAGTTGTTGGTCTTTGACTGGAGTGTTCAAAAGTGCACCAACTGAAACCCTTTTTGTGATTATGTTTTCCATCCCCTCATATATTAACTTGGTTATTCCTTTTAGTTTGTGAAAGCACACAGTTTAAATTCTGTAGATCATGCACCCTGAAGTGGTGTGCTAGTAAGTGGCATTTTAAGATCTGGCAGCATTTTCATCAATTTCACTTGGGAACATTGCATCCTAACAGAGGTGTCCTGGATTCATGTATGACAGCATTATGGAGTTTGTGGGTTAGAAGTCTCTAGTAGTTTAGGACTCCAGTTGTTTTATAGGGACTTTTGTATCATGTGGCCTTTCAAACTTTGAAGTGTTTAAATGTGCATTTCTGATACTTGAACCTGCAATTAGTGAGATAAGTTGACTCCTCACACCAACAATCCTGAATAGGATTGACATTTGATCTGAGAAGAGCACCATGAGTTTGTTGGCTCTGCCCATAGGGAAGAGAATGCGCATTGGTGTAGGATTTGAGTATAAAATTTTGGCCTGGACTTATCAAAGGTGTGAGTGATATGTAGAGAACTATGTGTGCATACAGTAGATGGGCATGTTCCATAGAAGTGCATGCATCTAGATGAGAAGATTTAGATCCAGTAAAGGAAGTTTTTATTTTGAAGTTTGAACCTGCAATAAATGGCGAAGTCATTATGCAACAAGCTGCTTGTTTGTGTAAAGAGGCTGTGAAAAGAGGCATAGCTGCGAGCACAATTCCTTGATCATGTGCTAAAGTCATGCTAACTCTGGCTATGGTCACTGTCAACTGCTTATGTTAGTGTATGGTCATAGAACTGAAAATTTAATACATGTGACCACAATTTTAAGGATCAATAAGGATTTTTATTTTTTTCTGTGCAATCCAAAGTAGAAGCTTCCCAGCTTTCAATTCTTTGTCTTCACGGACATGGTCTGAAGGCCAAGACCAAGGTGGTGATAGCTTTGAGGTAGACATGTTTGTGAATCATGCAATCAAGCTGTTGATATTTTTTTGAAATGCCAAGGTGTCTTGGCAGGCTACATGCAAACCCATGTGGAGGTATTGATGGGCAGTTCAAAATGTGAGGGGTAAGTGGCTGTGGCTATTGTTTATTTTAGTGGGGCAGATTGCAACTCCTTAGGCACTTGAAATTCGGCAGTGATCCAGAGCACCATGTGATAAGGTGTGTTGGCGAAACATTGTTTGTAATGAGATATTTTATGGTGATTAGGTAGATGCAAAGGTAAGAAACATTTGCATGTTGCAGTGGAGCTTGCAGCGATATTGGTTGTTCATGAGTAGGACATTAGCTTACAAAAAACCATACTAAATCAAACACCATCAATTGAAAGAAATAGATTGAAAGAAACTACAAAAAGGAACATCAAGTTAGAAGAAGACTATGAAGGATTGCAGGTTTGAACCCTAATCCTTATGGATCTTGACCAATGTAGCCCGACCCAAACTTACACAAGCCATGCACATTAGAACCAGACTTGCATGTCCACATTAGTACATGTTGCCAATCCATAACAAGGTAACCACTTGCAGAGCACCCACCCAAAATACAACAATAGTATAAACCAAAATATCACTCATGCAATGTACAAAGATTCAAAAAATAAAAAATAAAAAATTCCAATTCAATGAAAAGGAACTCAGGTGGAGATGCAAATTTGCACTAATTTATATTCCCATTAGAAGTTACATACATTCTGTAAGCTACAATGTTGATCATCAACTATAGTTTTCATGCCATAACAAATAGCTTATTATTTCCATACAAGCTACAAGTGCAATAGAAACAATAATAAAATTTGCATTGTGGGCTACTAGCATAACATGTCAAAAATCTACTAGTCCATTACATACTTCACCTTATTATCACTTCAATCCTTCATGGCATCCCGAAAAGGAAAACAATAGAAAATATAACGATCTTTTGCAAACATATTGACAACCAAATTCAAGTGTTTAATTAGTTGGTTGTGCAACTTGGATTTTAGGAAAGCCAAGGTGGAGAAACAACTATCTTCTATGCTACCGAAAATCATAACTATCAAACAATTTTGCCAACACAAAATGTTGATACGATCAATGTTACAAGAGGTTACTAGATGTTAGTGTAGACCACAATTGAGTGACAAGTTTGCACATCAATGGTGGTTTTAGAATAGTAGCATGGTTGCTCCAAGATCAAGGGCTTTCACGTAAAAGGGCTAGAATCTTCATCTAATTAATCAATAGGCCAATGAGCTTTTCAAAACAAAATTGAGCCTTTAGTATTGTTAAGTGTTCCTAAAATGTTTCTTCAACAAATGGATTAAGTTAATATTGAAAATAGATGGTGTTCATTGCATTCATCAATTATTGGTTGGGGAACCGTTGCTCCAATTTATAAAAGATCAAACACATGACAACATGTGAACATGTGAACATTGAACCTTGATAGCTCCAAAAGTTGTTGTCCAATCTTCATGCATAACTTGGGTGAACAACCCAATAAGAGGGCACTTCTTATGTAGTTGATGTTGTTTGCTCGTGAAGTAAAACATCACAAATTGGATATTTGTTGTAGGATTAGTCCACCAAGCAGTCAAACAATTAGTCATTGATGTTTTTGTACATTTTAAATTTTTTTTGAATTGTTATGCACCATACTTTTTCCTTAGATCTAAATAAAAGTTGTATAATTAAACACAACACATTTTAATAGAATTCAAAAAATCACATAGACATGTGTCACAAGCTTGCACAAACTTTATAATTGCATGGATTGCCTCCAACAAAGGCATGATGCAAGTCAACCCCATCACCACCTCAACGTCATAGAGATGTTGGAGGTTGGTTTTTGTTGCAACCATAATATGCAAGTCATCATTTGTCTTCACCACTAGAGTTCTATACTTTGCAAGAACTCATTTAGTAAGGGATAACATGGAAATTCACCTAGTTTTTACATTACAAAATAATTTTAATCTTTGATTTCAAGTAGATTGGCAAAACTGCCATGCTCAAGATGTTTTTTAGATGAAGATGAAAAATATGTATATATAGTTTACAATAACCATTCAAGTTTACTAACCAAGGATTGAGCAAAAAGAGTTTGCATAACTGAGTTAATTTGATGTGCCATGTAATGCATTATAGTCATAAAAGGTGCAACTTTATATTTGATTTCAGTAACAACATTAGTTTGCAAGCTCATGAACATCGCAACCTCATTTGATCCAAAACAAATACACTTGTTGCTAATCTAATCAATTGTCAAACCCCCATATTCCATCAAGGACTTCATAATAATTGGGATATATTTTCAAGATTTGGAAACTAAAGACCAAGATCAAAAAACTTAAGATCATCAAACACATTAGATGATGATGGTGATAAAGGAAAGACATGTAGACTTTGAGATGACAAGGTTATGTATGTAGAATAAGAAGTGTAACATTGAATAACAATTTATACTTAAACCCCATTGGCAATTGCCTTGGGTAAGCCATCCCCTATATATTTTAGAAAGCACTTGAGGCAAACATATTTTTAAAAATATGCTATGAAATAATGACATATTTTTAGCATATTTCATGTGTATTTTAAATATATTCTCAAAAACCTTGAGCAATAGGAAGAAAAAAAAAGTTCACCATTGTAATAAATCCTAAACCTTGAATAAGATGAACATTTGACAAACTTGATGGTGAATTTGCAATAACATGAAAAGGCACGTATGACTTGGAAGAAAGGAAAACAAAAAAATGTACATTTTTGTAATGTTAAAAACTAAGAAGCTTTTGAAATGAATTCCATGCAAAGGATGCACATTGATGAGGGAAGGAACATATTTAACTACATGCTGAAACCTCCATTGCACATTCCTTTCCAACATTCTAAGGTTCAACAACATGAAAAAGTGAATTTTCATGGTGTTCTTTGTCGCTAATCTACAAAAACTTTTAGTAATTTACATAATATCCGTCACATTCCAAGTTTTAACAATAAATCAAGGCACACTATATACTTCTTGTTGTTGAAAAGGTGGTAATTTTTGTAGTAAGATATAAAAAGATTCAAGGTGATTCATGACAACAAAATGGAAAACTAAGGCAATGAAGAGGGATGTGATATGTGTTGATCACTTATGATGTCAATTCATTTAAATTAAAGTGTTGTCGACTACACAACTTGAAGAAAAGAAGGAAAGGGATGGCAATAAAAGTGGAAGTGAGGCGGCCCATTGTCGACATCAATGAGACTAACAACAAATGGAAGCAACTTGGGATGAGATGGGATTGACCCTTTGGTGACTTCCAAACCTTGCAAAATTCATGGCTAGTCCGAGATCTTATGGTTACAAATATGATAAATTTATTTTTGGAAATTCATTCGATTTAACAAAGGGGTGTAGAATGGGTCATTGGGATTTTGCCACTTCAAGATTTCACCCAAAAAAACACTAGATCAAACATGTCATTAATGATCATGACAAAATAGTTTAAAAATTGCAAAACTTGTATTTAGGGTTATAAATGACATCTTCATTTGCACAATTAGTTTCATGTATTGGGTGAAAGCACGTTATGGTGGCCAAAAAATGTAGTCATGAATATTGTTTTTCAAAACTATGCAACTTTCAAGTTCCACCAAGCCAATATTAAAAGAGATTCATAAATTATACTCAAAATAAGGTAGTTCAATAGTTAAATAATGAAATTGTTAAAAGAAAATACATTTAAAAATTAACATTAAATAATTAAAGATTATATTTGTGAGAATTTAAATGTTATCACGATATATTGCAAAGTACAAATATACTTTAAAAGTGATTAAAATAATTGCAAAAATTTAATGAAATATTTAATCATATATTGAATATGAATTAATTGTACCATTTCAATTACAATTGAAAAGTTTTTCATTCAAATGAGCATAAGTGTGTTGAAAAAAACATTTTTTTGAAAAATAATTTTCATTTGAAAGATGACAAGAATTATGTTGAAGGCTTTCATATTAAAATCCATTTTATATGTTTATCAAAATGTTACATACAAGAAAAATAAAAATTGCCCCCAATATACCAAAAAAAAAGTACATTTTCTTACCTAGAACAACCCTTTTAGTGTGCTTTCACCCTATGAATTCATCGAAATTTCAATAGGTAGTGTTTAGCGTTGGGTCGGTAAATTTGTATAACAAGATAGAAATATAGTCGGTTATTGGTAATTATTTTTGGTTACCTTTTTAATTGCTTTATTTCATTCACAAATATTTGAAACTTACAACACCTCCACCACAAATTGTCAAATTCCACTTGAAAAATAAAAAATCTTAGGGAATTTGATGGATTTATGGAAATTTGGAACTACAATGCCCTTTTACAAACCCCCACCAAAAAGCTTACTAAACTTTTCCTTTTCTCTCATGTGTTTGTCATGTTTAAAAATTTGAAGATCATATTGTAACACAAGAATGTGATCTCCAAACTCCAAACTTCCAACCTCTTTTCAAATTGGAAGCTTTGCATCATCTCCAAACTAGTGTAATGTTTGTGGTGGAGATGACAACAGAAAGGAGCCAATGTGTGTGGAATGTTTAGTTTTATATTTGATGACAAGATGAAACTACCAACACAAAATCTCCATCACCCAACAACACTAATAATGCAAAAGAACCATCACCAACATCTACTAAAATAACATGTGTTTATGTTCCAACCAATCATGGTGTTTCCTTTTGTTATGAATTCCATGCTAGTGCAATGGGGGGTGGGTAGCTACCTCTTGCAATATGACCTCGCCTTGACCTCAAATTCTTCAAGCCCAAGAATCTTTTGAAACTTTGGAAGTAATGGTTCTAGATTGTAATTGATCCATTCAACTTTTGATTTTTAGCTTCCAACAATAGATCATACTACATGCAAAAATCTTGTATGGTTGTAGCAACTCCATTAGGCACAATGAACTCATATGGTGTAGCAAATCTAGACCACAAATTATGAAAATCTGTAGGAAATCAATGTTGCATTGTGCAAGGGGGCACACATGTGCAATTCCTTCTACTCAATCACAACATTGACAAAGAAAATAAAATTACACACTCATGGCCCATCATGCCACAACATTTGGTGACAATAATACTATCAATGTCCTCACTAGAGTGGGAAGAAAAAATGGTGAGGCTAATGAAATATTGATGATGTATGTTTTGTGATGGGGATTGCAATAACTCTTTATTCAAGTTGTAATTAAAGGGGCATATAAATCATTGCAATGGAAATGTTTTTACCTTGTCTTGTCTTGAATTTACTTGATTAGCATATAGTTGAGATTTATTTTTACTCAAGGGAACATAATTCTTCTGAAGAGAATAAACAAAAAAAATATGCCAAAATCATTATATTACAAATATGCATTCTCATATTTTGCATTGAATGTGGTTGTAATGGATTTTTTCAAATTATGGTGACTAATTAATGAATATATTTTCTTTTGGGAGTTTATTTATATTTGTTACATTAGTTACCTTGGGAAAAACTCTTACGATGTGCTCTTGGAACCCGTTAAAATTTTACTCACATTTTCCATTTTAGATGTTTTGGATACATATTTAACACTATTTATTGCTTCAATTACATCTTGTTGATTTTTTTAATAGGATGTTTGAAACTTCATACGTTCATGCTTGCAATGCCAATTGCACAAGTAATTACCTTTCTTAACTTTGAAATGTGTCATATTTGTGTAGATATATATTTTACCCTATGTTTACTCACTTATATCCACATGGTATGTATAGGATAAACGATGAAATAAATAAATAAATAAATAAATTCTTACCTTATGAATAGAGTAAATGTTCATCACTTAACTTCACCGTGACCTGGATTATAAAGTTGCAAAAGCTCTTATATCCCTAGTCTTACCTGGTTTCGAATTGTTTTAAAACCTATTTACCTTCACCCAGATGATGTATTTGTGTGAAAATTTGTATTTACCATTATCTGGCTGATATATTAAAATGGATATACTCAACCAACCCTAGTAGGGTCAAACTCCACTTCTTGGTTGAGGAGGTGACTATTCCAAGGGAAAGGAAAGTTGGGTAGGGCTAAAAATGGTCATTATTGTAAGGTGAACTTCACATGACCATAAAGAAGTTGGAGAGCTTTGACAAAGAGAATGTTGTACCTTGATTGATTAGGAACTAAGTAGTTCAATGCAAAAAATAGTTCTGTCAACCAAACTAGTTCAGTAAAATATTAGACTAGGACTTTCATCCTACTTGAACTACTGACTTTCATCCTACTTGAACTATTGGCTTTCATTCTACTTGAGGTGACTTTCAAGGGGCTAGACATAGGAATGTGTCATTGGACTCCTTTTTGATAGTATTAGTAGTTCCTGTCTAACTTGATGAAAAAGGATGTATTTATCCAATTGTTTATGGCTGCAATTACAACTCTTGGTTAACTGTATTTCTAAGACATTTTTCTGGCTCACATGTTTATAAGAACACTTCATCTATTGCATAAACTTGGCAAATGGAAAACTAGAGTTAATTCTCACTGAACCAAAACTTATGTGCATGGTTTTTTTCCTCAAGTTTTTGACATAAAATGTTTACAGAAAATCTCAAAAATTAGCAAAATTGGTCAAATCTACACTAGAAAAACACATTTCTCCACAAAATTCCCAATTTACTTTTTAACAAGGAAATAAATTATTGAAAAAAAATCACTTCTTATGTGATATCATCCTCATCATAAAGGTAACTCATACATTACTTACCCTTGGTGTTTTTTTAGAAAGGCCACCTTTTGGGACATCCCTTCATTGGCAAATGTTTAATGAACATCTCAATGTCAAAGTACTAGCCTACTTTCCTAAAATGAGAAGATCAAGATCATCATGAGCACAAAAATTTCCAAAAACCAAAGAAAAAGCTCTAGGATGACACCACAAAACATTGGAATATCTTGCCATTTCCAAAGCACTAATCCCATCGACATCAATCAAAAGCTTCTCTAAAGTAGAGGAAAGTATGATTGTGTTATATCTTCTTCACAATTGGAAATAAACATAATTCATGTTTTTCAGTTGCTCATATTATAATTCTCAAACACACATAAAACATAATAACAACAAAGGTTTAATATTAACATGCAACCAATAAGTTTAACACACGTTATGCAAAGCCCCCACATTTCCACATCTGTGCCCGAATGACTATACATCATCATTGTCACTCACTAGAAGAGCTGGCCTACAATGACTCTCCTTCTCACATAGACACAACTAAATCTGGTTGTGGTAGAGTGTCATGCCCAATTGTCCTTCTTTAGCATGATTAGACCTAACAACACTGTATCTTTAGTTCACTAACCCTAGTGAAAAAGACCATAAACATCACTCTAACAAGTCTTCTCCATGTTCATTAAGATCACAAATAATGCATGAAGCTACCTAATTGGGCTTTTTTTTAAAGGGGTCCAGACCAATTTTGGCTGGTTCTCAACTTTTTCATAACCAGTGGGCAGGGTCTTGCTGATTTTCTTGCAGGCATTACATAGAGTATCAATATCAAAAAAATTAAAAAAAGAAAAATATTTTCCATGAAATAACGGCCCAAATTTGTCAGATTTCAAATTTTTTTCCCCGCCCCCAAGTTGCTAGATTTTTATGGTAAGTTCCAGTAGGTAGCCAAGAATATCAAAGGATCCTGTTTTTTTTTTTCCTTTTTTTTTAACCTAATTTTATACTTAGTCTGTAAGCAAATCTGGCTAAATTATCTTATGGATGATCACCACTTCCCCTACATCACAAAATTCAACTACATGCTTTTGATAGATAATCATGATCATCAAAAAATCAAACACCCAATTCTGATATTTAACCACAGTTCTGGTTTGTTTTAAAAAGTCAAATAACTGCCTAGAAAAATATGGGTTCTTTCATGAAACCTGGCAATTCTTTGAGGTTTTTGAAGTATTATGTGAAATTGGCATTTATTTGATTTTGATTTTGAATTTTTCAAATACCTGGAACTTGCAGTTCTTAGATCCTGAAAAGTTTCCAATACCCGGAACTTGCAGTTCTTTGATCCTGAAAAGTTTTCAATACAAACAACTGCCCCCACACTCAGGGTCCAGACTCTCCAAATTACTTTCCTCAGGAATTTCTCTGATGATTCTCTTTTGTTGTAATGGGTCACAAATTAACAAATTATTTCACTTACTACTTCCTGGATGGTGGGGTACGAAACATTATTAGATTGTTAAAGTGTCACAATCCGTGCTCAAAAGAGTTTGTCACAATCCCTGCTCAAAAGAGTTTGTCACCTGCTCAAAAGAGTTTGTCACAATCCATGCTCAAAAGAGTTTGTCACAATCCATGCTAGAAGAGTGTGTCAATTCACATGTTAGCCTCAAACATTGAAAGAGTCATGAATCATGATCATTCTAATTGACCCAAAATAAAAATCATGGTTTCATGTCCAATTCTTCTTTCCTCAAGGTATAAATGACACCAACTTCACAAGAAGGCTTCAGATCTGATTGCACACAATTGCCTTTTTTGTGAAGTTTTCTTGGGCCATTTGCTGCTAACCCACCCTTTATCTCAAAGCAAACAAACAATGGGTTCTTGGTGGAAACTTGTGAAAGATTGTCATGATCCCCAAGTGCAGGGTATCCATTGTGGGCTGATCGTGGTTATAGCTCTAGTGCTATTTTGTGTAGAGCCTGTTAGTTGCAAGGCATCTGTGAGTATCACAAATGGCCTAACTATTCACGGCATAGACGAGACACTTGAGGTCCATTGCCACTCAGCTGATAATGACTTTGGTGTGCAGCGCTTGAGAGGCCATTTAGCAACATACGGGTTTCGCTTCAACCCAAACGTCTTTGGTACAACTCTCTTCACGTGTGACTTTAGAGCAATTCATAAAACTGACACTTCACTTATTGTTTGGGAAGGGAATTCTTATAACAATCCACACTATCATTGCTACAATTGCAACTGGTTTGTTGCTGACTCGGGCTTCTATGTTGACGGCATCCTAGCTCAGCCATGGCTGGCAGCTAAATCCACAGATGTAGGAGAGCAGCAGGTGAGTTTCCCCTTCTTTGACCCATGTAAATTTGTGTGATTTTACTAGAGAAAGGACACTAAGGTTTGGCTGATTTTGACACTTAAAGAGCCCAGTGTGATCATGAGCCCAGAGAGCAGGGTCTCTGGCAGGGTCTCTGGCTCTGCCATGGGTGAGCTACGACCCTGAATCATCCAAACCCTGTGTGCTCTCTAGCATTTAACAGCTGCTAGGCCTTATGCAATAGATTGTCTGTAAGACATACATTACAGATCGGTGAGGCCTGCTAATCAGGTCTACAGACTCCACACCATTGGGCCTTATTCTTCCTTTGAATCAACCAATTCTCATGCTGAATGAACTGACTAATAATTAGTTGATTCGAAGGAAGAAAAAGACCTAAGAGGTAACAGCTGATTAACTTCCCAGCAATCCATTATTGCATACTGTAAGACCTTTGCATGATCAGTTTATGACCATCTGAGATTTTCTGATTTTCATCTCGTGTTCTTTCTTTTGTACAGTTGTTGGTTTGTTCAATTGCTTGATGTGAAATTGGTGTGTTTTTTTGGGTGTACAATGGTGGTGCAGGGAAAAAGCTTCACATCCCCATGATGGTTGATAACAGAATTTGATACCCAAGAAATTATGAATAAGTGTGCTTAGGAGCTAGCCATTTAACTCTAGTGCACTGCAGTGGACTGAGTTGAAACTGTTGTTGTTGTTGCCATGTTATCACACCTACACAGAAAATTGAAATTGAAGATCTCTTTACAAATATGACTTTCATATGTAACAGAATTGCTCAAGGATTAGAGGATTAATTTGGGTGTGTTTTATCTTTGACCTTGAATATAACAAACATATGAGGCATCTCCATATTTCCATATCAACCAATCAATGATGCATTTAGGTCATTTATGTTAAGATTGTTATAAAATGGAACACCCTCCTACAACAATTCTCCTTTTTTTTTGTGATAAATTTTTTTTTATGCCCAATCATGGTTTTTGGCTTGACTTCAAACAGACTAAAACAACACAACATGCTTCGTTCATATCCTTCCTTCACAACTTGAATGAGAAAAATTGCAAATGTCCCAACTTAAACTGAATCTGATGGACATTCCATTGGAAAATATATATGTACAAGCTTTTGGGTCAATGTGCACACATGATGAGTTGTGTGCTACACCTAAAAATTAACCCTCCTTAAAACTTCATAAGAGTTTTGTTAGAGTGGGCCCAAATTGACAAGTGTAATATTCTTGTGGCCTCAATTTTGCCTAGAATCTCAATTGTATTTCTTTAGTTATCTTGTCAAAATTAGATATGTCTCTGTTTAATTCAGCTATTAATTTGCTAGCTCATAATTAATGACTCTGAAATAGGTATAACCAAAGTTTTTCCTGTTTTGCAACTAGTCTCTCCTTTTCCACCATAACAGGTGAGGGCCTAAGAATTAGGGTTGACATTTTAAAGGGGACAAAAAAAGAGAGTTGTGTGTGTTTCTATTTTCAACTGGTTGGGTAACACTCAACTTCATTACAAGTTGACCTTCACCTTTTCATTTTTGGAATATGCATACATTAAGCTTCTCCTTCATTAAAACTATTGTGCTGTTGTAATTTTCCTCATGTCAATTTCTTATTTTGCCTAGACAATCAATCATCCTACAAAATAGATGATCAATTTGGAATTCCTCAATGCTCACCTGCCACACTTGAATCTCCTACTCTAAAAATACCACTATGGGGAGTCACCAGCATTAGGCTTGTAGCCTCAGAAACTTAAGATGGAGATTAACCCATCCAAGATATTCTATTCTCCATGATGATGCATCCACAAGTCATTTATGCCTCCATCATGAGTGAAGAAGCACCAGGCTACTAGTTCCAATTTGGCCTAGGTTTGTTGACACACATATGGGAGGTACTTAACATGGCAGTTTCAACTGTTTCAATGTAAAATACATGTGGTATATACTATATATATCATTGTTGTTAGGTTCTTGATTTCAAAAAGAAACCAAAGGTTTAATTGGTTTGGGTTCTTTTTCAAGATTAGTTTTGTTGTTTTTGGATGGAACCAGAGTCTGGTCTTGAGATTGTTTTTTTGGATTGAAAAACCTTCAGTTCCAGTCATTTTCACAAAGAATTTAGAGCCCTTTGATGTAAGACAAGGTGCGGTATCATCTTCATTGCATAGAACTAAACAAAAAAAATTGTGTAATATTTTTTTTTTCAATTAGTACACACAATTCAAAATAAAAATTATGTAATAGTAATTATGTACAATCAAACAAATGCAGTAACTTCCCTAAAATATAGAGCTAAGCTTGCACTTTTTATTTAGAAAATTAGAATTTTGTATTCAAAAAACTTGGAACTTCAGTATCTAGACCCAAGAACCTGACTGATAACATGAACCTCAAATGTCAACCGATGATAAAACATCACATATATTTTACATTGAAATGCATGAAACCACCAAGTTTACCTCACACATGCGTCATGAGCCCAAGGTACATGTGTGTGTATGTCAGAGAGATGGAGATTACCCATGAACCCAAGATATTATACAATTGAATGATGCAAACACAAAACACCTTGCCACCCCAAAAAGGATAGAAAACCTCAATGTGGAGATAATTCCAAAATTTTAAATCCATGCCTCCATCATGAGTGAGTGAAGAAGTAATAATCATGCTACTTGTTCCAAACATTTGTTTTTCCAAAAGCAAAATACTCCACTATATAACTTTTGTTGAGAAGAAAATAATTCCACCAAAATTTAGGTGTATTATTATTATCCTCATCCAATGTTTTCTTTTCTTTTGTGGCAATTTTTTTTCATTTTGGTGATTAAGAAAAACAGTAAAAGAAGAATATTCTGTCAAAGATTCGTTGCTTTTAGAAAAAATTCCCCAAATTTTCAAGAAAGAAATTATTTTGAGAAATTTCCACTGAGTTTTTAGTTGAGAGCAAATTTTCTACTTGTTTTCTACAGTTTGGAGTGTTTTTTACAAAACAATTTGTAGTTTTTTCGAGTGTTTTTTCTGTTTGGAATTGCTTTTGGGAAATTTTGCTACTTTGAATGGAAAAATTAGCCAAATATATTAAATCAAAAAATTGAAAAAAAAGAAAAGAAAAAAGAAAACCTTAGTCTGGACAGCTTTCTAAAACCCTGTGCCTGTTAATGTTAAACCTCATAATGATGCTACATCAGAAAATAGAGAAAAGAAACACTGTTGACAGAGGACAGTGTACCAAATTCAAAAACAATTATGATTTTCAATCCAAAATTAGGACTACAATCTAGAATCTAGAGCCCTGGCATTCAAACTCCAATTGATTTGATCTTGGCTGTTATGGGTTTTGCATTTATTGTCAGGGAAGTTGCTACCACTGATCATGCGTTCATGTGTTGTAGCCTAGTCGTAGTAGGAGGAGTTGTTGTTGTTGTTGTTGTTGTTGTGGGTTTTGCATTTATTGCCAGTTACCTGAAGTTGCTCCTGCTGTTTTCCATTGTTGTTAGATTTACCACCCACTCACCCACCCAATCTTCAATTAGCTTGCCTACTGGTTGCAAGAAGCAAAATAGAATTTCGTTTACAAGTGTGTGCATAGTGAAATTTAATGAAGTTGTTAGGCAGGAACAAGCATTGAATGGGGCGGTTCCTTTGATTTCGTTACGATCATTTATGCGCTGCACCAACTTCTTCTTCTCCTACGCCGCTTGCAGTGGAGATTTCCACGAAACCCAAGCAGCAGCAGCAGCTGCACACTAGTGCAACATATGATGCTCTTTCCTTCTTCACTGCTAGCGAGCTGCTGCAGGATCATTATATAAACGCAAGTACAGCTTACTAGAAATCATCACCAGCTGCAATCGATTTGGGTACTTCAGATCAACTACAGAACTTTGTTTTCTTTGTGATCAAACCTTTAGCTGTTGTTGGGTTTTTGTCTTTTTGTAGGATTTCCAGAGTAGCTTCGAGTTTCAGAACTGTTAGACTTTGTCTTTGTTTTTCTTGTCGTGTGCTTGTTCCGTAAGATGTCGAAGTCCAACATGGTTGTTGCACTGGGTCTTGTTTTTCTCCTTGTGGGGAGTTCTTTGATGCCCAGCGCCGAGGCTGCGTCGTGCAGTATTTTTCAGCTGCTGCCATGCATGGCTGCTTCCAAGAATGCCAAGGTGACGCCGTCGCGTTCCTGCTGCGCCAACGTGAGTTCCATGGGAAAGGGGCTGGCGGGAGCGAATTGCTTGTGCTCGCTCCTCTATAGCTCCCTCGCGAAGTCACAGGGGGTGAATCCCAAAATTGCGATCACCATCCCCAGGAGATGCCGTCTTCCTGTAATCAAGGGCTACAAATGCCACGGTAATCAATCAAGTTGTGCAGCACACAGTGACCATCACGGGACGCCTGCTAGAGATCAGTCATATTATCTCAATTGCATTCTGCATGATGCTTGGTACACAAATTTGTCTCTCATCAGCTTAGAACTGATCACACTCTGACACGCTAACCAATTTTCTTCAAACTTGTAAACCTTTACAGGTCTTGCTGCTTAAGAACTTCGGCGGAGGTTGCAGCTACATGGAGCTCGATGGGAAGTCTGGATCTCTCAAACACTACTGCAATATGAGGATTCACTGCTTCTTCACTGCGTCAGATTTACTGTTGCTTAATGATTGTGTCATTCTTCATCTCCACTGGTGTTTTGGGACATATCTAATATCATCAAGATCGTAACTACTACATATATATCTCTATTATATAACGTAGTACCTAATAATATAGTAATTCTAACTAGTCTATTGTAGCTGGTGAGTGCAATAAGAAGATCTCTGCCGAATCTTTAGTTTCTTCCACAGGTTCAATCGGTTTGATGATCGCAGGCTACAGCAGTTACTTGCATATATAATAAAAGGCATCATTGAAGCTCATGATTCCAACAAAATCTCTCCTTGAAAATTCTGTTTCTCTCTCTCTCTCAAGCTCTTGCTGCTGAAATGTTTGTGATTTCTTTGCTCCAAACAAAATCAATTATGCTGTCATGAGACGATTGTGAAAATCTCTCCTTGAAAATTCTCTCTCTCTCTCTCTCGCTGCTTGAATGTTTGTGATTTCTTTGCTCATGGAAATGTGAATATCTTGGGTGTTGGTTTAGCAAGCAAGGGAAGAAATGGATGAAAAACATGGATGTTTAGATTTAGGATTAAATTTGGCAATTGGGTTCAGTAGCATTGACATTTTTTTTCTTTTCCTATATATTCATTTTCATTACCAGGTGCAGTTTATGGGGGATTGGTTTTGCAAGCAAGGCAAAAAAATGGATGAAAAACATGGATGTTAGATTAAGGGTTGAATTCAGCAATTGGGTTCAGTGACATTGACATTTTTGTCTTTTCCTAAATATTCATTTTTATTACCAGATGCAGTTTATGGATTATTGAACATGTGGACTCTTAACTACTGGAAGAAGTGGATGAAAAACAATTTATGTCAAATATAGTGTTGAGTTGCAAAATGGTAATTGGGTTCATTGCCATTGAAATATTTTCCTTTTTTTCGTTTTTGTCACCAGTTCTGCAATGGATTTTTCAACATGTGCACATTAACTACTGGGGAAAATGGATGAAAAAAAATGGATGTCAAATTTAGGGTTATTGCAAAATGGTGATTGGGTACATTGGCATTGAATTTTTTTCCTTTCCCTATGTTTCATGTTTGTCACCAGATGGAATGGATTTTTCAAAATATAGAATCTTAACTGATGGAAGAAATGGATTAAAAGGTTTAATATTAAATTGAGGTCAAATTGCAACAATGTTAATTGATTTGATTGGATTTGAAATTATATAGGTCATAAAAAATTTGTAATTTTCATTCAAAGTTATGAATCACATGACATAAACCAAATACCAAAAGTGAAATTGGGTGTTACATAAAATGGGCATTAACATCCAAATATTACACAACAATAACATACTTCCACTTGACTAGATCATCATCCTTGAAATGAATGAATGAATGAATTGTGTTAAAAACATTCATGAACTTTATTCCACATGGGACATTAAAAGTCATAGTCAAGACATGATATTCACATGTGTTCTGTTTTTTCCTGCATATAACCATTGGATATAGATAGGAATATTATTTATTTTGGGGAGACACTAGTAAAATAAAATAAAATATACGAGTAAAAATATAAGGTGCAATATACTGGTTGTTGGCTAAAAATGATAAATTAATTAGTTAAAAAATAGGTTATAGTTTATTCAAATAATCAATTTAATTATAATATAAGATATGTAATAACATGAAATAATGAATTATAATTAATATAGGGTGACTTTAATATGTATATATCAAAAAATAGATAATAATAAGACGATAAAAATAAGTTGGACAATTATTTAATATTCCTTTTAAAAATGGTCGTTTGACACATATACATCCCAAACCTTATATTAAGTGTCCCCTCGGGTATTTATCTTAACTTATTTCATTAAATCAACATACTCTAATAAAATGCACACTCAAAAATATGTAAATTTGAAACATTATACCATGTATGAAAAAAATTACATACAACCAAAGTTAGATATGTTTTGTCATCCAAGTAAAAAGAATAGAATAAGTATGTTCTAAACCTTGAACTTTGTTAGTTTTATAAAATTTTAGATGTAGTACTTCTAAATTTTTTTTAATTTTTTGATTAGTAATGAGCATCAATTGGCCCATCACAAAAAAAAAACCCTGAAATTTTGGAAGCTTTCCAAAATAGACAATTTTATGTGAAAATGTGGTGCTTGGACCTTTTGGCCCACCTATGGAGGCGAGAAGGGTAAAGCTTTGGGTAAATGATGTGGGATAAAGTTGAGGATGGCTAACATGTGGTAAAGGTACAAATGTTAGAAATGATAGGTGTGTAGTAAGGATATATTTCAAATGGAAAACACTTTTACTTGGGGTGGGGTGCATAACTTCCACATCACTCAACAAAATTGGATGATTCGAATGTTAATGGAACATTTAGAGATGAATTACAAATTATTTTCAAACTCCATCACCAATTGAGAATTGATTGTGATCTCATCGTCTTTTTACACACCAAATGTTTATTCATAGGTTTGTTTACCTTGGTTAAGGATGAATCAAACACTTTAATTCAATCTCAACATATCCACAAAATTTGTATGATGGAATTTTCAAGAAATGGATTTCATCCATAGTAGTGACATACGTTCAATTTGATTCAAACATACGCATATTATACGTTTTTTTGGGCTTTTTAAAAAATACGGCCCAAAATACGCAGAATGGTAAAGGTTATGCAAAGAACCATTACCGGGCCGCAAAAACTGCAGTCTGCTAGACTCTACAGTAGTTAACAACCTAGTTACATTTTTGCCGTCAAAATCGACGATTTCTGCAGCAACAAGATCACCTATTGACGCCTGATATTCACGGTGTTCATTTCAGAACCCCGTCAAATATGGACGGTCTAGGATCGAAAGGTTTCGCGGATAAATCTTTTGATTGGCCATGACTTGGAAGGCTCAGCCATGACATTGACAACATTCGACAACATTCGGAATCAGACTGTTGCAACTTGCAAGTTTAAATCTGATACTAAGTAATAACTTCAACTTTCTTTCATGCTACAATCGAGCAGGGCGACCTTTGGAATGGGGAAGGAGAAAGGACCTGAGTGGACCGAGGTCACCATCCTCCAGGAACCTGAGAAAGCGGGGGGGGGAACTTTCAAGTCAAGTGTGGGCACTGTGAGCTTGTGTTTTAGGGGGGTGCCACAAGAATCCGGGGCCACTTCTTGGGTCAGGTGGCTTGTGGAGTCAAGAAGTGCACCAAATGCCCCCAAGCCTTCAAAAAACAGCTTCAGGATATTGATAAGGCGAAAAGAGAACAAGAAACGCAAAAACGAAAGGTGCAAGATTTGGATGAGGCTGTAGCTGCTCTCTCGCAAGGCCCCACCAAATAGCAGAGCAATCTCAAAGTTGCCTTTGGAAAGCAAGATAAGTCTAAAGTAGATGTTCTGTGGGGTCGTGCCTTTTATGGCAATGGTCTTTCTTTCCGCCTGATCAATGACCCTCATTTCAAGGCAGCCGCTGAAGCTACCGCTGATTTTGGCGAGAACTAGAAGTTGCCAAGTCTTGTATCTTTTCATACCACCCTGCTAGATAAGGAAAAGGTATCGGTGGCAATAGAACTCAAGTCATTTATGGCGTCAGCGCGGAGCAGCAAGGCAACCATAACCAGCGATGGGTGGTCAGACACTCGGAATAGGCCTCTTTTCAATCTTCTGATGGTCACACCCAAGGGTGAGAAGTTTCTTGAGAGTGTAGACACAAGTGGGGATGTCATCAAAAAGAGAGGGACCACACAACAACCAGACCCCTCTAGCTCTGCTTGCTTCTGACAGAGTGAGCATCAGGTACACACACATCAAAGGAATAGCATTAGCAACATCACTGATCCAGATCCAAGCGAGAGATTCATTACTGGAGCACAATAGACTCGCCCGAACCTTTGCAGACACACTTCCTACTCAGAACTTCTAGGATAAAAATTCATAGTTCAAATTTCACAAAAGGTCCTCGCCAACATAAGCATCCACTTTCCCAGAACGTTGATCAGTGGTCTGACAACTATTCTGTCTACGATCGAGCTCCCCCAAGTGCAGACCACTTGAGCTACCTATCCTATGCATTACCCAAGCCTCCCCGGTCTACAACCTCGATCCTCACTCACGATCTGACTCTCCCCAAACTCAAGAGCTAGCCATCCTCTAGTCACCAACGCAGCGGAAGAAAATCGGTAACTAGCACTCTCCTAAGCTCTTGCTCTTTTTCCACAGTCCTTCACTTCTTCTCTCTTTCTTTCTGAAATTCTCCTACTTCCTTTTTGTATAGTTCTTGAACTGCCTAGCCCGTTCTACCTCTCCAAACTCTCAGGACCCGACCTCAATTGCCGCTGTCCTCTTCAAACTTCCAAGATCCCCCCTCCAACGTTTAGCCGCCGCCTCTTTGAATTGCCGTCCTGCATTCCAACCGCCTCAAACCATCAATGCCAGCACCTCCTTTGCCATAATTCTGTGCCGTCATCTTCAAGTGTGGTGAGCCTCCATGATCAAACCAGCGCAGCTGC
>Ga0116227_10002935_pt1 | contig 38309 bp, 25 predicted proteins | sample S1TSphgellanicum_FD_89693 | JGI IMG/M metagenome (GOLD analysis project Ga0116227, IMG submission 89693) | Host-associated microbial communities from peat moss isolated from Minnesota, USA - S1T2_Fb - Sphagnum magellanicum MG | ecosystem: Host-associated > Plants > Peat moss > Unclassified...
GATCTTCTGTAATCCCAGCCTTGAACGCAAGCAACGCATCTCTTTCAGCTGCCGGACATGACTGCGCCACAACTACTGCAATATTCTGCATTGAAATCATAAGAACAAAACCCAAAACAAAAATCAATGAAAACTTCCCCATGATGATCATAAAGCTTTTTAGTGCACTTACAGCTGCCTTCTTATATATCTGTATATATCTAGATCACTAAGCTGACAGCTTCTTATATAACTGCTGCAAATCCTGAAGCTCTAGCTCTCAAACTGATCAAAGAAATTCTCCAGAACAAAAAAAGCCTACAACTTTGTACTGAATGGAGAATGCTACTGCAGAGACAGTACTGATGAAGCTGATGGAGTTGAGATCAACGGGGGACACTAGTTTGAATATTTATAACAGCAGCACTGGCAAGCAAGCAAGCTAGCTAGCTAGCTGCTGGGAAGAATTGCTAGGAACTGCTGCTGGGAACTGCCTGTTGTGTGCTAGAGCACAACATTCAAAGATGAGCCAGTCATGGGGGACTGGTGGATGGGATGGGGCAGCTGCTTCTTCTTTTTGTTCAACTGGAGTAGCTGTGGAATGAGAAGGGCATGACGTCTGTGTGTGTGTGTGTGTGTGTGTATGTATGTGTGTATGTGTGCGATGGGTCCCTCCCAAATCACTGTAACTATTACTGTGATGTCAACAAACAAACAAAGAGAGAGAGATAGATAAGGATTCCAGCAGTTGATCTTGTGGGTGGAGAAAAGAACAGTAGCCTAGTGTGTGTGTACTCTTTTGTCTCTGTGTTTGTTTGTTTGGACACTTCCCTACTCGCTGGCAGCAGCAGCAGGCAGACAGGCAAGCAAGCAGACACTGAAGGAAGGAAGGAAGGAAGGAAGCTTTGCTTGCTTGCTTGCTTGTGAGGCAGTTGCTTTCAACTGGAAAATTAGTAACTCCTGTGGCAGCAACAGTAAAAATGGCTTGTTTGCCAAATTTGGGATGTGCAAAAAAAAGATGGGTTCAGTAGTAGTAGGAGTTTCCAGTTGGGGGGTTTGTCTTCAGGAGTCTAATACTGTCCTTTAAAGTGGACATTTTTTAATGGGTTTTACAACTTTTGGTGCTTTTGTCGTAGTCAATAATAGGGGTACAACATTTGTCCTCTCACCAGTCTACTATAATTCTATTTCAGTTTTTAAGTAGTGGACACTTGAAATATGGGGTTACAAGTTTCAATGGCTGATTTTGTTCATAGTCAATAGTCAACCCAAGTTCTAGATCATAATTGATGAGCATTTTTTTCCATCACAGTCCAAATTCAATCAAAGCTCCCTATAATGGATTGTTTGAGTCCCCAAGGTTTAGCAATTTATTTCTAAATTTAGCATTAAATTCTACTGAGAGCTATTTCTAAATAGCAGCTACACCACCCATGACCAGAATGAAACCAGGGTCTAATAACCACCAAGCACACCATGCAGGATGGATGGATGGATGGTATGTGCAAACACTTCTTTTATTGTCCCAGAGCTAAGCATGGTGGTTAGCTATGTATTATATATCCCACATGTATCTACTATGTACCTTCATAGTAGCCATCAAGTGCCTTGCCTACTTGCACTTACAGAGTAAGCACTTACATTGTCTAAGTACTGACCTATGATACTTGTTCACTTACATAAGTGGTTTGTTACCTCTGTAGTCTAAGGTGAAAGTAGGAGGGTTTAAAGGATAAGTTTCGGAGGTGGACTTAACCTTCCTACCTTAGTTATACTTCATCCAAAAATGAGTCATAACAGATTCTCAATGGACAGTGCACTGGTGGGTTTGCTGGGTGACATAATCCCTACACCCACACCTACTATTTCAGTTCTTCTGAGTCGTTGCCACATTCAACATAGAATGATAATCATTTCCCCTTGCTCATCCATAAAAAAATTTAATTGGACACTATGAAGTAAGAGACTATTAATTTAAATGCCACCACCTGGGCAAATCATTATGAGGAGGCAATTCAAAGTAGTTCGTTTTTAATTGGGCATTGCGAAGACCACTGTATGTATGTATCATCCTGTACAAGTTTCTAGGTTCCACCCAATTTCAACCTATGTGAAGTAGCTACTTTATCTGGAGTACAGTGAGATGTTCTAAGAGCCATCTCCACCAACGCTCACTCTCTCACCCTTTGAAAAATATTTCTGACGTCCAAGTTTTAGTTACTTACTGTTTTCCAACTCCACCCATAAAACTCAAACTGGGACTGAAGTGGGTGAGCAACCCATTGGACCAATCAAACTCTCTATCCAATCAGAAACAGGGTGCAATTTCACTGGGTTTATTAGACTCGTCCAGGGCTCTGAATGTTGTGCTGTTATCAGGGTCCCAGAAGTTTTCCAGTGGATTCACTGGATTTGACTAATGAACCTCATGCAAGATTTCTAGTGCAGGGTCACATACTGAGCGTTGGTGCAGATGCTCTAATGGCTGTTTATGAAAGGGGTCTGGGTTTTCTAAACCATCCTTGTTCTGAAATGGACGGCATTAAAAAAAAAATAATTTAACCAGGGGGTTCAAGATTTTAAATCTGTCTCTTGGACCCCACAAGAGACTCATCCAAGAGATTATAGATTGGGTTTTTTGGAATCAACACCAGCCTCCAGGATGCGCAGCACAGACATCTAGTGGATTGTGAACATGATCTCCATGTGGTGAATTCTGGAAGCAACCACTTCATATTCGGTAAGCACTAGTGTGGGTGGAGAGCACCTTACTGCACAAAACTTTTCCCCCACGAAGGGCTGGCAGTTTGAAAAATGTAAAACCCACTCCTCTGGTTGTTTCATTTTTTGAAACACTTGCTATCTTTTGTTTTCCCCTCGACATTGGTGAGTAACTGCCCTGTATCATAGGAAAACAAATTTTGAGTAAGAATTGCCTGATGTATGTTTTACGCTCGATAAATACCCTCTTGCAAGCACAATCTGGGTAAACCCCACAACCAAGGCTTTGTAACCCTACATTTAATTTCTAAACATGGATTTTGAGTGGTTCATAAATGTTTAGTGTTGATTGCCACATCAAAAAATAGTGATAGCCCAATTGAGAGGAATCCAAAAGTATCTTATCCATCTGATGTCTTTATGTCAAAGTCTATAATTTGCCTATGTAGATTGTAAAGTGATTATTTTACACTGAACAGCTCCAGCACTGTAACTTCTACATTAGATTTGTAGGCATATGTGCTCATGGCAGACTTTACTTGTTGCAATGAGTGATGGTGCTATGCCCCTCTTCTTTGGTTACAAAACCACCTTGGTGCACCCTTTCTCATTGAGGATGGAAGGAGGGGGGAGGAGGAGGAGAGTACACAAGGAGGGTAAATCCCTTCTTGGGCCCATTGACTTTTACACTCCTTAACCTTTTGCCAAATAACTTCATTATTTAGTGTATCTTCGAAAGTTGGAAGGTAAATTATTGTTATTTTTATCACTGGACATAACTGACAAAACTTAGTGAATTAATTATTTAAGCACCTTGCTACCCAACCAGCATAGGTACTACTAGCTGCCACTTCAAGCATCCAATGAAGTTTACTCAAGTCACAAGAAACATTTTAACTATCAATGAAATCCAACACAATTAAATGATGAGTGTGATCCAATGATTAGAAGTTAAAACTTTTCTCTTCAATTTTCAATCCATGGTGTAACCTTTTTATCAATGTTTCATTCTTTGTGCACATTGTTTTTCCAATTTTTCCTCCATTGTGCAAGCTTCCAAACATGTTATAATCTTTTGCCCAAACTAATGCTTAGGAAGTTAATGTTGCCCAGGCCAGAAGGTGATTACCATACCCAAGCAACACTAGCTGACCTTCCCTGGGGGAACAACACTAGTGCTCCCCAACTAAACTTTCACTACTAGGGAAGGTAATGTTGCCTCCCAGGGAGCACTAGCACTAGTTGTGTTCCCCCAGGAAGATAATGCTATCTATGAAAGGTGGTTGCCTTCATCAGGGAAGAAGGCATCTAATGTTCCTTAACCAAAGTTCACCTTGGGATTGTAATGTTGCCCCCGAAAAATGATTTCCTTCCAAATGGTGCATGCAGATAAGAATAGAGTTAATCCCCCACCCAAAACTCCATTATTCTCTGAATCAGAAGATGCTGGAATTGCCTCATTATGCATGTCAATTGCTGGAACTACTGAGCTGCAATTTGCTCCAACTTCAGCTCATGTTGCATTTCCTTGTAATCAGATAGCAGTACTAAGAGATAGTCATGTTGCTCACCTTGACTAACTTGTCAACCCTGGCAATGATGAATCAAAAGTACAAGAGGAGAATGGCTGTTGCAAGTGACAACAAAGCATACATCCTGAATCTGCCAATCTACACAAGTTCGGCATGATTCTGTTGTATATGTGAAACTCTAGCCCAAAGTAAAACCAAGCAAGATTCTCATAAACTAGTGTTCATGCTCGCTGTAATGGCAGCACTATGTCAGGTTCTATTCTAGTGTATTGACATTGCACACAAAGCAATTAAATTCACAGGGCTAGGTCTCATGTGTGATATCATGACTCTGTGGACACTATCTGACTTACCATTGAGATTTTGATAGGTGGTAGTCCAACTGCCTTCACTTTGATGCTGCAGCTAAAGAAGTCACCCCAGGTTTGGGTGACTTGAATGATGGGCCTGTTGCCCCTCCTGATTTTCGTGTGGCTCGATTCCATTTGATGGCGACAACCAATGCGTCCCCCTGAGGACCCAGACCCCTCCGACCCACAAGCTTCACCCCTAACTTATGGCACAAGTAGGCAAACCTTGCCTTATCTCCCCTCACTTCCCTCAAATCATATGCCTGTTGACGTGTGACAGTTGTATACATGTACAGCTGTTGGTCAGGTTTCAGGCTGCTCTCACCCACCATTTTCTTGGTTGTCTCACCATACTGGAGCTTCACTAATGCTATTGACTGGGGATCATTACTCTGATGGTCAAATATAATCGAGAAGCTTCCAAACTCAAGGTCTGGCTCCTTGAAGAGTTCTGCCAGTGTGGCTGAGTATGCAACCATGTCTTTTGGGACAATCCCTCGTTCCCCTTTCAGTGCTGCTAGTCTGGCAGCTGCTGCTGCTGCTATGTTGCCAGCCTCCCGAAGACCACTCATATAAGCTCCATGCATGGTGGCCGGGTACCGGCGAATTGTTGCCTCTCCAGCAAAGAAGAGGCGACCATCTCCCACACTCTCTGCCAGGATATCATAGTCATCTCCTGATGCTCCAACAGCTACATTTGAATAGGATCCATAGCATAGGTAATCACTGCCCCATCGTGTACATACTGTCTGAACTGGATTTGGCACAGAAATTCCCCGTGGCTCATAAATCCCTGCACCCAGTGCACTATGTCAGGGCAACTAAGCTACATGTCTCTCTTCCCATACAGCATCATGAGTAGTCCTAAATTTCCTATGTCCCATATATGGTCTTATACAAATAGTAAAAAAGCAAGTTGTTATGAGTGAAGCACCTTTCAGAACATTCATCACACGGGTGACAGCTTGCAGGGGTGGGGTTTGCTCAAACTCAATTGCTGCCTCTCCTGCCACCAAGGCAAGCAGAAGTGGGCCACCAGAGACAGTTGCATAGCTGTAGAACAGGAAAAACTCGCCCCGCTTGCTGGGGTTCTCAGCCAGATGCCCAAACATGTCCAGCTCAGAGTCCCAAAACACTTTTGGGAACAACATAACCACCTTGTTCAACAGACCAAAGCCCAGCCTTTTGATTGCATCCTGTTTACGCTGGCTCAGATCTGGTTCAAACTTCACCATCCCTCTCTGCAGTACACCTAATGGCACTGTGCAAAGTGCCATGTCAGCTTCAAAGACCTCATTGCCCACTAACACCTTCACACCCTCACTCCCATACTTGATGGTGTGAGCAGTCTTCCCATAGAAAATGGGTAAATCTGCAGCCAAGGCTGAAATGAGTTGAACGTTCCCACCAGGTAGAAAGCAATGATCCCCACCCATCTCATATGGATCATCTTGATCCCAAAATGCAAGTGAGAGCTTGGTGAGCAGCCCTGCATTCGCATACTCCAGATTGGCCAAGTGCCAATCATACAACTGCCTCTCTGCTAATTTCCCTCCAACACCCTCTATCCCTCTCAAGGTCTCGAGTGTTGCACCCAATGAGATACTGTCGGCCACCTGTTCCATATCCTCTCGCCATTTGCTTGCACTGTCAAGCAACTTATTGAATTGCAATTCTACTTTGGCATCTACATCCTCCTTCACGAGCATGCCATTGGGTTGATGGATTGGACACTTCTCCCGAATCTTATGGAGGGGTAAACCCAACTGCCTTGCAAGCACCCCAAGAGGATTCCCTTGAACCCCTGTCACAACACTCCCACCAAGATCTGCTGCTGCAATCAAGTTGTCACCCTCCATACGTTTAGTGTACACTCTGCCACCCGGTCGCTGCCGACCTTCTATTACTGTCACTTTGTGGCCAAAGGCTAAGAGCTGTCGTGCAGCTCCAAGGCCAGCTAGGCCTGCACCAATGATGATCACTGATCCCTTGTTCGACTCCACTGGTCTTGCAGCTTTTATGGCTGGAGCAACACCAAAATTGATGTAACCATGCCTGACAAGAAATTTGTAGGCAGTGGACACAAGGTTCTTGTGCTGCATACGGATGGACTCCATCACCATATCCTGTTTCAAATAGATGTTGACATTCTCCCTCCACTTGGCCAGGATGTGATTTCTCACCATAATGTAATTTTCCTGTTCAATGCTGCCTACTGTTTGGACAACTCCTGCTTCAATTTCTTCCTCAGTTAAAGCCTCTCTTGGGAAGCCAATTGATGCAGCAATTGTTGCCTCTATGTTGTACTCTTTCTCACTATTCCCCAACTTTTTCTTGTGCACCTGAGACTTTGATAGGCTTGTTCCAAGTTGCTCCTCTATTAATGCATCTGCCATTGTTTCATCATAGCTTGATACCCGCACCTGCTGCCTCAGTGTCCGTGTCCCCTTCCCTCCTGTACCTTTCCCTTTTTTTGATGTCACCCCCTGCTTTACCATAGCTATGCTTTCTTGCTGCTTCTGTCTCTTCTTCGCTAAACCCTTAGTGGTGTCTTGTTGGCTGGATGGTGTTGCTCGGGTTTCTCCAAATGGATTTGGAGGTACAGGTTCAGTGTCCTGACATTTTTCTTCTTTCACCTTCACTTGCATGCTCATCACATTTGGCTTCTGATCAAAAACTTTTCTCTTTTTTGTTGTTCTCTCACTGATATCTTCATAACTTTCTTGTTTCTGAGAAGCACCAGCAAGATTTCTTGCAGGTTGGTCAACAGAGCCTAGACTCTTCCCAGCAGCTTGAGATATATTATTTGTTGATATGCTTTCCATCTTCACAATCAAAGTTCCTTGTGCTATGCTTGGGTTTCCAAGATCTGACAACTTCTTTTCAGCTCCAAGTTCCACCTCACTGGAAACTTGGAGATCCTTAGCTTGCCCAATCAACCCTGATGTCCTCACCACAGTTTCCAGATTTTGTGATTTGCCTTCCACCATGCTTACTGGGCTTATCTGCTCCTTATAAAGATGTGTGAATTCCATATGCCCCCTCTTCTTTGCAGGACTCACACAATAGTCTTCACCCTCTTGTTGATTGAAGCTGCATCGAAGACCTTCCCAAACCTTCACATCAGGTTGCACAGAAGAAGACTCATCTGCGTCCTTTTGTTGGTCAGAACCATACCCAAATGTCCGTTGCTTTTCAGCTTCCAAGACTTGGGTCATCTCCTGACTCAGACCCTTTGGAATCTCTTCACACTCTTGCACCACAAAAGGCACATTCGCAAGATCATCCGCAGGTTGCATGAGAACACCAACATCCCTAACCTCAATGATGGTTTCTAGTGGACCACAATCAGCACTGAATTGTTGTTGTTCAGGTTCCAAAAAATGTGTATCCTGAACCATAACATCCTCGACAATCTCTTCTCCCTCTTCCAGAAAAGGCGCATCAGCAAGACTTTCAGTGGTGGTGGTTTGCCCAAGAACATCATCCATTACATCTAACATGGTTTCCTGCAAGCTGCAATCTTCAATCAGATTTTCTCCACCTTCCAAGACTTGGGTCTCGTGACCACCAGAATCCTCCACAAAAACAATCTCCTCACCCTCTTCCAGAAAAGGCGCATCTGCAAGACTTTCAACAAGTTGCCCAGGAACATCATCCTTCACCTCCAATATGATTTCCTGTGGGCTGTGATCCAGACCCATTTGTTGTTGAGCTTGTAAGAGGTCTGTTGTCTCACCTGAATTCTGTGTGATCCTGTCACCCTCACTGGCTACAAGGGAATGTACATCAGCAGCAAGATTTTCAGCAGGTTGTTGTGCAAGAAGATTGTCCTTAACCTCCACCTCAATAGTCACCTCTTGCAGCCTGCAGCCTGCACTTGATTTTTGTTGTTTGGCCTCCAAGACTTGTGTCACCTGAACTAAACCCTCCATAATCTCAATGCCCTCTTCCACAATCGGTGCATTCACAAGCTTGTCCACATCTGGAACATGAACATATTCCTTCACATCTGAGATGATGCCATCCTGCAGGTGGCTGCACCCTGCAATCAATTCCCGTTCACCTCCCAAGGGTTCTGCATCTGCGCCTACAACCTCTGTAACAATCTCTTTGCCCTCCTCTTCCAGGAGCCTCACAACATCCACAGCTTGCATAGCAACATTGTTATCCTTGACATCAGAAATGGTGGGTTTTTCTTGTGGGCTGCTGCACACCAGACTTGATTGTTGTTGATCAACTACTTCTTCTTTTTGAACCCGTGTCTCCAAACCAAAAACCTCCACAATCTCTTCACCCTCTTCCAGAAAACTTGGCAGATGTGCAAGATGATTGTCTACATGTTGTGCAGGAACCTTCTTACTAACCTTGACCTCATCTGATGAGATGGGTTTCTTCAGGTTGTGCTTGGACCCGCTCAATGGGTGTTCCGCTTCTTCTTCTTCTTCTTCCAAGAGTTGTTGTGCCTTGTGATTTGCAGCTACTAAATCCTGTCTAATCTCTTCACCTTTTTCTTCCACCTTACACAAATCTGCTGCACCTTTGTTCTCCTCCTCCTCCTCCTCCTCTGCTGGAACAACTTCGTCTTTTTTATGGTCCGTCTTCTTCTTCTTCTTCACGCCTGCTCCATCTGCTGCTGCTTCCATGCCATCACTCAACAGCTCCAAGAACAATTCTTCTTCTTCTTCTTCTTCTTCTTCTGCTTGTATGTTCAGGTTTGCTTCTTCTTCTTCAGTGATGCTCATGAACACGTCCTCTACTGTGATCTCTGCAACTGCTGCTTCTTCTTCCATCGTTTCTTTCTCCTCACCTAATCATCATCCTTCTGTACCACGATCGTTATCATCATCAGCAGCAGAAGCAGAAGCAGAAGCAGAAGCAGAAAAGAAGAGTTGCAAAACACTCAAGTCTTATTGTTGTTGCCGCAGCATTTCTCCATTTCTACCACTGTTGTTACACTCCTTCACCATCTCCATTGCTTGCTCCCTGGCAGGCTCATCAGCCAAGAACTTCCCGACCGACGACAAGAACAATACAACCATCTGCTGTTCAGCACTGTTCCTTCTTCTTCTTGCCTTCTCTCTCCTCCGTCCACTGATTTTCCTCTTTGCAACAACTGCTACAACGACTACTAGACTACAAAAGCAAGCTTCCCAAACCTGCTGCTGCTGCTCCTGCCGCTGCAAAGCTTCAGACTTGGAGAAGCAAACAAGAAAGGAAACAGAAGAAGAAGAATCGTAGAAGCGAGTGATCCATGGCGGCGGTGAACTCTCGAGGAGAAGAACAAGAACAAGAAGCAACAGACATAACAGGAAGCGTTTTGTTTTTTTCAAGGATCCCTCTCCATGTCTAGGGTTTGTGTTGTTTGTTGCATCCCTTCTGCTGCTTCTTCATAGAGTCTTTCTTCTTGTGTGTATTTCCCCATCCTCCCTACTAACTCCTCCTGTAGTGTTTTGTGTCTTTCAAGGATCCTTTCCATGTCTAGGGTATGTGTTGTTTGTTTGTTCCATTCCTGCGTTGCTTCTGCATGGAGGAGTCTTTCTTCTTCTTCTTGGACACTTGTAGCTTGAGTTCATGTAGGAGGTCCAAAGGGAGGGAGGGATTTCAGATCTTTGTTTGCAAAAAAGCTTGTAAAGCCTGTGCATTATCTCTTTCTTCTTCTTTTGATACTTTTGGGGATGGCGTCAGGCATGCGAAAATGTGGTTTTACTTGAAAGTTGTCTTTCTGTACAATCTGAGAAGAATTTGATCGGACGTGATGGGGATGATGATGATGCTTAGGCCAGGATGCGCCTTCTTCATCTGATCATCCTGGAACCACACTGCAGCAATCAACAAGAGGTACGAACTTTGAAACCCTGATCCTTGGAAAGGGTTTAAAGTTTAGGGTATAGTGCAACATAAAAGCGGAATATACCTATGAAGGACTTCTTCGGTTTAAGATTTATTGTTGTTGTTGTTGTTATGAGAGAGGATGGATTGGAGGAGTTGCTCATGAGATTTAGGCTGCATCCATAAAGCTGAAGAAGATGCAGGAACATCTGGAGCTTGCATGTGCACAGGGGATGTTTACTTCTCTGAGCAGATCCCGCAAGTTGGGAGTTTTGCTGTTGATTCTTAGCTTCTCAGAAATAGCACTTACTGTTTTTGTTCATGGTTATAGTTCATATCAAAGGAGTTGAGAGTAGAACTTGACTCTGAGGCAGTCTGAGTATTAACTGTATTGTTTGGATGAATCTAGTTTCAGAGTGTAGTGTAGTGAAATCAGTGACCACAGTGTGCAGCCTATTCACAATTGTACACTATTGTGTAATGGTTCTTCATAGCAAAGATTCAGAGCCACCAAACAACACATTCTTGTTGGAAGTATGTAGAGGAGGGATTTTACTGATCCTGGAGATTATGTTTGTGGAGGGCCAGAAGGACAGCAGTTGTGCAGTATAATAAAGGCATTTGAGACACAGACACATGAGCTGAAATCTGCCATGGCTGGCCTGAAGGACATTTCTGACACAACAGGCCATCTTCGAAGTGAATCTCTGTCCTATGCCACTCTTACCTCTTTTTGTAGTTTCCCCTTTTTTAAGAGAGGAAGCACTTTGTTACTTTGTCTGGCTGATAAGCAGAAGGTGTAGGCTTTAAGCGAAGGCGACTAGTAAATGATTCATGGTTGTGGCAGGCCATTGAACTGATGTCTGGTGCACACCAGAGATGCCACATCCCACAGGTACCAAACAACATCTTCTTTGAATTCCAGCCATGAACATGTGATGTTTGTCTGGCCTTTTCTTATCATGCTTTTGTCTCAACCAGTTGAAGAACCAACATGGTCAATAGACAAGTTTACAAATCTGATGCAGAAACAGCTTCTGGTGCAAAACCAGGCAGGTACAGGGACAGTGTTTGAAATTCAATCTTAGGAATTGCAAACATGGTTCACAATTTTATGTTTTGCATGCTGGCAAATGCTAGTAAGGAGGCACTCAATTAGTTGTGTAACTGTGTGAGTAAGGTGTTAGTCCGAAGTAGATTGATGTATAATGATGGATGCACTTCAAGTGGGTGCATAAATGTTGAGTGATTGATCATTTGCAGCAGTGGTGAATTCATCACCTGCGCCACCTGAACAAATTGATGAAAGACAAATGACCGTTTTGGCCAGCCATTTCTGTGACCCACTCTTTGAGTTTGGTGCTCTAATTCTGTATAAAGTTCATGGAGTTGTTGTGCCACTCATCATGTACGTGCTTTGTCTTCTTTCTCAAATCATGAGTGATGCAGCTCTACTTCTGCATGTTGGGTCTAAGTGTCTTGGAGGAAACTCGGAGGATTCAAGTAGTTGCGAAAGTGTGATTCCTCGATATTCAAAGTTCAAGGTATGTTATCCATCTGGAACTTCAAGCCCCATAATGTTGCTGAAGAGGCATGTAGTCATCTATTAGTTGGGTGTTTGTAAGGGACAACCACCCAACTCCCTCCAACTCACAAGATTATTATATGAAATTGGCAAGCGCAAGGAAGTTGAACATTTCAGCTGGAATTGCAAACTAAACAGCTAAACATGTAGTTGCATAACAAATGAATATGACTCCTAGATTTTTGCTTGACTGAGGGAAAAAAAAATTCATTGGATCTTGTTATTCCACCAATTCTGAAGCTCAGGATCTCAAATGAAAGCTTAATGAAGATGATTAATGAATAAGGGTCATCTTCCTTTCTAGTTCCAAAATAGCCATGTTTGCATTAAGCATAATCCATAATTAAAATCTATAATTAATTGTTTTTGAATGGTCATTAGGGTAATGAATCATATGATTGAACAAATTTAGTCTGACATGAAAAGCTTTTTAAGAAGACCTAAGTAATGCATTGCTTGGGGGAACAATATTTCTTATATGGTCATGTTGGATTTCTTGCTGACACATCACAATGCTTTTCCTGTGGACTAATCTTGAGTTGTGGGATTTGAAATTTAGATGGATTTCATCATAACATGTATGCAACTGATATTTTTATAATTGATCAAGATCCAAAGTGACTATATAACTTTGGATGTGTCAAATTATTTTCATTTGTTTTCCATTTATTGAATTCAAGGCAAAATTCTTTGAAATATGTTGATGTTTTGACAATGGTGAATAATGTTTACACTTGCTCTTATAAAAATGGTTTAAAAGTGTTGCAACTTGAAAGTTGAATTTTTTGAGTTTTGGGAGTTTCACAAATTGTCATTTTGATGTCATAACCCTAATCAAAATGTCCAAAGTTCACTATGTATGTATGGGTTTTAAAGCTCATATTCTTCTATTTTATATTATATGATCGATATTGGATATCCTTTGCAATATCAAATGCAAGTCAATGCTTATTGCGCATGAGTATTGGTAGAAAGGTATATGCTAACATAAATTAAATATACATATATAAGCGCATGTAAAAATATGTTTGTGTGTAAGGATACATCTTTACATATGTATATGTATGTCAATGTGTGTGCATAGAACAAGAGAGAATAGATGAGAGGAAAATGGGGCTATTGTTAGTGGTAGGGACCTCCTCGTTGGTTGCCTCCCACAAACTTTTCCTTCACAAACAAAACATTCCCCCCCTCCACACCCTAGATAACAAGCCCCATTAAGGTTCAAACCCCCAAGAAGTGACTAACAAAAAAATAACATTCAAACACCAAAGTCACCTATAAAACTTCTTTAGAAGCATACCAAGCTTGACGTCCAATCACAACTTTGCCCTCACTGCAACACCTTTTGAAAGAGTTGAATCCTAACATTATTGACCTTATTAAGGTCCCCCACCTTGCTAGCAAGAAATGAAGAAATGGAGGATCATTATGTTTTTTTTATGGGAGGAAGATGCACAAGGACAAGAACATACATGAAGATGTCAAATTCAAAGGACAATGTCTTTGGCAAATTTGATGGCCTCCAATTTTTCTCTAGAATGTTTCATTTGAGAATTTAGGATTTGATACAATAATTGTTGCACATGATGGTGAGCTGAATGGTTTTAAAGACTTGACAAGACATTGGATCAAAGACACAAGAAGTTGATAATATCGAGAGTCAACAAGTTGCAAAAGATGATTATGAATTCCAAAAGATCAACTGACAAGTTCAACTTTGATTTGAGGATGTAAGAACTTCGTCACAAACAACACATCAATGCCGACATGTTCAAGTATGTGCAGGAACTCCGAGCTTGTTTTCCTTTGGTTACACTGATGAAATTATGAATGAGAAGTATGCACCTACCAATTTTTTTAGAGAGCTCCCAGGACTAGTATTAGTATTTGTAAGCTTATTTATATTACATGTGTGAGATCATCTGTGCAATGTGTGTAGTTTTGAAGAAAGACTAGTGCTGCTGGCAGGCGCTGATCATCGTGTTCCACATCGTCGTCGCCCAACTGCTGCTCGTTGAACCCTAAAAGCCCTAAACCCCCAACCCAACCCGCGAGAGAGCGGCCTGTCCCGGTTTAGGATTTGTGGACCTGCTGCTTGTTTCCCGCGAGAGGCCGGCCTTGCTCGTCGTACAGTATGAGACCCGAGAATGCAAGAGGTGCACAGCGGTTGCCTCGTAGAATCGTGCGCTGCCACACATGAGCAGGCCCGGTGGCAGGAGGAGCTGTTGCAGCAGTAGCAGCAGCTGGGGGAGGCGGAGCTGCACCTGCTGCTATGGGTGTTGCTGATCCGGCTCTGTTGCTGCCATTCGAGTCAACTTTAGCTGCGGAGGACTCTTCTTCATGTGTTAACTGCTGATGATCCAGGCGCGTGGATTTGAACTTGTGATCGCGTACCCGGTGCTGCTGCAGCTCCACTACATCCACATGCTTGCAATCCATGTTTCGTGGGAACGACGATTTCCTTAAGGAGTTCATCTTGGTCAGGCTCGCATTTAGAGTAGTCGTGCAGTTGCTCACTAGTACTGCAGCACTTGATCTGTTGACGTTGTTGTTGCTGGTGGTGGTGGCGGTGGTGGTGTTGTTGTCGCTGTTGCCGTGGTGTTTTTGCAGCTCTGGAGTACTGGTTGGATGATCCGGTGCTTTGATCTCGTGATCCAAATCAGTGCATGAATCCGACTCGGTTCCAGAGAGACGCTTACTACTACCGTGAGCTGCACACAACGCGAGCACCATTGATACTACTACTGCACCTATAAGTAGAAGAAACATCCCTGTGACTACAACTACTGCGCCCATCTGCATTGACGTGCCACCTGTGCAATGCAATGATCCGATATGCATTCCAGCAGCTGATCCTGTTGTTGTTGCAGCTCCTGCAGCTAGCAGTGCCCACCTCATCATGCAGATCACCAATAAAATATCCGCACTCTCAAATTCCGCGTACTCTTATTCTCCTCGAGACCGCGACACACAAAAAAACCGCACAGTCCTGCCGAGAAGAAAATCTTGACTAGGACAAAAAGCTTGCACCAAACCAAGCCCACTACTCATGCAAGAGATTCACAAGCTCTGAATAAGTAGAAGAGCTTCAAAGAGTGAGTGAGTTCTTGAGACCATCGCTTATATGCAGATACCCACCACACACAACAGACCCACCACAACAAAAGCGAGCTTGAAACTATGCAGTAGCAGAAGCATTCGAAAACCTGAACAGGAAAACCGAGATGGCAATCGACGACGACAACAGGAACCCAGCAACCAAAGCAACAAAAAACACTCAAGTCCGACAAAGGAAAAAACAACTCTTGTCGACGCGGAGCAGCTCACTCTTTTTATTTACAAGCATGGTCTCTCAAGCTTGAAGCTTTTCTGCAAATTTCACAATAAAAATGGTTTGCAAAAACCTCTCAAACTTGCTTCAAGTTTCACAAGATTTGCAACTACAAATCCCCAACAAAAACGACAACAACTAACTAACCAACCAACCGCTGAAGAACCCATGATCTGTTGAGCTTTCAAAGTGTAGAAGGAAGAAGAAGGCTTGATTGCTTCTTCCCAGGGCCCTCACTATGTTCTCTGGTTAGTGAACTTGAGCTAACACCCTTGTTCCCCTGTGCTCAAACAGAGTGAGGAGCTATGAACTAAAAGCCTTTCCTTGGCCCTCACTATGTTCTTGGGCTGGAGAACTTGAGCTAACGCCCTTGTTCCCCTGCTCTCAAACAGAGTGTGAGGGCCTTGGAAAGAAGCCTTCCCTAGTGTAAAGCAATTAATTTCTTTCCAGGTTTTCCAAATTTTCATGCTTCCTCTTCCTAGCCTTTGATAGTGTAAAACAGTTTTGGAATTTCTCTCCAAGTTTTCTTTTCGGTTTTCCAATTTGTTCCAACTCCTCTTATCAGCATCCCTTAGTGTGTGGAATAGGTATGTTCACAACAGGCCGAGTTTACAGATATCTAACTCTAATGTCTCGTATTTGAATGTGCCTGTGATCCATTTCTGAAGCTCATTCAGAGGCTCTCTCTCTATCACACAGAGCAAAAGGGGTGTTTTTTTATTTTTTGTGAAAGCTCCCAAACCAAGATGAAAATCTACTAACTCCTGAATGTAATCTTCAAAATAGATTAATTATTCGATACACATGTTCTGAAGCTGCCCATGTACCTAGCAGCAGTATGTAGGGGAAAACTATGAAATAGTTGGTTTCTGATAAGAAGTGTACTGCAAATATTTCTTGATCTACGGAAGTCAGTTGAATCATGTTAAAGCCAACCACTCAGTTACTTGCAGTTCTAAAACACACCCACTCAAATTTTTGCATGTGTTTAGTTCTCGCCTTTCTGTAAAGACTCAAGAGGGTACCTTAATTACAGACCAAACTTATTATGGGAAAACCAATTTGAGCATGGTACAAAGTATTCAAATTGGGATCAGAAATTTGAAATATATATATTATTTTTAATGAGTAAAAATTTAAAAATAATTTTAATAATTCCAACCTTAAACACATAAACAATTTCAACATAAATTTATTTGAAAACAGTTAAACTCAAGTTCCGAGATCATCGTAAACTTTATCCAAAGTTTTTGAAATTTAAAATAAATATTAGTGATGTAATCAAAGGGTTTTTTTTGGATGAATTTTCATCATTTTGCACACATAAAAAGAACTATCAACATCAACAAAGGATTTTTTTAATTTAGTGAAGAGAAATACTCTTCTTATCAATCTTTTTTTTTCTTTTTTTTCAATTTTTTTATGTTGCTCAAGTGGCAATTGTTCATAAGTACATATAGCCAAATTTGGCAATATTCAAAACATGAATGTAGAAAATATTAAGCACCCTCTTCTCAGTGCTAAGAAAGAGTTTGTCTGATCCTACAAGGGTGTATAGTAGTGTTGGCCAGTTATTGATAAAACAATACTGTCTAAGGTGTATTGCAGCACCCCTACCCCATTGCAATAAAATTTGGCCATACCCAAGAGATACACTAATTCTTTGACAATTACCAATCAAGCTTTACGAGTATAAATATATTCATATCCAAAGCTTTTTCTTAAAAGTGAGTCCTATTTGTATCGGAGTTCCAATAACTTTTACCTGTAGTCGGATATGTAAAGTGAGCTTCAGGATTTAATGCTTACTAACTCATATGTCATGAGGGAGGATTTGAAAATGGCTGTTACTATTGTGCTCTTCAACAATTTAACCCCAACATCCATAAAACCATTTTCACCTTCAGCTCTTTGTTCGCACTTGTTGGTGTTGCATGTTGACTTGTACCTTGTCATCCCATTGCATGTTGGCTTGTACGTTGCCATCTTGCTTTCAAACTGCTTGTCTCCCTTCACAAAACAGTTGTTGTGCTCACAAAATACTTTTATTGTGACTAGTCTAATATAAAGTAGGTTGCTTCACCATTTTCAAACTTACCCAAAATATGCATATTGAAAATCAGCTACCTAATAAGTAATTCTTAAACCTTATTCTTGAACCTTCCTCATGCTCATACTTGGAATCCCTACAAGGGTTTTTGGTTATTATTGAGTCTGCTGTGATATATGAAAATGAAGATAATCCCAATACCTGTACAAGACTCTTATGTTCATGTAAAAACATAAGCACCCAACATTTTGTCCAGTGTCTCTGAGGAAAGTGGACATGTGTAAGAGACTGTGTTGTGACAATTTTCAGCTAAACCCAATTCTTGCAGTTCTGAGCTTGTGTTCAATTTGCCTTGGATAGTGTGCTAATTGTAAGGTGGTGTAGAATCCACCCTAATTATGTCCAGATTTTTTTCAAGAGGGGGGGGGGGGGTTCAGAACATCAGCCAACCGACCATCCCATGCTGAGCAGAGAGTGAAAGAGGTAGGACCTCATTGAACCCATAACAAGGCTTTTGAACCTTATTATATTGAAACTTTGGAAGAATGGAAGAAGAAACAAAGGTGATTCTCAGTTTTGGCAAAGCCTTAAAGGATGGCAGGATTGAGGAAATCCTGCCTTGTCTGAGAGTCTAGGTTCTGATCTCCATTGTGTGAGACTTGAGATCTGAGCTTGGGTAATTCAACATTGGATACTGTGTAGTGTATATTTGCTTCCCTTGCCAGGCTTCCCCAGCTCAACTTCAAATAGCTCAAAAGATGGTTACAATTGAAACATCTCATCAACAAAGACCAATACTTACCACCTCGGGAGTTGGGAATGAACAATTTGTCACTTATTTTTCGCTCTTGCATTTAATATATGTTATTTGAACGCTTGATCAATAGTTTTCGGTTCAAAACCGTAATGAGTTTTCTCCAAAGCCTATTTACAGAGCCATGTTGCCAGGCAATGCAGTAATGACACATTAGTTGTGTTGTTTGTTTCTAAGTAGTAATGTTTTTTGTCTTCTTGCTTCATGTGTGCATTTGATCACATATTGTTTCCAAAAACTTCAAATGCCAAATTCAAATATCTTAACACAAAATTCACATTAAACATTTCTTGTATTGCCACTTCTACAGGGAGGGTTGTTATTGAAATTGTGGGATATTTGAACATAATCTTACCACATGGTGATAATAATATATCCATGGCTCTATCATTGCTTGCCTTGTCAAAATGCCACATGTATGCTTTGATGTTATTGAGCTTCACCTTCACCAAGTTGCAATAGTTGTGTATGTGAAATTAGTTAAGGCTAATTCACTAGACATGGTTTCCTTTGCTTTCAGGGCCAACCAAAATAAAAGATACCAATTTCTGAGTTTAACACCCTCTTTGCTTAATAACAAATTTAGTTGGTTTTCTGTCTGCATAGTCCATGAGTCTAGGTGACAAATTGATGTCTCGTATTATTGCAAAGCTATTTTAAAAGTTTGATGTCAAGGGTCTTCTCTCTTTCAAGTGGATCTCCTTCAATAAATAAGTACCCCCAGTTTATAATGGGGGTATTAGCCCAGGCCAAAAATGGTCATGAACAGTTTCCAAATAGAAATTTCATGTAGCCAATAGTAAGGCTCAGCATGCACTCAAAGTGGGGACGGAGGAGGGAGGGGGGATTTTTTTTCATTTTTCCTTTGTTCCCAACCATATTCCCTTCAAGTTCCCAATGGGTTCCCATCAGGTTCCCAGTGTGTTCCCCAAGGCTCTTCCCAATAGCACCTCGCTTTAATCCCATATGTTTTGCCCAAAGTTCAACTCCCTTGTATATAATCTACAAAGGTGAAATGCAGTGGTGCACATTTGTTTTTATTTAGCAACTGGGGGTCCAAAGAGGTGCTTCTATTAGGGGCATGCCCAATGTTTCCCAAAAGATTGGGAGGATTTCTTTTCATTGTCCCTCATTCCTAATGTGTTCTCATCAGGTTCTCAATGAGAATCAATAGTTTCAACAAATGAATTTCAAAGTATTTGCCTGCCTTTTTACCTACTTCTAGGATTTTAAGTTTTAGCCTTTTAAAGCTAGTTTTAAATGGGTGTGATAGAATACACTTGTTTTTCACCATAAGGTCCAACCTACTTCTAGTAGGTGTTGTAAACCCAAGTGAATGTGGACTTCTTGTGTTCTTAAGGAGTAGGTATCACCCCAAAAAAGGCGTCCGCTAGAACTTTAACGCAGTTGTGGTGCTTTGTGCCTTTGTCACTTGCACTTTTTATTCACCCTGCCTGATGGCCTGACCGACTCAGCACCCACCAGTGCACTGTCCATGGATAAGCACTGAGAGGGATGAATCCAAGTTCATGAGGGCTCAGTGTGACCGGACAGGGAGTTGTTTTTTTTTGGTGGTTTATGTAGTGCTCAGCTATATTCAACTTTCTTCATGCTAACGGCAGGGTTTATCTTTTCTTTTGTTCGTTAGTGACTGTGAGTTGGAAGTTTTGTTGCTTGTGTGTTATGTGAAACAGGGTGGCGGCTGGAAATGGATGGCCAAGCGCGATCTATGGATGCAAGAAAGCCGGGAAGATTAGGAGGTTGGACGAGGATAAGAGATTGGATTCGAAGGAGAAAAAGGGAGGTTGACAGGCAAAATGGGTATAGTTTTTGGTGGTAAGAGATGAGCTTGCAGGACAGTTAGTTGCTAGGTTTTCTTTCTTCCGCTACGCTAGTAACTAGAAGATGGCCGGCTCTATGTTCTGGTTAGAATTAGGACTAATCAAGGGTTGATGCTGAAGGTTGATGACGCTTAAAGGTGGTTTGAGCTGTAGAATCAAATGCATATAGAAACTGCATCTGTAGAAGTTTGGAGGGGGAGACCTTGTTTGGATTGTTCAGTGGGTAGTTCATAATACATGAGTAGGAGCCAGAAACCTCTTTGTGGGTATCCTTGAGACTGGGTAGAATGTGATTAAAATAGAGAAGTCGGATGGAAGATTACAGCAAGCATTCATAGATCCATTGTCTTTCATAGAAATTTGAACCCTTCTTGAGTAGTTGCAAACCAACTTGGTGTACCTGGTTCAGTTGTTCTGTAGAGCCCAGAAGTTGATCTGTGTTGAACCCTAGCAGAAGCATTTGTGTTCATTGACCTAGGTAGAAAGGGAATAGGGGGAAAAGGGAATTAGCAACTCATCACAGACCAAATGAACATTTAGAGCTCTGACTTCAAGCCAAACCCTATTAACATTTTGCACTAACAATACAAGAATGCCACTGTTTTAGCAGCAATCAAAGGATACTATTATAGCAGACTTAGAATAGGTTGATGTGTGCATATTCATTAGGATCCGGCCAAAGATGGAGGGTTAAAAGTTGTGGGACCTCATAATAGGACTGTTGTAATACTGTCTACTTGAAAGGAGAGGAGTACTGAGATTCTAACGGATTGGATTTATGAAAGTAGTAGGAATTTTGTGGACTCTTTCTTTTGGTTACATCAGGACCAAAACATTTTGGCCTCAAGAGCCCTTTTCTTTTCTTCCTACCAAGAGCCCAAGTTTCTTGCACCTACTTCCGCCCTCCAACTACCCCCCTTCCCCATCCTACCTACCTCCCTTGTGGTACTCACCTCCCCATCCAAGCCCCTAAACCACATTCGAGCAGGTTTTCTCTTGTTTCGTCTATTTGTGTGAGATTTTGCAATCATTGCATCTCGTGTAGTAGTATAAAAGGAGGAGGAAGGTGCGCAAGTGTAGCAACTATAGTAAAAGGGGGAGGGCACTATTGCACATCAAGCTTGCAACAACAACAATCACCTCCATTGCTGGGGGGCACATTTTTTTTGTTTATTTGTGTGAGGTTTTGCCATTGTCACATTTCATGTAACAACAACAATGTAATAACAAGAAGAGGAGGAGGGGGAAGGGGAGGACGTGCATGCAACAACACTACCATTGTGCCTACAATAGCAACAACCACCTCCATCACTTTGGGGGAGTCAATTTTTTTTCGTTTGTGTGTGTTAGGTTCTACCATTGTTGCGTCTTGTGTAGCAACAACAACATAGTAATAAGAGGAGGAGGAAGAAGGTGCACAAGTGGAGCAACAATAGCAAGAGGAGGGGGAAGGCAATATCATGCACAACAACGTCACCATCACACTTGCAATAGCAAGAGCCACCTCCATCACTTTGCAAGGGGGATTATTTTCATTTGTTTGTGTGAGGTTTTGCCATTGCCACATATCATATAGCAACAACAATGTAATAAGAGGAGGAGCAGGGCGTGCATGTGTAGCAACTATGGTAGGAAGAAGAGGGGGAGGGCATTGTTGTGCACAACAACATTGCCATTACGCTTGCAACAAAAACATTTGCCTCCATTGCTTAGGGGGCCGATTTGTTTTTCCTCCATGATTCCATTACAGTGCTTGTAATAACGTTTTTTGTTCTTCACATTGCCTCCATCACTATGCAATAGCATGGGCCTAATTGGTTTTTTTCTTTGTGCCATAGTCATGCTTGCTAACAACAATAGTAGCAACATAATAGGGTCATTTTTTGTTCTCCACACTACCTCCATTGTCACATAGCAACCAGTGCCCCCATTGCATTTTTTTCTCCTCCGCACCATAACCATGCTTGTAATAACATAAAAACAACAATAGTGTAGTAACACCCGCGGCCTCCATCACATAACAACTCCATCGCTTCCATTGCAAAGGCTAAAATAGTTCCAACGCCTCCATCATTACATAATAGCAACTCTATTGCCCAATAACAGCTCCACCACCTCCATCACACAACAACTCAAGCACCTCCATCATTGTATAACAACAACTCTATTACCCCTAATGCTTCCATCGCCACATAGCAACCTCCATGATTCTGCCATGGCCATGTTTATAGTTGTAGCACAATAATAGGCTACAATTCATCATTTCCATCGTCACCATTGTCACTACTTCCAATAGGCCAACATGTTTTCGCCATTGTCATGTTTGCTTCATGTTCATCCTACTTGTCATGCATGATTCTTGTTTTGCCATCATCCTTGCCTTTGGATCCATGGGAAGCTTTAAAACCTTCTGAAGTTTCCCACTTTTTCTTTTGGTTGTAGGTTGGTGCGTGCACTCTTCCAACCTACCTACCAACCAACCATCACCAATTTGTGCATTCGCCTCATGCTTACAAAGTAAGTTTTCCACTTAACTTCTTTGGTTTTTTTCAACATTTTTTTCAATAAGGGTTTGTTAGGAAGTGAGGAGGGGGAGAAGAGGAAGAAAAGGATGGAACAAAAAAGGAGGGGAAAAAAGAGAAAAAATGAGGAGGTGGAAGAGGAAATTAGACAAAGAAAAAGAAAAATGGAAGTAGCAAGGAAGAAAAAAATACTAGAGAGGAAGATGAATAGTAGAAAGGAAAAAAAGGAAGGCATGTGGAGGAAAAAAGAAAGAGGAAAAGAAGCAACAAAGAAGAAAAAAACAAAGAAGAAAAAAAACCAAAGAGGAAAAAAAAGAAAAAAGGAAAAGATAGAGAGGAAAAATAAAGAGGAAATGAAACAAGAAAGAAGGGCAAGTCGGATTGCCCTTCAATGCACCTTGAAGGTCCCAAATGACAGAATCACACTCCATGAATGTGAGGGTTCTTAATGACCCAATAATGATCGTGCAACGAAACGAACAGAAGGCTACAACTTGTACAATGATCACAATGCAACAAAATGGGATCAGTTGCAAAAGATTATAGAAGACTTAGAAGAGGCTAAAAAACCCTCCTTTAGTAAAGGTTACCCAAGAGCATTTGCTACGGATCCTCAAGATTCCAACTTGGGGGTATGGTAGCATCAATTAAGATGCCTTGAATTCCCATTTGGAAAAGGATCAAGACCTTGGGAATGTCGTTACTTCATCTAGAGTCACCTATGCCAAGAAGGCAAAGGTGGCTTGGGATCCCACTTTGTGCGAGTGGGAGTTTAGCCACAACTACATATGCAACAATTTTCCATGAAAATTTTCCACACTTTCCACCTCCTACCAATCATTTTTCCACAAATTTTTCCACACCAATTTTTTCCACAAATTTTCCACAAGGTTGTTGTCCAACTTTTTTTCCACACTTTCATTTCCCACATTTATTTATTTTCCACATTAATTTTCCACATTTTTCCACACTATAATTTCCTATATATTTATCGATAATTTTCCACATACTTTCCATGTTGTGGTTTTTCACATTTTTCCCACACTATTCCTTTCCACAATTTTTCCATATTATTGCCACACTATTTTGTTCCACATTTTTTTCACATATTTCCCATGCTATTCATCTCCACAAATTTTCCATATTCTAGTCACACTATTTTTTTACTCACTTTTCCCACACTTTTCCCATGCTATTCATTTCCACATTTTTTCCATATTTTTGCAACCTTATTTTTTTCCAAAGTGTTTCCACACTTTTCCCATGCTATTATTTTCCATACTTTTGCCACACTATTTTTTTCTTAGGCTTTTTAGTCTCTATCACAAAAGTTATTTTTGATGGCCCAAACCTTTCAACTACATCATACACCTCAAGCCTCTTTATTTGGTTCAACTTTGAAGTATAACACTTGGCACAATTTTAAGCCCTTTGTGGCATGTGTTAGAGTATTATTGTTTTAAAACTACTTCTTCACCAAAAAGATGACCTAGCCAATGAATTGCAAATTATTTCACTAAACTAGAAAAATAATCAATCAATAGGCTTCCACTAGATCTTTGAAAGTGCATTCACACATTCAAATAAACAATAAGGTGTTATAGACCTATGTGTTTGATCACGTATGAAAACTTAGGTAATTTGTGTAGCATAAACAAAAGAAACTCCCTAACACCAACTTCTTATATTCATTTTAACAAATCCAAAAAATGAGGAAGGAGTAGGCATAGTGAAAGGATGTATTAATACACAAACTTACCTCACCTAGGTAGATGCACACAAGTAGTTCGACCCATTGGAGCCCACAATTGCAAGGTCACATATAAAGCAAATGTTATCATAGTTTTTATCACAAAATGTGTTTAATAGTAAGGGCAAGAAACATCTCAATTGCCTCTCAAGATTGGAGTGGTGGATAGATTTGCTGATGCTCAATCTATAACACTAAATTTCGAACAATTCTATCTTTGGAGGAATCAAACATAAAGTTCAAAAAAAAGTCTAAACAATAAAAGAAGAAAGACATAATAATCCAAGATGGTGAACTATAAGAACAAGCTTTTTGTAGTAGAATCCATGTTTAATGAACAATCCGGACACCAAATATAACTCTCCCATCAACAACCTTTGTAAAATTTAGTAGGTTTTAACAATAGATTCCTTGCAAATCATTGATTCCTAATGCACATGATTTGGATTATAAACTACTGAATTAGGCAATTCATGAATATAGAGTGACAAGAATAAAATAAGTTAACCTCAATCTAGTGTTGTTGATTGCCATTGAAGTACATCAATATAAAGAGCAAATGAAATGAAAGCTTATAGAATGTGGATTGTTAAATTGCCATTGCTCAATAAAATGTCTCCAAAGCCCTATGGCAAATAAAATAGAAAGTAGTTAAAATCAATTAGAAAAATGTTCACATTTCATTTCTAAACATATTTAAACCACAATGAAAGCAAATACCTTGTCTTTTAGACTTGTTCATTATCAGAATCTTCTTGTTCATCTCATATTAAGTCATGAAGTTCATTTCGATTCAATGTCATTGTCCCTGCCATTTCCTCTTCATCTTATCTTATAAGGTGTCGTCAATGACATCTTCTTGTTCATTTATCCATTCATGTCTTTCATTAGTTGGTGGGGATTTCAGGGCTTGATCACTAGCAAGAAGGACAACCACCTCAATGCCATTAGTCCATGCCCTAGGAGCTTTTAGAAACTTATCAAAGATTATATTGCATTTTGGATTTTTTGCAAAACCAAACTTCTTTTGGGGTTGAATTGATCTTTTACAAAAAGAAACTTGTTCAACCTCATTTAGAAATACAAAAGGTTGGTCACTCATGTGGCCTTCCCCAAAGAGTTTGGAGGTGTCAATTAAGCAAAATAAATAATCTTCCAATCAAGCCATGTTGTGGAACCATTTCACCTTCAAGACCAAACTTCTGAAATCCACCTCCAAATTTTTTTCAATGGTGTCGACATAGTCAACATTTGAACCATTAAACTTTTTAAATTGACAAGCAATACAAGAATCACACATAGTTTGCCATTCATCAACATGACACACTCTAAAATGCCACTAGTATGACCATTTTGTTGTGTAACTTTATGCAACAAAATTGCACCCAATTACAATGTCCATGTATAAAATATAACATAATTTAAATAATAATATAATGGAAACATCACACTTTAGTAATATTATTACAACCCACAAAGTGCCAAATTTAACCATGAATTTAGTTTTTTCCCTTGCATAGCCTTATTGTTGATTATATTGTTACTACCTTTATTTATACCCTTGCACTACCCTCCTATTGCCCCTAATATTGTCATTGCCCTAATTGCTATGCCTAATACTATTAGAGTTGTTCCTACTAATGTTGCTCCTACTTTAGCTACTAATAGTTATGCCTAATATTGTTGGTTCATTGCTTTCCCTATTAATATTCATGTTACCCTAGTTGTTATGCCTAATATTGCTAGAGTTGGTGCCCCTAGTCCTATTGCTTTTATTACCCATACTATTGCCTTTCTCTCGTAACTAGATCAATGAAAAAAAACCTATTAAATCATGTCTTCAACCTTTTAATGTTTTTTCCCCAACATAGCTTATCAACAAGGATTGGCATAGTACATGCAATGTCATATTATTTCTTGGACACTACTCCCCCACTTTCTTTTAGTGTAACAACCGATTCATGAATCCATGTTAAAAGATCTTTCAACATCTCAAGACGCCCTCCTTGGGTTGATTTTCTACCTCCATTCCATAGTTCAACCACATGTGCATATGTTTGTTTTTTGCTTTTCATACTTTTCCATCCATTTTGTCATCAACATTGATTGTTGAATAATATAATTGTTAACCTGTTTGTAGGCTATATCTTCATAACCATGCCGAAATAATCGTTTTCTTCCCTTGCCAACAACCATCTCCATTAGTTGAAACCAAACATACAAGTTAATAAAAAAATTCAATCAAGCTACTAGAAAATTGAAATGAAACCCCAATATGTAGATCATTTAAAACAATTTTAGATGAGCAAAATTGGTACTTTCAAACAGTTGTGCTGGTATAGTTTTTAGTTTTCAAATTAATGTATGATAATGTTTTTAAAAAATATATATATTTATGTGGCCAAGTGGATATACATACTTGTTTTCCATTCATCTTTTTCCTCTTTCCATGCCTGAGGTGCATATTTGGCCATGTCACCAATGACATCATGACAAACTCCCATTGCTTCTTGCATGAGATATCCTTCACCCATACTCCCTTCCAAATGAAAATTTTGTTTCACAAATCCTGTTAAGGTCTTTAAAAATCGTTCTATAAGGAAAAACCAATGATATAAAACATGGCCTACCATGGCCACCTCTTCAACTAAGTGAAAAATGAAATGAATTTGACTATCAAAAAAAACATTTCCAAAAAACTCATAACTATGGCGGACTCTTTCTTCATGAGATCAAAGTCTTTAACATCCACATTCTTTGAACATACCCAACAAAAAAGTCTAATCAATCTAGACATAACTTGACAAACCCTTTCAATTACAAACCCATAGATGGCAATAGGAAGCATAAATTGGATTAGATTATTATAATCATGTGACTTAAGGGCTTGAAAACTTATCCTTTCAACTCAAGCTATTTTTTAAGGTTGCCCCAAACCCAATGGGTGTTTTGGTGGACAACATTGTCTGGAAAAACACATTTTGATCTACCTTAGGCATACAAAAAAATCTTGTCCTTTTCCACCCTTGCACATTGTGACTATATTGTCCAATTTGACTACATTTCAAAATTACATTTGACCATTTTAAGTTTGCAAGTGGCTTATTGCACTAATTAATGGTCAATATTATTCATAGTTGTTACGTTCACTATGTTGTTCACTTATGAGTATAATTTGGACCTTATTTAATTATTTAATAATTTCAAATTTCTAATGTGGAAATTGAAGTAGCTTTTAATTTTATTTACATAATGCATTATAATGGGTTAGTGATTTTTTCACATATCATCAATTATTAGAGTTGAACCATTCATTTTTAATATATTAAAACCATTACTCACAAATTGTATTTTTCATTTATTATAATATATTAAAACACACACAACTCAATATTTTGTAATTATACTTGAATGGTTTAATGAAAATTTTCACATTTTTTGAACTATCAATATTTTTACATGAATCGAATCATTCACTTTGAGCTTATTGAAACCACTATTCAAACATTGCATATTGCATTTACTAATATATATTGAACACACATAACAACTTAATGCCTCACATTTATACTTGAATGGGTTATTGAAGTTTTTCACATTTTTTTACCTATTAACATTTGCACATGAATTGAATCATTCACCTTAAATGTTGTTAAATCCACTATTCATGAATTGCATTTTGCACAACCATCATAATTTTTTGAAATGAATGTATAAAAATTTGAGAATTCTCACATTTATATTTGAATGGGTTAATGATTACGTCAAAATGTTTATGCATGTAAAGTCTAGGATGCATGTAAACCTCTAAATTATAAATTTTCCATATATTAAATTATTGTGCATATGTAAATTAAAAAATATATTTTTCCCCTAGTTTGTTTTAGGCATCATGAACAAGTTTATTATTATGAATGTTCATGATGCCACACCAAAAAAATCCAAAAATAATCCATAATTTTTTCCCCATTTTCTTTTGTTGTATGACAAAAAATCCATGTTAAAAAAATGGATTAAAATTTTAAAATTTTAAGTATTATTATTATTATGAAAAATTATCAATATTTTATTCTTATTATTTAAAACTTGTATTTTAAAAATTTTATGTTTAAATATTTAGATGAATTAAATTTTTCATTTAAAAAAAAGAATGAAATGTAAATTGTGATATTAATAATGACATCAATGATTTTTTCAATTTTATAATCTTCTTCAAAATCATCCATAAAAAAATTTACCCATGCTTTAGCTATAAGCCATACATGGAGTTACAAATTTGTTAAAAATATTTTTATATTTTAGATACAAGTCATAAAACCCATTGTATGATTATATCATTTTAAAATATATAAAAATGTTTAATTTTTAAAAAAAAATTGTTGATGTTGATGGCCTTTTTTATGTTTGCAAAATGCTGAAAATTCATCACAAAAACAAATTCAATTACATCATTAATATTTATTTTAAATTTTCAAAAAAATTGGATAAGGTTTATAATGACCTCAAAGATTAAACTTAAAAGTTTTCAAATAAATTTGATGTTAAAATTATTTATGTGCTTAATGTTGGAATTATTAAGATTGATTTAAAACTTTTATTCATAAGAGTAACAATTTTCCTTTGAAATTTGTGATTTCAATTTACATATATATATAATTTTCCTTATTTTAAAATATTTTTCCCCCCAAAAAAATTGCCAAGTTAGGAAAATTTGAAACCAAAAAAACATGTTGGTTAGTGGGGGCCATGGGGACACTCTAACTATTGAAGTCAAAATTTTCACCAAATTAATTTTTTATTTTAAAAAAGGAAAAAAATGTAAAATATATTTTTACATCATTAAAAAAAGTACTAATAGGTTGCAAGTTTTTTTCAAAGTTAGGTAATTAATAATTTGTGTTAATGCATATTCATCTTGTTAAACAAATGTGGTCCTCATAATTAAATCATTATATTGATTATTTAATTAATGTTTTTCTTCTTGTGGCCAATTTCTCCCAATTTAAGGGGGCAACAACATTAAGAAAGGATTTTTTTATAAAAATTATTCTAGTCAAATTTAAAATATATGTTTTCAATTTTTTACAATAAAATATAGTAAGTAACCATAATATTGAAGGATTTAAATCAAGTTTCCAACTACGCAACTTGTCTATAGCCAAAATTTGTAATTTTCTTACATGTGATTACCATTTTAGCAAACCATAGATAAAATTTAAAAATTGTACCTAATCATATTGGGGAAACTAAAAAGTTGCCAATCCACAAAAATTGGACATATTTTATGTATTAAATTTTTTTGTAAGAGACTTAATGAATACATTTTTAATTGACATTGAATTTACAAGGATTTTAGGTCAATTTCAACAAAAGATTGTAGATTTATTCATGACATGCAATTTCAAATTATTTTTTTATTCTTTCAAATTTAGTTTTTATAAATCATTATTATTTAAAAATAAATTATTGATTAAAATATTTTAATATTTTGATTACAAGTCCTTGAACCCATTGTAAAATTCTATCATTTAAAAAAAATAGAAATATGTATTTTAAAAAAATAAATTTTTTTTGTTGATGTTGATAGCCCTTTTTATGTTTACAAAATGGTAGAATTTCACCACACAAAAAACCTTTGGTTACATCATTAATATTTATTTCAAATTTTCAAAAAAAAAGGATAAGGTTTATGATGATCTCAACAATTGAACTTAAATGCTTTCAAATAAATTTGATGTTGGAATTATTTATGTGTTTGAAGTTGGAATTATTACTTTAAAATTTATACTCATTTGGAGTAACATTTGTTTTTCAAAATTTTGATCCCAATTTTTTTTTTTTAATTTTACATTTTTCCTTTACTTTGCATTTTTTTTTTTCCATTTTTTTCCCAACAAAAATTGTCGAGTTAAAAAAATTTGAAATGAAAAAAACATGTTGGTTAAAGGGGGGTAATCCAACTATTTAAACCCAAAATTTCACCAAATTAAATTTTGTTTCCTTTTACAAAGGAAACAAATGTAAAATACATTTTTACATCATTTTAATAAAGAATATTATAACATCTAAGGAATATGTTGTGATTTTTTTCAATGTTGTGTAGTTAATCATTGGTATTAATGTATTATTAATCTTGCTAAACAAATATGGTCTTGATAATTAAATGGCTTTATTTAGTAATTAATTTAAAAAAATTTAATGGTTAATTTCTGTCAATTTAGAAGGGCAACAACATCAAAGGAAAATTTCTTTGAAAAAAACTCTTTTGGAGCCATCTTCCATCAAAATATCATAACTAACCATAATATTGAAAGATTAAACAATTTTCCAAGTACACAACTTTTCTATAACCAAATTTGGTAATTTTTCTATGGATGTTTAACATTTTTACAACATTGTAAAAATAAATAAATAAATTTATACCTAATCATATTGGGGAAAATAAAAACTTTCAATTCTTCAAAAAATGGACATATTTTATGTAATGGTTTAAAAAAATTAATGCACTTTAAAATTTAGATTGAATTCACAAAGATTTTAGGTCAATTTTAAAAAAAAGATATTTATTAATTTATTCATGAAATGCTATTTTTAAAAAAAATAACATTGTAATTTTGATTTTTATAAATTATGTAAATTTTTTTGAATACATTATTGAATAAGCTTCAAAATCATCTTTCATTTGTATCATTTGAATAAATTTTGCAAAAACAATGTATGTTGAAGTTTGAATCTCCTAAACAATTTCATGCCAAACATAATAAATTTAAACTCTTTCATCTTTATTAATAAAGCGTTGAATTGGTTTGGTAATTAAAACCTTAATGTGTTTCCATGAGGTTTTGAGTTCAATCCTTGATGGATGCATGCTTTAATGTATCTTGTACAAATGCAATTTATAAACATATACATCATGCTGAATACACAAAACATATACATCATGCTTAAATGGTTGTCAATACATTTTTGTCAACAAAATTAAAAAAAAAATCATTTTAAACTTTTTTCATGGCATAAATTTATCACGACATGTCGTGATAAAAATGTAATCCATGATTCCACGATGCAAAAAAAAGGGGGGGTGGAAGAAAAAAATTATATGATGATGTGGCACATTATTCCACATCATATTAACTTGGGACCTTGTATATCCATATCATAAAATTTAAATTAAAAATTATCTAGTGCAACATGTGATTATTAAAAATGACTAAAAGCATTTTACTAAAAATGTCCCAATCAATTAGTCCTTTTTTACCAAAAACAAACAAGTTGCATATTAGTCAATTTTGTCCTATTTCACTAAAAGCCTAGTGAATTTAGGTAATGGAAAAACACAAGATTTCTTCTTGTGGCATGACACAAAGAACCACTCCATGTTTTGTTGATCACCACAACATATGCTTAGTGTTTGATTCTTCCAAGTCATCCTTCCTATAATCTATATCTTTGACTCCTTGCAAATGGAGGATAAGAAAATGGCAAACATTTTTCATGATGTTCATGGGATTGAGCAAATGCTGGATGGGTAATTCCTTCCAATATTCCAATTGGGAGTTCAAAGTTGACAACATGTTTATGCCTAGAATGTGAGAATTGTCAACAATTGTTACCCACAAATTCATCATATTGGAAGTTGTGCATCTATGACGAGGTGGCCTTCCTTCCACCACATTGTCAAAATACATCTTTAAAATTGTATGAAATGGATGGTCAAGTGACAACTCTCGCCTATAATGACCATAGATCATTTTTCCCAATGTTGCTAACCATTGGGCATTAAATTGTTTCATGCACAATGGGCAAGCATGATGCCTTTTGGTTTTTGAACCTAGAAGAGCCATAAACCCTAATTCCTTGTATCATTCACAACCCCTTTTGTTTCCTGTCAAGTTGAAAAGATTCACCGTTGAACAAAAACACTAGGATTGGTTAGGTCTAGGGTACTAAACTAACTCCCATCACTTGTACCTCTAATGGGTTTCCATTCCATACAAATATGTAGTTGATGGGCATGGCAATTTTTTCAAGTTTGCTAGAAGTCTATGGGTGCAAGGATGACCATCTTTTAGTGAGAGGATCAAGTTTGAAAACTTATTAGATCCTTGAAGCATAATGAACTCCATAATTTTCCATATTATTGTTACCTATTGAGGTCAAGGACTAATATTACCTCCCAAGATTCCAAAGAGTTTCACCACTCAACCTTATTCTCTAGTTATTCACTTTACCAATAGGCAAGTACATTGATTAAGTTTTAAAATGGCAACTTTATTAGCATGTATAATACAATTCAACAAAACAACTAGTAGTCTAATCAGTAGAATTCAAAATGACAAAGTACAACTAACCCAAAACCTCACTTCAAATGATTCACACAAATAATGAGGTCCTACTTTTCAATTTGCCTTTAAAATCAAAAATGTAATTAAAAACCTTCATTTGGTCTAAGCATGGGAAATTCATGATGCTTAGAAACAAGTTAAATGGATTCAAGGACCGGTTTGTGTGTTGGTTCAACCAAGTCTAGATAACTCAAACAAGAATTCAGTAAATTAACACTTACTAAGGCAAGTATCATTTTTTTATATCTTATGTTATTAGTTACCTTAGGTACCTTGAGTTTGTTATTAATGTAGGTCCTAGAGTTCACCCTAAGCTATGAGTGTGCCATCATATTCATAAAACTTGGAAAATTCAAAAAATACATGATAGGAGGATACTTGACATGACCTCGACTCTAGGGTAATCATGAAGTGTCCACAATAATTTAACATTCACAATTAGTTGTTGATCAATTATAGGTTTTGAAACATCAATCACTATAACCCCTTACATCCATAAAAGTTGCAACTCATTAATGAATGGTTGTAGATAAATATCCATATTATGAACTTGCCTTCTCCCTAAGATAATGAATGTGAACAACATAAATGCACTTTTCATTGTTGGATGAAGTGGTAAGTTGTAATTTAGCACCACAACTGGCCACATTAAGTATTTTGATTGTTGTAAAAAGTACATGTTGATTACGTCTATAGCTAGGCATAGGCATTTCTTTAAGCTATGGACATTAATCCTCCACAAATTACCAAGTCTTTGAATAAACAAGATCTCTCATCATTCCATCCACACTCTTAGTCACTAGTAGGGATGTGTCCCTAATTTATTAAGAGTTTCACTAACCATTTAGGTGAAATCAACACTAATTTGTTAGATTAGAAATTTAATGAATTCACCAAACCATTTAGTGGTCGACGACAAGTTGATATGGACAAATGAATTCACTGAAAATTAATCAAATTAAAAATTACCACATGACATTTATTATTTTCATTTGAAAAAGTATGAGAAAGATAATAATGATTTAAAACAGAAAAAAACTTCAAAAGACCATTGTTGAAAAGCATGAAATTGCAAGTTTCAAATGTATTTTCAGTCAAATCAAGTAGTTTTTTTTCCTTTAAAATGTTAAGATGTGTACATTTTGGAAAAATCATTTAGAATGAAGTTTAAAATGTTCATTTGGACAAAATATGAAAAAGATAATAATGGTTGAAAAAAGAGAAAATCTTTAAGACATCATTGTTGAAATGTATTAAATTGCAAGATTCAAATGCATTTTCAATCATTTTTTAAAAATATTAAAAATATTAAAGATGTGTACATCTTGGAAAAATCTTCGAGATTGAAGATTAATTTTTTTTCATTTGGACATAGTATGAAAAAGATAATAATAATTAAAGTTGGTTTTTGCAAAACATTTGGAATAAACAATGTATTAAATACAATCATCACCTAATCTTTGTCAAATCAAATCAGGTGGTTGGATGGCAAAAACAATGGGTAATAACCTTGAAATCTTAAGTTCAAATCTTAATAAAAATTTCCATGTGGTCAATGGTGTATGTTGACCATATCATTAACATTGTATGTTTATCATATGTATATAAATAATACTTTTTGTTAAGAATATATCTTGAAATTCGAATTAATATTAAATAAGATATTTAAAATTTTAAAAATAATTTAATTCAATTTTTAAAATTTTAAATTTTAAAAAACATATTAACAACTTTAACATCATTAACATTTTAAAGGGGAAAAAACGACTTAATTTGATTGAAAATACATTTCAAACTTGCAATTTCATGCATTTCAACAATTGTCTTTTGAATTTTATTTTTTAATCATTATTATTTTCCTCATACTTTGTCAAAATGAAAATAAAAATAAATTTTTTTTTTTTTTTTTTCCCCCAAGATATTCACACATAAAAATATATTAAAAAAATAATAATCAATTCATTTATAGAAATTTCATTTATTTTTATTTTTTAATACATTTGAACTATATATATATATTTATTCAAATAACATAATGTGTGAATAAGTCTATTGAAAAACAACATTGATTTTTTCTCCAAATATTTGATTATTGGTAATGATATATAATATTATATTATGTCTCCCCACGTTTTAAACGTATATTTAATCAATATAGATTATATAAATTCTTATTAAATTAATTATAATTATTTAATAATTGACCTAAATGTGTAATATTTAAGTTATTAAACACACACAAAAATTAAATACTTTGTTATATAAAGTATTAACATTATGTAAAAATATTAACATTATATGTAAACTTCTTAATTATTAATTTATACACATATAATGTTTTAGTATTTTTATTGAAATTTATTTTGAAAAATATTTTCATCTATTTTCCTGGAAAGGTATTTTCATTGATGAAAACAAATTTAATACGAACTATAACATGTTTTTAAAGTTATATGAATACAAAATATTTTAATAAATTAATAAATAATTACATTCAATATTTGTATTAATTTATCAATTATTTGAATTAAAAAAATGAAATTTAATGAATTAGGTGTAAATGATTTCACCCATGGTGAAATTGGACTAAGCTAAAATACTAGCTAGTGAACCCATTTCACTTTTATGGCCTTTTAGTGAAATGGTTAACGAATTAGACCCATGTTTCTTAATAGTGTGTGAATCCATCAACATGACTTTGCTTTTCGTAAGGAATAATTTTTTTATCATTGGTTTGATAGGCATGTAACACATCATTTGACACATACACCACAAGTTCCATAAAGTTTAGTGGTTTAGATTTGGAGTTTGCCAATTTATGGAGAGGACATCAATGAATTGAAACGAACAAGCTAGTTAGCTTGACAAAATACACATAATTAACAACCTAGATTGACATTGATTTTCCAAGCTTTGATGTTTGGATGATTTATACATTTGCCTTTTGGGGTGTATTAGCTCCTTGAAGATCTTGCCTATATCAAGGTTCCTCATATTTGGGACAATGCACCAATTCTTCTACCTCGCCTCTAAACAAAACATAATCATTCTTGTAAGCATGGATGAACTCGCACATAACCCAACAAACATCAAAAGTTTTTTTGCATTTTTGTGGGACCCAAGGACTGTGTTTCTAGGAGGCAAAAACTTATCCTTTAACAATCTACACACAAAAAAGCCCATTCATTCAATAACCAATCATTCAACTAAAAAGTAAAAAGGTAAGGTAAATTCTTTGATAAAAATGATGCAACTTTGATCAATAAATTGTAACTTGTCATTCACATGAGCAAAACGTGAATGCTTGTGTCACTCCAAGCATGTATAATTTGTAAATTTAGTAACGATAATAATCTTGACAAGGTGTTGACATCATTGCCTTCATACAACATTATTTACGCTAATATTTGAATTGGATTGCTTTCTTCATCCCATGATGGAAAATGAAAGAAATCCTCAATCATCTTGGCATACTCTTTTTTTTCCATGTGTGTATAATCTTCTATGTTGTTAGTGCCATTGTTTGTTGGTGTTGAGTCACCCTTCTTAGGTGATGGTGGATTGTCATAGTTTGTAAGTGCATCTTGCAAAGAATCCTACATTGTGAACCCATCCAAACTTAGAACACCATCATTTTTCACCTTTGTGCATCTTTAAAAAAGTCATTGATTCATTTAAAGCAAAGGTTAAAATCATAAAACTTACATCATCAACTGCAATTGATGGTCCCCATTTGATCATGTGGTTGCAAATGATATTTTCATAATGAACATGTAACCCTTGTAACATGCACACTAACATAAAGTTCTCCTTTGTCGCTTTCGTTTAGCTCTATGTTGTTGCCCTTGGCTAGAGCTCTCCCCACATTTCATAGTTATGGAATTGAAGCCTTGTTCACAAAACTATGGACAAATTGGTTCCAACCATAACATGACAAATATGAAAAAATGAATGAGGTTATACCTTGTGAAGCTCATGAAAGAATCAATAGTGAATGTTTTCAGAAAGAGAGGAAACACAAAAGAATTCTTCACATTGATATAAAGAAAAAGACAATGCCAATGTTGTTTTTGCAATTTTGTGATGAACTATTCAAGTGGTGATCATCCATGAAAAACAATAGCCAAAACTAACAAAATTTGTGATGGGGATGCATGTAACAATCTCTCAAAACATAAGATATGACAATAAAATAACATTGCTACCATTTCATGTTTTTTTATTTCGTACTAAATTGCATGCCAATATCAACAATTGGAGATAGAAATGATTGGTGTAACATACCACACAAAAGTTGGTGAAACAATTGGTCAAATTTCCCCTCCATATACCCTCTTGAACCATAATGTAAGTTGCATTTTCCCATCCAAGATTTTTTATGTTATCATATATGAAACAAAATGGTAGAGGAAAATTGGGGATTGGAATTAATGTTTTGACAAAGAGAGAAAAAAACATTCGGGAATCAGAAATAAGTTCTTCATAATGATATACAGAGAGAAACAAATTAAGCAAGTATTTCTTTTGCAATTTCATGATGAACTATTCAAGTCTAGCAAACTTGGAGGTGTCCATTGAAAGCACTTAAATTTGAAGAGTTTCAACACCTATGTCAATACAATCAAGGTATTGTAGAAAGCCTATGCCAAAAGTAATCCAACAAAAAATTAGTCAATGCCAAGCTTTCAATTTCATAATCACAATTAGCTAGCACCTGGTTATAATAGTGTGACAACACAATCTCTTAATCATGGACAAAAGACACTACAAAAGTTTTGAAAAGCTCAAAATTGTTGAAAGAAAGTGTTGGGCATAACATATTTGGGCTACATTTAAAGGTGATCTTAAAGTTGAACGACAGTGCAATTTGCACCAGCAAGGTTCACTTTAAACCACTTGCACTTAAACACATACTCTTCAAACTTTGAATGTGCATCATAAATCACCACCAAGATCTCTTCCAGCTTTCCATAATGTGGCACAATATCTCGAACAATATTCCTGTCATGCCGACTATTTCTAGAGTCCTGAATGAATTGCCCTTGAACTCCACAGTCAAAGGTGCGGCCCCTCTTTTCATCCAAAATGGAAATCTTGAAATTAATATGTGTTAGGCATTGTGAGTCAATAATTTATATGATAATAGAAACTTCATGCCCATAAAAATCATCCTAGAACATTCTAAAAAACTTGTCTGGAATGTGAAGATGAGTTAATATGCCTAATGAAATAGAAAAAAATAAATACCTGAAATGTCTTCCTTGTGTCCACATTGCTGAACGTGTTGTCACAACTCTCTGTGGTCCATGAATAATGGTGCGAACATCATCTGTGATCTTTGGAAAATATGATACACTTTCTCCTTGTGCCAACAATTGATCCACTTCAGCCAACTTCTCTTTCATGTACTTATGCAATGTAGGAAAAATCCTTGATCTCCCACTCATACCTTTGGCATTCTCATAGAAGTTCCTCCACTCTTCCATGACATTGCTATTATTCAACATGAATGCGGTCAGCTGAATTAACTTTGTAGGTAATAACATACGTGTTTGGATGGCACCAGTCAAACGGTCTTCCTCCTCTTCTCTTTCCTCCATCCAGACATGAGGACATGATGGATCTATAGTGGCCAAGATGTTGGTGCAATAAAA
>Ga0116227_10002936_pt1 | contig 38308 bp, 31 predicted proteins | sample S1TSphgellanicum_FD_89693 | JGI IMG/M metagenome (GOLD analysis project Ga0116227, IMG submission 89693) | Host-associated microbial communities from peat moss isolated from Minnesota, USA - S1T2_Fb - Sphagnum magellanicum MG | ecosystem: Host-associated > Plants > Peat moss > Unclassified...
AAAAAAAAAAAAAAAAAAGTTGGCTCCGACCCTTCAGATGGGCTTAAAGTAATTTAGGGTTTGGGTTTAGGGTTTTCGGGGGGCAGTGGGTTCACCAGGTCTTCGGAGTGGACACGAGAGTGGCGATGGCGGAGAATGGAGGAGGAGCGAAGGTCGACAAGGGAGGGGGAGGGATGAGGCAGCAGTTGCTGCACAAGGTGAGGAGACAGGCGGCCAAAGCCGTGCGCACTGTGCTGCACGGAGATGAACAGAGGAAGGCGTCGGGTTCCATTCGCTCGCTCGTTTATGCACCTTCCGTGGTGGCCAAGAAGGCTACTCTCGCCCTCACGTGCCACACTTTGAAATGTCAGCTTCCACAACGTACTGTATGTAATTAGGCGGTTGAGTTACACTAGATTCCACATTTCTTTGCTAGTGATGCAATGCATATCAGAGTTTGGAAATCTGTTGTTAGAAAATTGGAGTTGGTGTGGAGAACGAATATTCTAGCTCACAGCATTATTACGGTTGAGATTTCTTTGTGTCAGTTACAGTAGATGTTACTTTTCTTTACTGGTGGTGCGATGCATTTCAGCGATTGAAAATCTGTTGTTAGAAAATTGGAGTTGGTGTGGAGAACGAGAATTTTAGCTCACAGCAATATTAGGGTTTAGGGTTTAGATTTCTGTGTGACAGTTACAGTAGATTCTACATTTCTTTGCTGGTGACGAGAAGCATATCAGAGATTGGAAACCTGTGTTAGAAAATTGGAGTTAATGTGAAGAATGAAAATTCTAGCTCACAGTATCATTAGGGTTTAGAGTTTAGATTTCTTTGTGACAGTTACAGTAGACTCTACATTTCTTTGCAGGTAATGCGATCCATATCAAATATTGGAAATCTGTGTTAAAAAATTGGAGTTGGTGTGGAGGACACGAATTCTAGCTCACAGTAGCATTATGGTTTAGGGTTGGGGGTTTAGATTTCTTTTTGACATGGTAGTTGCTGTGGCTATGCACCTTGTGGGGGAGCAGATTTGCCAGTCTTGAAGGAGATATTATGTTCAACAGACTTGCTCAGTGGCAAGAAAAAGGTCTCTAGACTTCTTGTGGGATCCTACTAATTTACATCCATAATTTTTTCCAGGGATCTACTGCTGACTTCCAGACATTTGATTCTTCTATTTAGATGATGCCTTCTGGTTCATTGTATGAGCAGTGCAGTCAATGGAAGAATGTGGTGTATACATATTTTGTTTTGCCTGAAGAAACTGTTATGTGGAATTGCTTGTTTTCTGTGACCTAGTGTTGTTATCTGTCTAGAAACTCCAATTGGTGAACTGTTCCCCAGTTGAGCACTAAAAGAACCTCTTGTTGCTTTCATATACAAACCTGCCTTGCCTCTTATCATTTCTTAGGTTTGCAACAGAGGCTTATCATGCATCTGACTTAAACTTTTGCTGGTGACTGGGTATGGCTAAAAACAGATTCCTGAGGAGCTTGTGTATGTGCTAGTTTGTGACCTTTTATTTGGCCAGGTTTCTTTCCATCTCCTTTGCCTTGGGTTGTCAGCACATTTTAGTACTGGGCATGCATGTGGGTGATCAGATCTAGTGCAAAAGAGAGGGAAACACCTGCAACTACCTACAATTGTAGGAGGGCTATAGAACATGTGCAAGATATTCTTCCAAAGATAGGAGGGTGAAGTTTGACTCTAAATTTCTTTGTTCTTTACCAACTGAGGTGTGGGTAGGAGGTGGTAGGATCTGGGGATGCTGAGAAGGTGGTTTTGTCCCGAAAAAGTGCATTACGATCTGCATTGGCACGGCTTCTGGTGAAGAAGAATGTGGCAAGTGCTGACGAGTTGTTACCTTCAGAAGTGTCCAACCCTGGTATTCTTTTCATCCAGGCTTTATGGTCAACTTTACTCATGAAGCTTAAATCTTGTTCATATGGTCTTATCTTCCTCTGTGCTACAGTGCAAGATTGGAGAAGCTCAAGTGGGTTTGCTTGTTAATTCAGTTTACTATGTGAAATGGTCTTGTCTGTGGTCCTGTTTCTCAGACTGAGACTTTGTTTCCTATCCCTGATTTACCTTCCAGACTATTCTCTCTCTAGTTCTCCTGCAGCCTAAACATTTTTGCAACAATCCATCCTATACACATTCATTGAAAATGGTTGTTTTTACTGTTCTTCTTGCAGTCCCTGCTATGCCTCGGTATGTGCGAGTCAACACACTGAAAATCAGCTTTGTGGAAGCTCTGAGAAGTCTCCAGGAAGTTAGCCATGAGGTGCATATATTTTTCTGGGCACTTGCTGCTTTTGCACTCACTCTTACAAGGAAAGGGCATCAGCCATGTACCAGATTTGCTACTGCTTGCCTTTGCTTCTTCCTGTGTGTATGGCTTGCTACTATATGTTTCACATTGAAGTGATAATCCTATCCTTTCATCTGTTTGTTGGTGCTGGGTAGGTTGAGCAAGACAATCTCATACCAGATTTGCTGGTGCTACCTGCAGGCACAGATCTACATAAGCACCCTCTTGTCTTGCAGGGCTCATTGCTGCTGCAGGTAGATCTCTCTGACAACTCCATGTTTAAGCTTTGAAAGATTGTTCACTACAGGTTGTATCTGTTGACCTGAAGATGATTTAATGAAAGCTCTTTACAGTGTTTTTGATACAGACTGACATGCCTTGTTTATTACAGGGGAAGGCAAGCTGTATGCCAGCACAGGCTTTGGCTCCAGTTCCTGGCTGGGAGGTAACTATCAGCAATCATAGTTGTGTATACAATTGGGTTGTTTGTCCTGTTCTTTTATCACACAGTCTGATTTCATTTCAATAAAGTGTATGAGAGAAACTTAAAATCCAAGGGTCCTTTGCAGGTACTGGATGCCTGTGCAGCCCCTGGGAACAAGACTGTCCAGCTTGCTGCTCTCATGAAAGGACAGGGGAGGGTGATTGCATGTGAAGTCAATGAGAATCGGGTGAAGAGATTACGTGAAACTGTGTGCCTTGCAGGAGCTTCCAGTATCCCCCCTAAAATCTGTGATGCAAGTAGCTGGTATGCTATTCCTTTTTGTCTTCCAAGAAGTTGAATCAAAGTTCCCACAATTTGCTGTTCCTGACTTGATTCAGATGTGGAGGTCTGGCATCAAGATTTTTTGAGGATAGATCCTACTCTACCTGAGTTTGCTAAGGTATAGTGCATGCATGGTGTTGCCTGAACTTGATTTTGTGTTTGGAGACTTCTCTCAAGATGAGTTTCTGATAGCAATGAATGGCTTTCTTATACCTGTGTATCTATCTGCAATGTATGCAAAGCCTGTCAAGTCATAGGTATTCTGTATTTGTGTAGTGAAATATTTTTATGCACATATGTGAAGGCAGACACTTGGGTTCTGTTATCTGGCAATTTCTGCTTGTGACTTAATTGCTTGTCTGTATCATGAACAGGTGAAGGGTATACTTCTTGACCCATCATGCTCAGGCTCAGGCACCAGTGTGCAACGCTTGGATCACCTCCTTCCATCAGCTGCAGAAGGTAGGGTGATACTTCCTTTTCACTACCTGATAGCACACATACTGAGACCACACTGATTTTGAACCTGCTAAAATTAGATGCATTGTAATGATTAGCCACCTGTGGTATATTTATACGAGGCAGGGTGCAGGGGGCCCCAACCACTATCCTTCATGCCTTTGGGCTAGGTGCTTGCTTGTACAGGAACAAGCTGTGCCCATTATGTACAACCCACCATCTGCAACTCGTTTCACCGTGTTTTGTTTGCAGGAAGAAGTGAGGATGAGTTAGAGAAACAAAGAGTGGAACAGTTGGTAAGGTTTCAGCAAACAGCTCTCCTGCATGCTCTCTCATGTTCGTACAGTTTTTCCTCCATCTGTATTATTCAGCCCATTATAGTTTGGAAGTGTGGTAAGACTTGGACATTAGAATTCGATTATTACTGATCTGGAATATTGTGACTGAATGATGCATGCACATTGGTATTTTTTTGAGAATCTTCTACTTAATTGGGTGGGTACCCTTTGAAAGAAGAACCGAGTACACCTCAGATGAAGTCTTATTGACCTTTGGTACAAAAGATATCTTCTTTGTCAAGCATGATACACTAGTGTGGAAAGAAAAATTCTAACGTAGTATTGTTGTGGATGGTTTGCAGTTCCTGAAGTCGAAAGAGTTGTGTACAGCACTTGCTCCATTCATCAGAGGGAAAATGAAGATGTGGTTCACTTTGTACTGCCTCAAGCAAATGCCCAAGGCTTTCAACTAGCATCACCATTCCCAAGCTGGCCTCATCGGGGACTACCTGTCTTTGATGGTGGTAAGTACAGTTTACTGTTTCTGTCTCTGTGCATTGTGTTACCACTGATGCAGTGTGTATGAGATATTGTGTAGGGTTCAGTTACTTCCAACAATTCTGACCACTTGGTGTCAATGTTTGCAGCTCACCACCTTTTGCGTACAGATCCTTCACGGGATAACATGGATGGATTCTTTGTTGCCCTGTTTGTCCAAAATGCTATGGGGGTGGATGAATTATGTACAGGGGTTATCCACACGAGTGATAAAAATCATACAGAGTCCCCAATAGTTGAGATTTTTCCTTCTGTGCCCAAAGCACAGAGCTCCATACTTCGAAGGAGGAAATTAAAGCGCAAGCGAAAGAAGGAGCAGCTTGTGCTTCAATCCTCAGCATATGGAGTCACCGCACCCACAACTTGCTCATAAACCATCTGCAAAACAAGCTAAGAAATTGCATCTTTTGTAGCAATCTCAGCATGTACGTCAATGTCTTGCTTGCCACTATATTTTATGCAATCAGAGTATTGTTGGGTTACTCGAGGTCAGCAAGTATTTTTGTGATGAACATTCATATTTGTCTTTTGATTTGTAATTTAATAATCTGTTTAGATCCCTAAAAAAGCTATTGTTCCAATCATCGATAAGAATACCAAAAAAAGAATATAAAATATTTATTTTTCTTTTTGAATGAGGAAAAAAACCTGGGTCATGCATTGTGATAATAAAAGTTTATTAATTCAAGCAATATGTTATTGATTGAAAAAAAATAAATTAAAAACACTAGAATACAAAAGGTTTTTTGCATTAAACATCTAAATTTCTCTTTTGATTTCTAATTAAATAATAATGAAAATTTGTCAAACACTTGTTGTATCAATCATCATTAAGAATATGAAAATATAAAATATTCTTTTGAAATGAGGGAAAAAAAAAAAACTTTCAAAAGTTGTAAAACATAATATAGTCTAGATCTAATGGGTGTATAATTAAAGCCTAATTGTGGGGAAAAAGAAAAGGGAAAAAGGGAAATCCTTTATATTTCAGATTTTTACCTTAACTTTTTTTTGCCTTACCTGACCTGATGTGTAGTTGAGGGTTTACCTTGACTTCAAAGTTGTGGGCAGGTAATTATTTTTAGGTAGGTAGTAAAAGGTGAGTATGTAAAATATTAAATCCTATATTTTGAAATCAAATATGCTTTCCAAGTAGTGTTTTTTTTTTTTAAATTTGATGAATTTTTGTTTGTAGCCAAAGTGGCTATCATCCATGGGAAGATGTAGAGAAAAAATGGCAATCAGACCTAGGAAGAATTAGCCAAATGTGTATATTAACCAGAAATAAAGTACAAATCTTTATCATCCTTCTATATTTTTGTGGCTACACAATAAAACCGAATATACGAATATATCTGGTGATTTTTCCTTTTTTTCCTGGCGATTGAAAACTTGCAAAATATTGCTTTTTTGAATCTTTAATCTGGCTTTTTGGCCAAAATTTGTGATGAAAAAAATCGTGGGTTCCAAGCACTTTGCAATGGATTTGATTTGATTGTGACGGATTTGATTGAATCGCCACAACTGACTAGTGAATACTTTTCCTTTTGTTTTGTTTTTTTGTTTTTTTCTTTTTGGGTACTAAGATGAATTTAATCAAATAGTAAATATTTTTTCTTTTTTTCTTTTTATTTCTTTTTTGTACTTATTGTGAACAAGATGAATTTTGTGGTAACCAAATAGTGAGTTTTCTTTTCCCCTTTTTTTTTAAAAAAAAATTACATGTTTTGAAAATTCCATAATTATCATGAGCAAGAAAAGTACAGAGAATCTGTGCAGTTTTTCAGCCCAAGATGTTGGAAATTTAGGGTTTTAGGGACTCATTATTGTCATGAAATATCACACATGTAAAGAGCACATGTATTTAGTATGCAAATGAGTTGTTGAAATTCTTCATTGGGTTGGAGAGTTTTTTGGAATTGCCTAATTTTCATTTTTGTACTTAGAAAAAAAAAAAATTAATTGTTACTTTCTTTGCCTTGATTCCTTTCATGAAATATCACACAAGTAAAAAGGACATATTATTTATTATGCAAATGAGTTGTTGAAATTCTTCATTTGGGTTGAAGATTTTTTTGGAATTGCCTATTTTGCATTTTTCTAGTTAGAATGTTTTTTTTTAATTGTTACTTTGTTTGCTTCAATTCCTTTCATGAAATATCATAAAAGTAAAAAGGGCATATATTTACTTTAGTTTTGCAAATGGGTTGTTGAAATTCTTCATTGGGTTGGAGATTTTTGGCTTTTTTTTTCATATTTTTAGTTTAAAAATTAAAAATATTAAAATAAAATTTATTAAAATAATAATAATAATAATAATAATAAACTTGTTACTTTGTTTGCCTTGACTCCTTTCACGAAATTTCACACAAGTAAAAAGGACATATATTTATTATGCAAATGAGTTGTTGAAATTCTTCATTAGTTTGGAGATTTTTTTGGAATTGCCTATTTTTCATTTTTGTAGTTAGAAAAAAATAAAAAATAAAAAATAAAAATAAAAACTTGTTACCTTGTTTGCCTTGATTCATTTCATGACAGGAGTAGACTCCATTTTTGCAAAAGGCAATGTTTTCTATGACCCCTCTTGTTTATTTAATCGTATAGGTATATTCTTTCAGCTTTTTTGTTTTGTTTTGTTTCACATTTTCTTTTACTCTTCTCTCTAACTTGTAGCCAAATTTGGCTAAGTCCTCGTGTGGAGGATAGCTACTCCACCCACCTCAATGAAATTGAAAATAAACTTGAATTAAATGCCTTGCAAGACCATCAATAAAAATAAATGCCTATTTTAGAATGATCAACTATACAATGATTGGTTCAAGTGTTGAAGAAATATCAACAATCTTTCCTTTTTGATTAATACTATGTTACCACCACAATATATATATATATATATATATATATATATATATATATTGGCATTTATTTATTTATTTATGGGTGAAGTTTGAAGAAATTTTAATACTCACATCTTGAATGTGTGAAATATTTAACAATGCTCTAAGAAATTGAAATTGCTCTAAAACAAAATCAAGGTCATAGAGCTAAAATATAACATCCCCAAGAGAGTCATGGTCTAGGAGTTAAATACAATATTCCAATCTCCTTGAAGTTAAATATATACACTATTAGTGGTGGATTCTTCAGCGGGCTGCTGCACTTGGTTGAGGTTCTTCATCTCTTGCACACATCTTAGCTAGTGCACCTTTGTCACTAGTTGATTTGTGATGAAAAAACAGCTTTTTTGTCTTAAGTTTTTTTCGATATCGTTCAGCTTTTTGGTCTTAAGTCTTCTTTGATATCGTTCAACTTTTTCATCTTAAGTCTTCTTTGATATCGTTCAGCTTTTTGGTCTTAAGTTTTCTTTGATATCGTTCAACTTTTTTGTCTTAAGTCTTCTTTGATATCGTTCAACTTTTTCATTTTAAGTCTTCTTTGATATCGTTCAACTTTTTCATTTTAAGTCTTCTTTGATATCGTTCAACTTTTTCATCTTAAGTCTTCTTTGATATCGTTCATTGTTGTTTCGTAATCATGAGTGGTCTTTGCAGAGGGTCTTTACGTGATTTTTGCTGATAGTTTGCTTTCAGTTTTTTTTTTGGGTTGTGTCTATCGTACCGTCGCACTCTTTTCACACCAATATTAATTATTTTAGGGGTACTGTGAAATAAAATAAAATTCTGAGGGGGGAAGTGCGAAATGTGAAACAAACAAAATTAATTAATTCTACGGTGTAAATGCCCTAATTCCAGCAGACCCATTGAAGTGTGAAATGACAGACCATTGTAATTAATTATTTGTGGGTCGATGCGAAAATAAAAATCGTCCAAAATTAAATATTTTGCACCGGGTGGTGTGAAACGAGTGCGGCGGTACGGTACTTGAGTTCTCTTTAGCCTTGTATTTTTTATGGATGGGTTCTCATCTTTGATTTTTCATTTAGAGGGGATTTTTATTTATTGTGTGGCTAATCTTGGCCAAGTGGGGGGCCACAACCAAGTAAGGTTTTGAAAAATTAAAAAATAAATCTAACTGGTTGGTCCTGCCCCCCAGCTCAGCTGAGTGAAGTGGGGCCAATAGGCTTAACCCCAGTAAGGTAAACAAAACAAAAATTCTAACCAGTTCATTGTGCCCAGTCCAGTGAAGCGAAGTGGGCCCAATCCCAGTAGGGGGCTAATCCCAGTAGATCAAACTTCCAACTAACAGCCGCTTCGCAGGCGAAAGAGAGGCACACTTTTGAAGTACCTCCTTTCGCTGCGTTTCTTTCCCTTTTTTCTTCTCTTGTCCTCGTCGCTTGCTCCCTCGCTCGCTCGTATATGGGACGCGGCTACACCCACAGAGAGCCTTGACGCAGAATCACCAGCCCAAAAAAGCGCAGATCCAGGGATATTATTATTAGCGCCTTGCATAGGGGGGGTGTATTTGTTCCAAGCTCCACCCCCCCCCCCCCCCCCCAAAGCGATCCTGGATTCTTGTGACGCTCCAAGCTTGTGGCAGCAGCAGCTTTGCACTCTTGTAACTGGTAGCTTTTTTTTGGGTTTGTTTTCTTGCTTTTCTTTTGGGGGGTTTTGTTTTGGGGCTGGGGATTTTTATTTTTATTTTTTTGCAATTTTTATATATTGTTTGTGGACAAAATTCTCCTCCTATAAAACTGCTTTTGCTCCCACAAGTTCTCTTCAGATTCTCTCCAAGCAAAATAAAGCTTTGGTTGGTGGTTCTCTGGTTTGGTCTTGCTCTAGAGAGTACATTCCATTCCATTCCATTCCAGCTCCTGGTGCTGCTGACCCCAAGGTTCGTGATCAATAATTGTGGTAGGAAAATTCACTCTTCCTTCCATGATTTATTAGTCTTCTGTTGTTGTTGTTGTTGTTGTTGTGGTGGTGTTTTGGGTGTAGAGATTCTTCAGACTTGTGAACTCGTGTTATTTTGTGTGTTTGTTTGTTGCTTTGACATCGGGACTCGACTGGATTCTCGTTTTGTGACAGTCGAAGAACCCTCCACAGATTTCTGGACTCTGATTTTCACCAAAATTCTGAAACCCAATTTTATTTTATTTTTTAAATTTTTTTCTCAGACTGATTGTCGAAGGTTTTTTTTTTCTTTAGGCAAATGGTGTGCTTTGGATTCAGAAGACTATGCTGTTGAGGAACGCGACTTGGTGATCGATTTCTCTCTCGAGTTCTTGGTGGTGCGAATTGCCAGAACTGTTATTGATTGCAAAAGTGCAGAGGCGAAATCACTGGGTGCTTGCATTGCCCAACTTCCCAAAATTGCAGACGAAGAAGAAAGAGCTTGAGGGACTTCGCTCCCCCAGTCCTTCTGCAGCGCTTGTGGAAGAAGTCTGGTGGGTGCATCGGGAAGCAAGAAAGAAAGAAAAGAAGACTTGGGTGTTTGTTTTTGGAAGCTCCTCGACTGCGTAGAATTCTGCTTTTGAGCCTGGGTCCTCCTCCGTCGGTGGTCGACATCGATGGCGGATCAGACGACATCAAGCGTTGGGTATGATGAGGAAGGGAAGGGAGAGCCAGGAAGCTCCATGCATGGAGTAACAGGAAGAGAGCCAGTGTTCGCAATCAATGCAGACGGAGGCAAGAACACGGTAGATCCCACGGCCCACTTCAGTCTGCCAGTGGACTCAGAGCACAAGGCGACGGTCTTCAAGCCCTGGCGCGTCGAGAAACCACACATGCGCACATTCCATCTTTCCTGGATCTCCTTCTTCACTTGCTTCATGTCGACATTCGCAGCGCCGCCTCTCGTTCCCGTCATCCGCGACAACCTCAACATGACGGCCAAAGACATCTCCAACGCTTCCGTGGCTTCCGTCTCCGGCTCTGTCGCTTCTCGTCTTCTCATGGGTCCTCTCTGCGACCTCATCGGACCACGCTACGCCTGCGCATTCATCATCATGTTGACCGCGCCTGCTGTTTTCTCCATGGCCACTGTCTCCACCATCAACGGCTTCATCATCGTCCGTTTCTTCATCGGCTTCGCGCTCGCCACGTTTGTCTCTTGCCAATTCTGGATGAGCTCCTTCTTCAACAGCAAAATCGTGGGCTTCGTCAACGGCACTGCCGCTGGTTGGGGCAACCTTGGCGGTGGTGCTACGCAGCTCATCATGCCCCTTGTGTACAAACTCATCAAAAACAGGCAAGAAAGACATCCTCGAACAACCAAAACTTGTTGTTCTCTCTCTCTCTCTCTCTCTCTCTCTCTCTCTCTCTCTCTCAGGATCCAGAATTCTTTCCTGTGTGATGGGATTTCGGTCATGCTCTTTCTCCTTGAGAATGCACTGCTGCTGCTCTTGAAATGCTTGTTTTGGAACTAACATCTTTAGAGGTTTTGTTTTTCTTTGCTGCCAGTTTCCACTCCCCGGAGTTCACAGCATGGCGGCTGGCGTTCTTCTTGCCTGGATTCATGCACATTGTCATGGGTCTGCTGGTCTTGACTATCGGACAAGATCTGCCGGACGGCAACTATGCAGCCCTCGAGAAGAAGGGCACCAAAAACAAGGATAGCTTCAAGAAGGTATGACAATCACCCTCGCTCGAGAAGTCTAGAACCCAAGGAAGCACCCCAGAACTTTTTGTTGTTCTTCTGCCCATAGAATTCTGCACAGTTCTCAAACTACTAAGCTAAAGATCGAGTGTACCCACTGAAGAAGTTCTCGTGACTTCGAGGTTTAGGAGCTCCATCTATCTGATCTTTCTGTTACTGCGTACTGCAGGTGTTTCTTTACGCAGTGACGAACTACAGAACGTGGATCTTCGCGATCACGTATGGGTACTGTTTCGGAGTGGAGCTCACAGTGGACAACATCGTGTCTAACTATTTCTTCGACCGATTCAACGTAGACATCACCTTGGCAGGCACAATCGGCGCGACGTTTGGGCTCGCCAATTTCTTCTCGCGTCCATTCGGCGGAGTGCTTTCCGACATAGTCGCGAAGCGCTTCGGGATGCGAGGGAGATTGTGGACATTATGGATTGTGCAAACGCTCGGAGGTGTGTTGTGTCTGATTCTGGGTCGCGTCTCGACGTTGGGTTCTTCCGTTGCGGTCATGATCTTCTTCTCCATCTTCGTGGAGGCAGCAGCCGGAGCGACGTTCGGCATCATTCCCTTCATCTCGCGACGCTCACTGGGAGTGATTTCCGGCTGCACAGGAGCCGGTGGCAACGTGGGTTCCATCGTCACGCAGATGGCTTTCTTCTACGGCACCAAGTACTCGACGGAGGAAGGAATCACGCTGATGGGTATCACGATCATCTGCGTCTCTACCATTGTGTGGCTTGTCTACTTCCCGCAGTGGGGAGGCATGGCTTGTCCTGCTTCCAAAGCTGCCACCGAGGAAGACTACTATGGCTCCGAGTGGAGCGACGAGGAGAAGGAGAAGGGTTTGCACACTGGTAGCATGAAATTCGCTGCCAATGCCAGGTCTGAAAGAGGCTCCAAAGTTGGCCCTAAACCTGGCGACATGAGTCCTGACAACAACGATCTCAAGCCCACTAAACCCACCGAAGCTGCTTAAACCCTAAATTTGCTTGCAAGCTCTCCACTCTCTTTCTCCATCTTGTTGTAGGGTTTAAGAGTATTCTCTCTCTCTCTCTCTCTCTCTCTCTCTCTCTCTCTCTCTCTCGCTCGATGTGGGGCTTATGGCAACAAGACAATGGCAAGAAGTGTACTGTATATCTCTCTCTCGATCTCAATGTGGGGCTTATGGCAACGAGACAATAGCAAGCTGAGCTTTAGCAGTTCTCTCTCTCTCTCTCTCTCTCTCTCTCTCTCTCTCTCAGGAAACTGGGATCAGAAAACTTCTTTTCCAGTAAAGAGAGCAATTGTTGTGCAACAGTGTTTTGGGGGTTTTTTCTTTCTTTCACAACTGCAGCTAAATTTGTCATTGGTTTACAGTACACCTATTTCCAGTGCCCTTTCTTCTTCACATGAAGGTGTATCTGCCTGTGCACGTCTTTGGAGGGAGAGGAGCTTTTTTTATAAAAAACATCTTTTGTAACAAATTTCAATGCAAAACCTGTGTCTTTTCTTAAGACCTTACTACTGTCTCTGAGCTCTCTCTGTCTCTGATGAGTTCTGTGTCTCTCAGAATCCAGTGTGTCTGTCTCCATGTCTCTCAACAACACTCTTTCTCCCTCTCTCAGGAGAGCACAGTGTCTTTCTCTCTCTCTCTCTCATGTGCTGCAGAACTGAGGGGGAGCAAAAGTGGGTTTGGGCACCTTGCACCAAAGGAAAAGAACTTCCTTTGGCATGACAAATCTTTTTATCCCATTTTTTATCCTAAAGCGAATGCTTCGAAAACTGAATCAATCTTCTAATTCGCAACAAAGAATTACACAATCATTTGTTCACGTTCCATGATTTAGTTAGATCTTCCTTCGAAATGCAGAATGAATGTGTTTGCAATTCCTTAGATCTTTGTCCAATTTTCAGAATGCAATTTGTTAGGAAGACATGAGTAATTCCTTGTAATAGTATGCTGCATGCAGCATTTTGTCATGAGAAGTGAGAAGTATGAAAGTAGTTTAGGTTTCAACATTCTTGAACTAAATCAAGTTGGTGGCACTTATCAGACTGTGATGAGCTTTGCTTGGGGAAGAAGATGAGATGAGTTTCAGAAGACAAGCTCTTCTCACTCCTAGCTTTAGAATTTGTGTTTGAAACTTTTGGGAGCTCTTGGATATTTGCATATTGATCATGGGTGATGGTCAATCACCTGGAAGAACTTAGGGGTTTCACAAATGAAGAGGAAAACAAGAAACACGGAAACCACAAAGTGGGGAAATAAAAATCAACTTGCACCCATTAAAACTGTTCACTCTAAGGAGCTTTCACAATTTGGGAAAGATGGTGCACTCTTGAGTAGACACCTCTGATGAGAAAGAGTGCAAAAACTTGCTTGGAATTTGGCTTATAAAACTCATCACAATTTGTTGCATCTCTTGGGTTTTGTGATCATCTTGTAGAAAGAAAGAAAGCCTTGGAAAAACTTATTAGTTGGGTCCTAGTTTTTACTCACTTTGTATACGGAGTATTATTTTCCAAGGAGAACCATGAAGTGAGAAATCTCCCATCCTTCTGTTTCTGAGCTTAAAACCTTCTACACCGAGAATCCCTGGAGCTTGCTTATCCACCATAGCAGCAAATCAGACACAAAACTGGCTCAACCAGAAAGAAAATTTCTGCTTCATTGAAAGAACTCGCTGGTCTTGGTTATTTCAAAAACCTCAAAAGAGGTGACGGTTTTCATGAAGGAATCCACAGTTTTATAGGCAGTTTTTGATGTTTCTTTTGAAGGCTTTTGTAGATAATTTTTGTCAAGTCTTGGAGATCACAGAGCCCATCTGGCAAGCTCGAGTATAATTTGCAAGGATCTGTTTACAGACCAAAGCTCAAAGTGAATGCTCACACCTTTGGTGAAGAATTATAGGCATGATGTCATCATAGTAAGGAGAAGGAGCAACTTGATCTTGAAAAGATCTCCAGATGCAATTGAAAACATTTCAACAACAAACAAAATCATCAATTTGCTGATCAATTAAGTTATTGGCAGTACAAAAATTTCGCTTCTACATGAAAAATTTCAAACAATTCTGGCAGTGCTGAACTAATTAAATATCAATTGCCACAATTGCCTACAATATGAAATGGTGCATAAGATTTTTTTTTACTTTCATATTTTCAATATTGCCAAATTTGGCTAAATTTACTTTATGGATAATTGTCACTTGAGCAACATCACAAAATTGAGGAAAAAAAAAAACAAACACACTGATTCACACACTTGGAGAAATTGGATGAAAACTTGGCCAGAGTGAACCACCCACCCCAAAAGGATGGAAGATTTGTGGACCGGAAACACTTTTTCATTGTATTTCATTCTTTGCTAACCACTGTGGTGAGCTTTTTTTCATCCTGTCCTGAGGGATCTCTGGCTTCTGCATCCGGAATTTGTGAGTCTTCATCATCCACATTGCTGTTTTTTCATCCATGAGAGAGTTACCTTACACTATCCACATGTATCTATCTACCTACCTAGTAAACACCAAATTCCTTACATACTTAACTAAAACCTTCATTGTAGCCACTTACAATCTTTAAGTAGGTACCTATATGATACTTACCCACTTACATAGGGATGGTTACCTGAGTAGAGGGGAAAGGGGAAGTAGAAGGTTTTACAAGATAGGTTACCAAGGTGGTAACTCACTTGTGGGTTGGTCCACACTCCACACCAATGTTTACCCAAGTAGTGAAAGGGGGAAAACAAAGAGGTTTTAGGGGATAGGTTACCACATGAGCTGGGTCCCATTCCCTACTAGCTAACACATGTTCTCAAACTTACTTGGATGGACCTTCCTCATTGACAGGTTTAGTAGTTAGCATTCAAGGGGGGATGAAACTCAGAAAAACCATCAATTTTGATGGTTTTTCTGAGTTTCATCCTGCCTTTCCTTTTTCCTGAGCGCCTCCACTGCTGCTACATAGATTTTCACTGCTCCTACCTGTACAGCTACTACTATAGTTCGTTTCGAACATTGTGCATTAAATGATGAGATTCAGCATTTCGTACGTATTTCAGCATTTCATACTGAGATTTAATAAAATTTCATTACTTTACGGATACCACTAAAAGACGGGTTAGGGGGTGAAAGGAGGACAAAGACAAGGTCTCTCTCTCTCTCACTTTGCGGATTTCTCTATTGAGTTCGATTTTTCTCCGCCTGCTTTACGTTTGCTCAGATTAGGTGCCTTGGTCTAGGATATTAGGTTATTGTATACTAGGTTCCATAATCTAAGATATTGTTTTTTTTTTTTGCATTCTTCACCACCATTGTCTAGAATTCTTTGTTATCATCATGTGTTGAATGCTTTGCTACCCATTGTATTTTGCTATCTTTGTGTTCTCTCCTTAATCTCTTTTTGCATCTTTGTTGCACCATTGCAACTCCTTGCCAACACCCCTAACATCAACATCACTTGCTATCACTCACCATCACTCAAGCTCAACAACAATGATAACAACTCCACTCCACCATCATCACAATGTCTCCATGTCTTAATAGTCACACTATCTCCAATGTTGTAACATCTTCAACATCCCCATGGGCTTTGCCATTGTCACAATGTCTTCAATAGATATATTGCATCACCACAAGAAGTCTCTAACAACTATATTCCAACTCGAATGCTTCAACGACACAAAGGTCCAAAATTGCTCAATGTGTTTGACCTCTGACAAAAAATTTGCTTATTACATAGGATACAAGACACATGTAGAAGTTTGGTAACCAACAAGTATTCTACCATACTATAATTGTGATATTTGCAATATCATTGTGGGTGATATTGCCCCCAAAACATGGTATATAGGCCTACTTTGCCAAGGTGGGGACATAACAATTTTTTAAGTTAGACTACACCAAAGAATGGGAGTCCAAATGGAAAAGTTGGAGACTGAGTTATAAAATACATGCTGAAAAAAATTGGAAGCAATTTAAAGAGCAAATAAACCATGTAGTTTTGTGGGAGATAGATAGCCCATAAAGCTCTAACACTCTTGATAGTTTTTTCTTTGATTCTTTTTATGTTTAGGTGTTTCTCCTAATTCTAATCATATAACATGAGACTATGGACTATTTCACAATTTCAAGCTAAAATATTTTTCATAAATGAGCATTGGTTCCCATTTCAACACCAAGACCATCACATTTTTTCCATTCCTTAAATCATAGCCTAACACATAAACATGAGGATTTCCAAAATCCTCATCAAGAGCTAAAAAACACGTGTGCTTGGACATTAAACCAAGTCAACCTCTATAGCAAAACTTGTAGCATTTTGAATAAGAATGTTAAGCATGGTGAAAAGAAGGTCAAACGTCAAGCCAAAGCCAAGGGGAATTCTGAAGCAGAGGAAGGACTAGAAAGAACAATTGAGAACTTGGAAAAAAATACTTTTATTTAAGCCAAAATAATTTCAAATAGAGTTCTCACCTTGCTTAATTTGGAAATGGAATAACTTATTGGCACTAAAGAAAAAAAAAGCTTAAAAGGGTAGTTGAACCCTTTAAACTATCACCTTTTTTTCTTTTTTGCATTTGATTTTTTCACCATTGCCCAAAGGTGATTTGAAGGTTAAAGTTTAGTTAATTTTCTTCAAGAAGATAAAGGACTAAGACTTAGTGGTGAGTTGCATGCAAAATGGACTAAAACCTCAACCAGGGCAATGGTTTTTCAAAAGTTTTCTAACTTGTGAATAAGCTTATCTTCAAAGAAACTATAGTACTTCATACTTGGGGGGCATACTCACCAAATATAACTTGTTAGGTGGAGGGGAATGCACCATCTTGGTGTTGATTCATACCATTGGCACCAATGTGGACCTACAAAAACAAATTGGTTTCAAATGGCGCAAAATGAATATGTTGGAAAGTTTGGGTCCTTGGTGAATATGTGGTTCTAGCTCATGGCTTGTTCTTACATTGCATTGGGAAGCAAGAAGGAAGTAATTGAAGGGGCCAATGGAAAGGAGGGGTCAAACCTCACTAGATGTTTTTAGAAGTGGAAGAGGTAGACTCATGAATATGGAAATCAAGTTTTAATTTTGGTCTCCTTGGAAGACAAATTTTGTGGCATTCTAAGTGATGCAAAGGGATTGATTAACCTTGACATTGCCCCTCTATCAACCTTGTGAATTTTACACCCTTGGTGATTATCTCTTTCAATGGCAAAGGATTAAGGCAAAAAGTGTGCTAAAAAACAAAAGCATGTTCAATCTTAACTTCAAAAGATGGATTTGCCACCTTAAATAATATTTTTGCAGGAGCACCATTTGAATTTTTCAAATTGCAAATCTCATGTGAATGGACAAAATTCCTAATGGGGTTATTTCTTGGAATCCATGGATACCTTTAGGAGCTGCTTAGATGATGGCAATTAGCTAAGCAATGTCAATTTTGTTAAATAAAGGTTCATCAATTGTCAAACATGGGATCTTAATGGAAGGCAAAACTTAACTTGTGTTACAAATTTCACAAAATAGTTAGCATGTCTAATGTTTTCACATTCATAATTTTATTGGAGAGAGTCAAGATGTCGAAATTATTAGAGGAATAAGAAGTTGAAGCTAAGAATTGGATTTTCAAATGTGATTGTAACATGGTGGAACATATGTTAATTTTTGAAATAAAAGGACATCATGTCATGAAAAGGTGTGAAGTGATTGTGTGGCACCCATTTACATCGAGGATAGGTCTTCAAGATGTATGGACCTAGATTATTTTTAAAGGATGTTAAATAAGGTATTTTTTATATAATGGATGCTCTACTAGCCCATTTGTATATCTAAAATTGATTAGTTTTTAATGTCATTTTACATTATGCAAAAGGTTGAAAAGACCATTGCAACTTTTATGAAGGATTTGTTTCATCACACCTTTTATCATATGGGGGAAGCTCTAGATCAAGGATAATAATATAATCTTAAATTATTTTGATAGCTTGTTGATTAAGGATTAGAAATGTAAAAAGTAGTTGATAAAAACTTGGTAGGAAAGCTCAAACAGTTCAAGTGGGTATAAACTCCTAGATGGGGTGACTGGAATTAACCTTGGTGAAGATCAAGGCTTGTTGTAATGTAGTTATGGCTTGGAAGAGAAGGAAAAAGTGAAAGGAATTGGTGTGATGTCTAGAAAAGAAAGTAGCGTTGGCAAAAATTTAGCTTCAAATCAACCCCAAAAATGTAAAGGTGAAAAACATTATATCAAACTCCCAACAAAGATTGACATAGATTTTACTATGAAATTTCAAGGCACAAAACAATGTGTCAACTTTCAATTAATGGAGATACAAAGACACTTATTCTAATACCTTCTTCCAATTCCATAAGGGAGTACACATGAAAGCAACAATTTGGGGATTGATAAAAAAAATGGCAAGGAGTTGGTCATTGAAGGAAAGTTGATTACTTACATCTTTGGTTGTTATAAGAAGTTCTACATGGTTGAGGCTATGGATGATTTAGATGATTTAGTTTTGGAAGCAAGGAACATTTATTTAAGATGAATTTTAGTCAAGGTGAGTGGAGAAATGAATGTTGAGCTTACAAAGGATTTGGCTCTAGAGAAAAGTGGAAAGGGTTATTCATGTTTTACCAAAAGCAAATCGATTAACTAAGATAATATTTTGACAATATTTTTAGGATAATTTAGAGGCCACATCTACATCTGAGTTGGAAACCTTGAACAAAAATTTGGGAGGGAGAATGTTAACAAACCTAAACAAAGATGTGATTAGTCTAATTCTTAAGACAAAGGATAAGACATTAATTGGTAATAGGAGGCCAATCACCTTTTTAGGGTGTGTATATGTGACTTTAGTTAAAATTATAGTTAAGAGATTACATGATTTTCTACTTTCTATAATGAAATCTAATTAAATCGAGTTTGTAGGCGGGAAGAATATTCTTGATAATATTTTTTTGGCTAATGAAACCATAGAGTGAGCATGATTTAACAATCAAAAATTGGTTTTACTACTATTGGATTTTGAAAAAACATTTGATAAAATAAATGAAGGTTTTTTATTTTCAACCTTGAAAACGTTGGGATTTAATGATTATTGGACTAAATGGGTTTTTGCATTATACTTGGGTGCCACTTTAATAATGGAAGTTCATGGTGAGATGAGTGCACCTTTCATATTGTTTGTATCTATTAGACAAAGTTGTCTTCTTTCACTATATTTATTCATCTTAACAATAAATGTTTTGGGTTACATGTTAGAAAATCTTTGGGGTCACCTCACCAAATGGGGACATAATCTAGGACCAATCCTTTGCCAATTATATGACTTTATATTCAGAAGGTTTTGATTTAAACATAGAAAGAGTTAAACTAGTTTTCGACATCTTTTGTATAGTTGCATGTATTGATAAATTGGGCTAAATTAGATAGAATTTGGGTATCTAAAGTTCATAGGAACATGGATTAAGGTAGACACAACAATATAAAGTGGATTCCTCAAGGTCAAGGTATTAGGTACTTGGGACTATTAATAGGCTTAGCGATCAATTTTGAAAAATTGTTGCAATCGATCCAAGTGAAGTTGATTGGTTGGTCTTCAAAAAAGTTGTCCTTAGCAAATACATTGCTAGTAGTAAACTAGGTTTTGCATGCATCATATGGGTCACAACAACCTGCTAAAGTCCTACTTTAAAAATGTGTAAGCAACTAAAAGTATTTATCAAAAACTTTATTTAGGGAGGACATGTCGAAGGGCAAGGGGAAAGTTAAATGGGACACTATTATTTTGTTGCAAAGATTAAGAGGTCTTGGGAATTTTAGACCCTTAAGTTCTATTGCATTGTTAACTAAGCTTTTGATTAAAGGCTTGACACCTATGGGATGAACTTTGGAAGGGTTTGGTCAAATGAAGAGTAGATTTGATTTAGCCAAGCAAGAAGGTATGACAATGTATGCCTTTTGATCATCATTATTTTCAACTGATAAGTTCAAAAAATCAGCTTACTATTTGTGGAACATGGTGTTAAAAGCACAAAAGAAGGTGAAAGGGAACATAGCCAAGCAAGCTCTGGATGGTTTAGAGGTCTTAATACAACCTTTGTTTGGCAATCCAAGTATGACTAGTGGTGGGGGTGTTCCTTATAGGTTGAGCGATACTATTGAGATCCAACAATTGGCCATGGTAGGCTACACTATTGTAAGTGGGATGTGGCAAAACAACAATGGAAGTCTTTGAAAGAGGTTGGAATGCATGTAAGGAACATGCATGAACAAGTGGTAGAGATCGGATTTTGGGCTCAATACCTTGGAATTGGAGGATAACAGAGGTCTCTTTCAAATTTGGGAAATGGGTCGACGATGGATTTATGATAGCAGATCATCAGTTCTAATGGGTGCACAGAATTTTGGTGGTACATAAGGGTGAATAATGGAAGTGATTGAATTCAAGAGATGTTTTGTTTTAGGGTTATTGGTGCTCATTCACTAAGAATTTCATCTGGTGGCTTTAAACATCTAAAAGTTCTATTCCATCCTAAAAATTCCAGTTGTTTTGTGACTTTTAAGAGGAAAGGAGACTCTGATGGGTTTGGGAGACTACAGGATTTTCAGAGAATGTATTGTGGAGAACCTTCAGTGGGATCTAGGGGAGTGGAATTGGGAAGATCAGTTTACCTCAGCGGAGAGTCTACTTTCTATTGGTATTTTGCCAAATGACGGTATTAGACAGACAAGTTGTATAATGAACCTTGTGCATGGATGAGAGAATTATTATTAGGTGGCTTTTCAGAGGATCATTTGGAAATGTATCATCAAGTGCATCTGGCATAACTCTTGGCCAAAGAAGGTCCCAATTCTGTTGTGGTTAATTCCTAATGGAGGATTACAAGTGGGTTCTTGGCTAGCCAGGATGGGTCAATCTTCAAATTGCCCAATATGTCACAATGGATATCCATCAAATCACCATTGCATTGTATCATGGATTGTGAACGTGTACAATATTATGCATCGGAGAACGTCGAATTGGGAGTCTCATGTGAAGGGATCACAGCAATACCTGGGCTCATCTTATAGTGGGCAGAGATTGTTTGTGATTCTAAGAGCATCTCCAACGGTGCTCAGTATGTGATTCCAGACAGTAAGATTTATTGTGCAAACGTCGAAATGTGCTGGTTTAGCTCAGGAAATTGGTTTTTCTGCACTAAATTCATGCAGCTTGCCGAGGCTGGTGAAAGGCACAACACAGTAGTGCACCTCCCAAAAAGAGTGTAATGAATTGCACCTGACTGCGGCTCAGTATTTCTGATTGGTTGATCACAATGATTGGTCCAGGTGTGGTTTGCTATTAGGAGTCCCCCATGTATATGCACTTCCAATTTCAGTTTTATTGGTGGGGTTGCCCAAAAAAAAAAAAGCTAAACTTAGACATTTAATTTTACTATCCAGAGTTACATACTGAGCACCGTTGGAGATGCTCTGATAATGCTAGCTTTACTACTAACAACAGTGCCTTCCATTTTGATAAGCAGCCAGTTGACATTCTATTAGTCTTCTGAGCGCTTTTCCCCTTTGGTTTGTTTGAGAGATTTATTTTAAAATTATTGGGAACAGAGTGGGAAAACAATCTCAAACCCCCCTAGCCCCAAAGGGAAAAAAATGGGCCCACCTGAGTGTATGTTGAGCCATTGGATACCTGAAATTATTATTCCTAAAATTGTTGGGTCTCCTTTTGTTTGTTTATATATATATACTATTTTATTTTATTAATTTTTTGAGGGGGGAACAAATGGACAGAAAAATCCATTGCACAAAAGATTTGTCTCCATTTTTTGGCCTAGGGTAATACCCATTCCTAAGAAGATGGGTATGGAGGGTTTGTGCCTAGAAACAATGGAAAAAGACAACAATGCACAACACACTACCAATGCCCTCACACTTCCAAATAAGATGATCACTTTTTTGCACAAAATAAGCAAAAATGATACCTGGATGATGATGCCATGGATGCTCAATTACAAGGGGTTTGGTCCAGGGGTGTACAAAGATTGCTTGGCCAGGACTCTGTTGGATTTTTGCTCAAGAGTGGTTTGTGGGTCTAGGGTTTTGTGGTTTTTAGTCTTTAGTTCACATTTGATCAAAACTTTGTCCCCAAGTGGGAATAGGGAGTTGGAGGCTTGGGGTAACCAATGTATGTTAGCAAGCTCAGGGGCTACTGTGTTTCTCCCTCTTAGGTTCTGGAAAGAAGGAAAATGTCATACATAAAATATCAAAATGTTGCACTCTCAATTATATGACATTTAGGGTTTTAGTGTCATAATACTGCAGCTATTTGAAATCTGATCAATACCATACCCACATAGCAAGGTCATATATGTTGAAACAAATAATTAATTAATTTTGAAAATTAAGGTTTGCCTAAAAAAAATTTAATTTTTTAATTTTTTGGAATTGAAAAAAAAAAATCTCTGTTGAAGGCAACATTTTTTTTGCTGTAGGTGATTGCACCACCTTAAACCTAATCCTCTACCCTAATCTTACTTAGTTCGTCTCTTGGGAATGATGTATGTATTTGTATTTGTATGTATGTATTGATTTGCATATGGGAAGAAGAGAGTACACAATGGCTCAGCAATAGTGCATAGATTCTAGAAAAAAAAACATTAGTCACATGGGGTGTGAAACTTGGACATTGTCAAAAATGCATTTTACAACCATGTTTTTTTTCTTGGAATTTTGAACTATTTTTCTTTTTTTTAATATATAATTTCAATATTTCATTTTTTAATGAACCTACTATGCATGTACAATACAAGACATACAACATATCACAATTGATACAATGTATTGCAAATTAATAAAATATTCATTCTAACATTGATATTCATATTTAATATAACCAAAGAAGTTTTGAAATAAGAATTCAAAGTTTTTTTTAACAATGTCTATTAAGATTAACAACACTAAGTTTGTTAAGTTTTCTTATCATCCCTTACATCTTCTTCAAATTGTGTTTGCCTGGGTCTTCATATTGTGACAAAACCTCTTTTGGGAGCTTTGACTTGTAACACATTTTAAAGGAAGCTATTAGGGTTAATGGTTGCATTACATTGGTCATAAAAAAAACAAAGTTAAATTGTTCAAGGAAATAATGCAAACAACTTGGATTTTGATCACCTACAAGGTTGGGGAAGACATCCAAAGAGAGGAGATTGAAGAAGAAATGTAAACCCTAGTTAGAAGGAAAAAAATGTTTGCTAATCAATGTTGTAGAAAGAAAGTGAAAGAGAATAAGATTCTAACAGGTGTGAGAGAATCTAATAGAGAAGGATTAGACGGAGTGAATCAATTCATTAGAAATTTAGAAAGAAAGTAAAAGAGAGTCGGGATTTTGTAGGTTTTAGAAAATGAGATAGAGAAGCTTGAAGCGATGTGAGTGGGTTCAGATATGCTAACATTAAATGCAAGCAGAGAAAGAGTGATAAAAAGAGGTTAAGTTTTGACAGTTTAAAGAAAGAAAGGGGATGAGATACTAAAATAATTGAAAGGAGTGAAAGAAAGGGATTCTAACATACTAGAGAAAAAAAAAATTCTAATAGACTAAAGAGAAAAATAAAGAGAGGATGAAATTCTAGCAGACTTGAAAGAGTGAAAGAATGAAAGAGAAGCTTGAGGCGATGTGAGTGGGCTCAAATACATTGACATTGAATGTAGGTAGAGAGAATGAGAGAGAGGTTAAGTTCTAACAGACTAGAAAAAGAGAAGGGGGAATGAGATATTGACATAATTGAGAGTAGTGAAAGAGAGGCATTTTGACAAACCAAAGAGAGAGAGAGAGAGAGAGAGAGAGAGAGAGAGAGAGAGAGAGAGAGAGAGAGAGAGAGAGATTTTGATAAACTAGAGAGAAAAACAAAGGATGAGATTCTGACAAGCTTGAAAGAGTGAAATAATGAGAGAGAAGCTTGAGGCGGTGTGACTGGGTTTGGATACGCTAACATTGAATGCAAGCACACAGAGAATGAGTGAGAAGTTAAGTTCTAACAAACTAGAAGAAAAAAAAGGGATGAGGTATTGACATAATTGAAAGGAGTGACAGAGAGGGATTTTGACATATTAGAGAGAGAGAAAAGGGGGTTCTAATATACTAGAGAGAAAGACAAAGAGAGGATGAAATTTTGATAAGCTTGACATAGGATGAAATTTTGACAAAGTCTACTCAATGAGATTTTAGCAGAGTCTACAAAGGATGAAGATGAGATTCTAACAAAGTCTATTGAATGCAAGTCTAGAGAGTGTGAGAAAGAAAGGATAAATTTTGATAAATTAAAGAGAGAGAAGGATTCTAATGGACTAGAGAGAAAGAGATTCTGAGAGATTACAAAAATGATAAAATTTTAACATAATTGAGAGAGTGAAAAAATTTGGGATTTTGACAAATTAGATAGAGAAAGAAAGAAAGATTTTTTTTGGGTAGGGAAATAGGAAGATAGTTTATTTAGAAATTAAAATTTCAAGCAAAATGAGAAATATTACAACTTGAATCGATAGAAAAATTTGGCATTTGATCTCAGGTTATAAAAATTATAGGTGGAATACATCTTGGGTCTACTGTGGGGTTGGTGGGATATGTGTGTTACTATACATGTTATCTTCAGAATCAAAACTAGATGATAGGGGAGTGGATTCAACTAGGTTTGGAGTTCCATGAACTTTTGCAAGGTTTGAAGCTCACCCTCAAATCACATTTTGAGGGATTGCCTTGGGGTATGACTAGTGGCTACATGTTGGAGGTAAGATTTATCATTGATTCTAACTACCTCCAATGCGTTCCAAGGAACACTTTCACCCACAATGAAAAACCAAGGTTTGTTTATTTAACAAAACTACCAAAGCATTAATGGGGTCAATGGCAACAAAGTGAAAACGTGTGCAAGTACTATGGAATTTGGGAGAAGAGGCAACAATGTACACTTTGTTTCCAAGCATGTTTCCAGGAATGGTTTTTGGGTACACATAGGGTCATCAGGTTTTTGGGTCAAATTAGGGCTTGCAAAATGATATGAAGTAGTTGCCTTCTTGCGGGATTGAACTAACTATGTTTCACCTATCGTTTGCACAAGGTTATAAACTTTGCAACAAAGAATGCAAAAAGATGAAATAAACATGGAAAAAGACCACACACAAAACCAAAATGTTTCCCAAATTGTGAAGCTTTTTGCACAATCATAGAAAACCTCATCTTTGTTTACTATGACCATGGCTTTGGAAAGTTAACCCTAACATGGCAAGTGAGTTGCAATGAAACTTGCGTGATTGTTAACAACACTACAAAAAAAAAATTTGTCAATGCTCCTCTTACATGACAACCCTCCGTCCATAGTCCTCTTGCATGATGACGATGGTGAATGGGGTGTGAATAAGCCTTTGGGGGCTTTCGACTTTTCTTGTTGCTCCGACCTTTCATTAACTCAAAGATTCTACACCTAACCCATTCACTTAAGACCTTCACACTTGTTCACACAAAAACTTTACACACTTGTAGTTCAAACATTTCTCATTCACAGTAATCGTCACTCACTCAAAAACTCTACACCTCATATTCACAGCTTGAAACATTTTTCACTCATAGATGAAGTTGCTACTCTATCAAAGCACACGAGAAACAAAAACCGTACCATCAAGGTGCACATGAGGGAAAAAGAAAAAACACAAAGTGGAACTCATGGAAACACTGAAATTAGTGCATTTTTGAGTTTCACCTTGTAATTTTTTCCTTTGTTTTCAACTCCCCCTGGCTCTTTGATTGCGCCTTGAGTTTTGGTGACTTTACAGATAATTTTATTGTTTCAAAAAAAATTAATAACATTAGTTTTGATTTGAGTTTTCACAAAATCATCATATTTTGATGACCATGAATTAAACTATATTTCATTTTATTAGTTTTGTGTAAAGCTAATAATTTCGTGAAAAGAAAATTAACTAACAATTCTCACACAATAATTTAATCATCATTTCTCTATCAATTAGTAAAAGATGACACCAACAAAATCATCTTCACATTCATCTAATGCATCAAAATCATATAATACAAATAGTTATATCTATAACTCAAATATGCAATTATAATTCCATTTTCAACTTGACAAAACATGAAAATACCAACATCTCAAGACCACCAACTATGATAAATCGAATCTTCATTAAATGAAAAGCCAATCAAAGTAACTTCAATAAAATTATCCTATCAATCTTCAAATGTAACTTATCATAAAATCACCTTCCAACATGTAGTCATACATATCCTTATATCACATCACAAATGAACATTAAAAAGACATTCAAATACACTTTCATGTCTTCTCTTTGTTTAATTGTTAACCTTGCCCCCCCTAGCTCCATTTGTCACACAATATTAATGTAATGAAAACATGGTGAAGAAAAACTCAAGTGACCAATTTTCACCCAAAATTTTATGTTGATTATTCACCACCTAGTGAACATGAGTTTCATCAACTAGTCAACCTGACACGAACATAACACAATTAATGTGCAAATGCAATAAAAACATGACCAACACGTTCTCAGTTCACTCCACAAATGCACCCTTCTTCTTCAACCTTTTGACATTCATATTATACAACATTTATGACTCAAGTTTACAAATGTAATTTTTCTGTAATCTTCACATACAACTAAAAGTTCCAAGATTTCAACTTTGACAATTTCAAAAGAAAAATAAGAAGAAAGAACACAACTTTAAAAAAATGAAACCACAAAGTTCACAATGAAAGGAAAAACTTTTCAATTTGCATTGGACAACCATGGTGGACCCCATTAATGTCATGATTCACAAATTTGGAATGTGTTCATGGGTGAAATCATCCACATAATGGTAATAGAAATGTGGACAAATTTCAATCATGTGGATAATTTTACTCCATGTTGCGAAATTTCATCATTTGATTAATTTCATCAATGTGATAAATTGACAAACATAATTCATCCATGTGGTGATTTATATTTTATCCACATGTGTTAATTTCATGTTTTTAATCAATTTTATCCATGTTGTCAAAGTTCGATCATGTAATTCATTTCATTGTATAATCAATTAATTTTTTGTGATTATTTGATGTGGTCACATTTCATCCATCTATAGATGCTTGTATTTTTTGATTAAATACATTCATAAACATTTTTTCATCCATTTGACGTACTTGATTGTTGACTTTAATTGAGATTTTATTTCATTCATGTTGTCAAATTTTGTTCATTCAATAACCTTTACCTTTTTCTTTCATCCCTTAGTTCTTTCCAACTTTTGTCTTCTTTCTTCCCCTTTCCCCTTCATCCCACTCTTTCCTTTCATCTTCCTTCCCCCTTCCTCTCCCTCTATTTGCCCAATTCTTCCTTTTTTTTTCTTGATTAAAAAAACATCATGCTTTGTAAGAGACCCTTCTCAAGTGATGAGTTTCCTTTCATTGTTGTTCAAGTTATTTGTTTTGTGTTTAAGAATTGAAAGGTTTTGTCTATTTTAATGATCTAGAGCCCTTAAAAAACACATGTGAATTCATGAAAAAATACATGAGAATTGAAAAGGGATGCTAATAGGAATGTATGTATGTGCACTTCAAATAGACTAGTGGGCCTTTGTGCAACTCACCCAATTGTCATTATTTTGAAGGCTCAAACGGATACAACTTTTTAGAAGGACTCTTTAAGTCTTTGTTGTATAAGAAAAGTCTTGATTGAAATGATCAATTTTTTAATTTTTAATTAATTTTCAATGATTTTTTTTAACTTAATAACTTTTGATCCATTAATTCGAAAATTATGAAACGATGAACATGCACAATGTCTCATCAAAAGCTTTCAGAAGATATCCAAAATGCAACAAGGGTTTGGGAGAGTCAAGGTGTGATCACAAAACAAAACAAACACCTATCTTAAAATATAGATAGGCATGGCTTTTTTAACTAAATAAAATTTTTAAAAATGAATTAAAAAAAAAAATTCCCCCTTCTTCACCCAATTGACCTATTGATTCAATTTTCAATATTTTAAAATACTAAATTTTTTGGAACATGTAAATCCTATGTTGAATAGTAATATATATATCAACTTATGATCCTCAAACTATAAAGCAAATTACATAGACATGTGAAGATACAATATATAAATTTGCACAATTTGCAAACTTCCACCAATTGATCCCTTGAAAAAACTTGAAAAAAAATCCTTGGAATGGATTTGTTGGCCTTGCCTACCAAAGGCAAGGATATTGTGTTTAGATTCATTATAGAGTATAGTAGCTTAAGGGATTTTGGCCACTAGGTAATAATAGGTCTATTTTTACATGAGGCTTTTTGAGAGATGAGGATTTTGGCTTGTGTTGAAACTTGAGATTAGTTATAGAGTTATAATTATATCTTGAAGGATTTTGGCTTTTGTTTAGAGGATTGTTTCGAAGATTATATATTTGCATGGTGAAATATTTGAGTTTCCATAATTCTTCTGCAAAACTTCTTCCAGTTTTCAAAGGTTTCCAACATTTGGTCTGTCTAACAACAGGAAGGAAGGCTTAGGTCTTGTGTGACTAGGTACTCTGCAATGGGAGGAAGAGTTGGGGTAGGGGTTCATGTGCAAAAACAGAACTCCCTCTTGTACAGTCAGTTAGGAGAGAGTGCAACTCTTCAACAGGGTTGCTGCTCCAGAACTTTCTTCTCTTTGGGTCATAGGCTATTTTGGGGATGGTACCCAGATTCCATGGGATAGGAATAGCAAGCATTTTACCTTTTCCTGAATTGCAAAAGTGTATGTATGTATATATGTATGTATGTATGCATGTGTATGTGTGTATATAAATCAGGAATAAAATCAGATCATGTATCTTTGGTAGGCCCAGTGTCTGCTTTGATTGTGTGAGAAGGGAGCAAAGAAAGAAGAGAGCAGTGAAAGAGAGCTTCCTGAGAGTCAAGTTTGAGGTTCTGGAACAAGGGTGTTGAAGGTGGTAAGCATTTTTCAAAGCATTTTAAAGCATTTTTCTCAAGTGGGTGGATAGTAGGAAGGAAGGTTGAAGGCAAGGGGGAAGAAGACAGGGCAAAAGGCAGGCAAGATGTGTTACGCAGTGGGGTGTAAGCAGTGCGGTAAGACAACATGGGCTGGTTGTGGCAGACATGTGCCAGGGGTGTACAAATCCATTCCTCAAGACAAGGTTTGTTTGTGCAAGGACTGGCCAGGAGTCTCCCTCCCTAAGCAAACCAGTGAGGAGAAGAATACAAGTGATGTGGTGGTGGGTCAGGCTGCAGAGTCTGCTTCTGGAACTGAGTGTGCTGCTGCAGTAACTCCTGCTTCAAAGGTTTGTTGAACATACCCTGATTTCTCCTCCTCATCCTCCTTCACCCCTCACCTTTCTTCCTATTCCCCTTCACCACATGGATTTTGTGTTGAGAATTGAAGAAAGATGCCCAGTTGTTCACATTTGGAAATCACCCATGTGCTTCTTTTGGGTGGGGGGCACATGATGAACCCTGCGTGAAATGACAAGAGTCAAATTTTGCTCAATTCAGGGTCTCAAAAAACCTTTTAGGTCAGATCTCCAGAATGGTAAAATTTCAGTTTCTGCCAAAAGTGTTGCACCCAAGTCCATAATGTAAAATTTGATATGATTGCCATTAGATTTATCTTGTTGAAAAATCTGAAGTATGGGGGGAAGAAATCACATGAATTTTTTCCAATGAATTGAATGACTGCCATAAGTACCCAAAACAAAGAGGAAAAAGTTCAGGTAACAATGGATTGCTGCTTGGATTTCTCAACAGGCAACTTGAAGATGTGTATTCATGGTTGTTGAAGATGGAGCCAATCAATGACAGTGAGAGGAGATCAGAGGAAGGCCTTGCACGAGGGGGGATTTTGAAGTGTTTGGTGTTTGTTCTTTCTTTTTTTGTGAGCAATTTGCTCATCAGATTGGGCAAATGATTGTCTAAGTTGACAGTGAGTGAGAGAGAGAGAGAGAGATTAGAGAGGATTGATATATAGTTTGCTGTGATTTAGTCATAAGCTTTTGGTCATACGAATGTTAAAGTGAACATTTTTACCCCCTCTAGAAGCTGTCTTCTCCAGTGGGTCTTGTTGTTCCTGATTGAAAGAACCCAAATTTGGTGTAAATTGAAATGCTTGGAGTGTTGGATTTTTATTGCTTGGAGTTCATATCTCGTGTTTACATGATTTTAGGTTTGGGGTTGTGTATGTAGAAAGAGCAGCAGAGCCTTGTTGCCAGCTTACCCTTTCCAAAGCTGTTGAGACATGTTTTTGTTTCAAGATTTTCTAGAAACTGGGATTAAACATCAATGCTGAGATGCTATGTATGAGTTGCATTTGTTCAAGGTTGGTGGATCAGCTGCGGGTCAAAATTCGGCCAATCAACCAAACTGGTCTTCTTTTTTGAAGGCAGTTGTCTGGAGGCGTTCAGGAGAGTCTTGATTGAGAGGAAAGGATTCAGAGAGACAGGGTTGAAGAGGCTGAAATCAGAGGAGATGGAGTACTGCCATGAAAGATCTTACAGAGACTAAAGAGATTTTGAATTTGGGAAATGGTTGACATGTGATAAATTCTCTGACTTGTGTGGATATCTGCAATCTATTTAGTACAAGTGTTGATGGTTTGTGGCTGCTAAGTTCAGGTTTCAATAAGGAATGTCTCTATCTCAAACAATTGGAGGTTATGGAATGATTTCATTCAGCTAGTATTTATGGTGTTGTGCAAGTGGTTCTGTGCTCTTTCTGTTTTCTCTGCTGCTCACACTCTTAATTCCACTCAATTTTTTGTTTATGAGCACTGCTTGGTATTGTTTGTTTGAGAGGCATTCTGACATCCAAGTTGTGTGAATCATGATCTGAGTATGATTATTTGAAGTAGGGTCTGATATTTTGTGAGTGACCCTCATAAAAGATACATGACTGGACTCATCATTATGTTAACTTTCACAATGTTGTTATGGAGTTTTCTCTGCAATTTTGTAGACACGTAATTTGGAATGTATCACTCATAGGCAGATTTGCTGAGCTGAGGAGGAAATTTGTGTGAGATAATTTGTGTGGAGAAGCATTCAGACAAATCAATTGTTGTTTGTCTTTTGTTGTATAAATGATGTGAATACATTTATAGCGATTTATGTGGATTGATTTCGTTCTTCTCTTTCACAACCACATTCAGTGGAAGTTTGCTTTCGTATCACAATTACATAAAAATGGGCGTGAATTTGAGTTCAATTTGTGGAAGCAATAAAACAAACAAAGTACCTTTTATCGTGGAATGTGACAAATGAAAATAAAGCATGTGTTTAGGGTTTACAAGTAGCAGGAATAGGATGTAGAAGTATGAGTTTGGTGTGTATTCTTTACTTTTCATATACTCAAAGCTTTTGCATAGACCTTCGAATTTCAATGAACATTCACTATATTGGGCTTCAATTTCTTTTATGTGGGATTGTCTGATCTCAACATGCCACAATTGCAAACTCGCAAACTTGGTGTATGTGCACATTATGTATGTGTGTATGTGCTTTCAAAAACTGTGCATGTGCATGTACTATGGAAATAATATACATATCTAATATTTGGTCATTGGAAAACATCAAGCAACAAACTACACAACATATCGATCAAACCAAAACAACTATCACCTTAAACCCTAAATGATAAACCATAAACATGGCACACTAAACACTATTGGACATGTCTCAAATGTTGTATGCCTAAACTTCGTCAAAAACCATCATGTGTAAACTCAAATAGAGTAAAAGTAGACAAACTTTTTATTCACATATTGAAGTGCAAACATGACACGTACCACATCAATCACAAAAATAGTCATAACATCAAGCAATCTAGAGACATGAATTTATTATTCCATGTCAACTAACAATAGGGAAACATTTCGATCAACACATAGTACATGATGTTTTGTATAACCTATGTCCAATATTTTGATTTAATCAATTCCATTCATGCTTGTATTTTTTTTATTTATGCACTACTTGTGATCAATGATGGGTGGTATCTAGTTGTACACTCTAACCTCTCAACTTGTCCAACATTTGGTGTGATTGAACATTGGGTCATAAAATATAATGTAAAAGACATGATGTGTGAGAAAGGCAATCTCTATTGAGATAATTAAAAACATAAATTATTATGACAATATATTTCTTCCCCACTATGCAATTTCAACATTTCCACTCACTTAATTTCTTATGCATTTTTAGGCCTAGAAAATGTTCTTAATATTTACCTTTTTTTCTTTTCTTTTCTTTTTGTGGTATGCTTTCCAATGCACTTTTGTCGTTGTTTTTACTAACCAATTAAAACCATCACACAAACATCAATAATTTATATGTTGTTGGTGTGGCAACTCTTTTGAGGAATTGACAAATTCACACCATTGATTTCAAATTAGATAATGTGTCTTTTTGTATTCGGAATGAATAGTAATGAAAACTTTGTACTTGAAATTTGACCAAAATTCCAAATTTCTTTATGAGATTGTTTCGATTGCTAGATTTGAAATACAACCAACTTTTACAACTTTTCATGTTGGATCTAAAAACAAAGTTGTGTCATGTTTGATTTGCAACCTTTCAATCTACATATGAATATTTATGGAATCTTGTATGTTGTAAATTAAAATAACTTGTCTTTTTTTGTATATGTACAAAATTTTATATGTGTTGAAATAACGCAACTTTTCTTTTAAAGCTATCTATGGAATCTTGTACATTTTGGATAAATTGTCTTTTTTTCATATTTATTCTTGTACTTTTAATTTCCCTTTTATGATATTTAAATAATCTTGTAGGACTTGGATGTCACATAACTTGTGTTCTTTTCATGTTAGAAACTTGAAACCCACACTTTGACATGGAAGGTTCCATAGGGAGTATAGATGATTGTGCTTTTGATTAATTTGATGAAAAAAGTATGTACAAAAATGATGTCATAGTATCTTTTACATTACCTTTATCCATTTCCATACCATATTTTGGACTAAAAATAAGGTTCCCTCTCACATATTGTATTTTTTTAATTTATTGAAATGTTCACTTACAAAGCTTGGGCTTCACATTGCCTCATACTACCAACAATGGTCAATTCACATAAAATCAAAATATTAATATATTCAAAAATTAAATGACTTTGAAAGAAAGATAATTAGTGACCATACACTAGCAATCCATGATCATATAGATTTTCTATGAAATCATTTTCACTTCATTTATTTTATACATAAAATTTAACCTTTATTTATTATAAATATTAACCTTTCTAGCACCTAGGCTAACATCCCTTGGTGAACTATTTTATTATTATTTCATTTCTTTTAAATGATTTGACAAATAGGTAGGTTAATATCATATGTCTTTGAGTCATATAATAATAATATGAAGCAAAAAAATAATCAAATTATCAAAACACACATCAATAATATATTTTTGTCACAAAGAAAAATACACAAGAAACACATTGAGAAGAATACTAAATCCTACCTTTTTTAGTTCATTAATTTTTTCAATCATTTTGTTTCACATAATAAGGTGAAGTGAACATCATTTGTTGTGTAACATTATAAGTGACTACAAACCACAATGGGGGAAAAGAAAATATGCACATGCCCAAACATAAATTTAAAAAACTCATGACAAAAAAAACTTCATCACAAATCATAACATACTTGATAAAAACACAATTACAATATTTTTAATTTTCAATCAACCCTCATTTTTGTTTTGCGTTTGGAACACATTTTTATTGGATCATTACCAAACTCATTATATGCTTTCACATTTGTTCCCTCCTACTTTTCATACATACAACTTTCACATAACATTTACATAATTACAAGAAATCACACAAATTTGTACAAATCAGGATCTTTGAAACAAAAATAAAATTGCTTGAAAAATAAATAAGAGATTGAGCACCATGGATAGGTTCAAAACAACTTTGCCATGGTTGTTTGTGCATGTGCTAAATGCAAATTCATTTTTCCATTCTCACTTTTTGCATTGACATGTATTCCATTGTTAACAATCTCCTAAATAATGTTAGCATATCCACATGAAGCCTAATTAGACAACACATGTTCATATGTCAATGAAATGACGTTGAAATAACCTAGATATAAATGAATTTTGGCCAAAAGGTAATAGTGGTATGATGCAATGTGCAACATGTAATAAAATATCCTTATTTGTTGTAAAAAAAAAAAAAAACAAAAAAAAATCTCCAAATCTTTTTGAAGCCCAAAACTTAATCATATATCAAATTAAAGTGTGAAAGAACACAAAGATCACAAAAGACATCATTCCATTCCATCCAAAATATATTCCAACCACTAGAGTCTTTTTTGGTAGGACAAGATGAATAATGGACTATAAACTTGTTTTACTTATAGTAAGTCCAAGTTTAATTTGTTGAAATGTTCATTTACAAAATTTGTAAAAAGTACGATTTTTTTTTTAGTGTCCAAGATATACTTGAATTTTTTTTTAAAAATTCGATTAATTGATTTGAAATATTTATCTTTTTTATTTCATATATATATCTCCCAATAATAATAGCATCTAAAAAATGTGTGGAACTTTCCTATATTCAACATCCCTTGATATTAAAAAACACCAAAATCAAATACAAACCAAGGTTGACAAATGAGTGACAGCACATTTAGGGGCATTATTTGGACTATCATAGTTGTGGTTTTAAAAATTTGTAAATGGACGTAAAATGTAAAGTTGTATTAAACATTGAAATTATCAAAATTTTAATTATTCATGTTGCAATAAATTTGAATGAAAATCATATTTAAAAATATGGATGAATTTTAAGAAAAAAATGAACTCATAATTGGCTTTTGAAATGATGACACTATGTTTGTCATATAATTAAAATGAAAAATGTGAACTTAAAAAAAATTCATAGTAATATTTAAATGAATTTAAAAAAAAAAACCATCATCAAAATGAGGAATTTAAAAATAAAATGCTTTGAGACTTTCCCAATACAAGAAATCTGAATTAAAAAGAAATAAAATCCCATGATTTTTGTCATTCTTTATCATTTATAATCCATTTCATTTAAAAATAATCAAACTGTCACATGAATTTTGAAGCCATCATATGTCTAATGATATCTAGAAGGTGGTCTATCAATAACTTTGATTTTAAAAAAAGGATAATCATAATATTTATAGTTTGATCATTATTATAATTGCAAGAGTTTTAGTTAATGTAAGACGTGAAGTTTTCAAAATTTTAAAAGTGACTTGTCCAACAATGTTTTTACCCAAATCAAATGCCAAGATAATAATAGTGAACAATAAATAGTAGGAATATCATTGCTTAATTTTGATGAATTTGAAAACCAAGATGCTTCAAGGATTTTTCATTCCACAACTATGAATTTTAAAAAAATGTAATTGTGCCAATTTTATTGAAAAATAAAACACACCACTAGAAGGTTTGGAAATACAAAAAGGGAGGACCTAGGTTTTAGTTGAATTGCTATGAGTTATATGAGTTAATAAATTACGAAATGATACTAGTATCCTCATTCAACTACCAATGTATACAACGAGTTAGCCATGGGAATGCGATCTGGGTCATGAAAGGGGAGTTGACAAATAATTAAACCTATCATTGTGGTCACCTTAAAATGGAAAATGTTAACATTTTTAAAAAGGCAATGAAAAGTGTTTTCCAAAAGAAAATAAGACAAAATGGAGGACCTTCAAGCCTTTTTGTACCTCAAGCAATGTTGGCACAATCATATAAGAAAACATTTACTTGTTTGTCAAACAACCAAATACTTCAATTGCTAAAAGGATGAATTAATTTGTTGCAATATGTATTTAATTAATTTAAAATTAAATTATTAAATTTTGACTTTTTTAGTTTGGTGGTTAGAATCAAATTTGTTATTGAATCTGAACCAAGAGATTGGAAACATCTAATGAGACAAAATATTATTGATGTATGTTGTTACGTCACATGTCAACTCCCAAATCAAAGGTTTTTTTGCAAATTTCCAATTTTCAAATGGTCATTTGTTAAATCTAAAATTAATTAAATACATGTTTTGGGCATTGGTCACAATAATTTGATTCCTTTGCTTGCACTACTTTTCAAGCAACAAAACCTCGGGTGGAACACAATCAAAGAAATAAATATGTTCATGCAGGATGAACTATGATGACCTTAACTAAGGTGCAAACCCTATCTATTAAGAAAACAATGTTAACTTGTTAATAAAAAGAGTTGGGAGTGACTTAAAAAAAGCACATGTAATCGTTCATGTCTCCTGTGGAAGTTGACCCCTTGAACAATAAGATGGAAAAGGTGTCATGCATTACTTCATGCGTCCATGTATGTTCATTGCCATGGGCACATCACAGAAAGTGGATATCCATTGGGTCAATGGGTTAGGTGCACACCCAATGGATATCCATTGGGTGTGCATCTAACCCATTGACCCATTGGGCTTGCAATTGAAGAATAGGAGAGTCATAGTTAAATTTGAAGTATCATGGGTAAAATTGTTGAAAGCAACTGAAACCTTATGGAAACAAGTTGCATTGTAAGCCATGTACTTGTTCTAAGGCCAAAACATGACAAAATGTGTATTGGGTGTGCATCGGGTAGCTCTTCGAAAAACATACTTAAAAAAAAGGTGTGATGATGCAAATGTTTTGAGATGGAATCTTAAAATCAAGCCATGCTTGTTGACTTGTAAGTTGCTAAATGGGAAGAAAACACACATGTTGATGGTCATAAATAGATCACTAATACGTTAGCACTGTTAAGTAAACTAAAAGAACTTCTTAAAAGGTTTAAAGGCACCATGAATTGCCAGCACAAACATGTTAAATTAGTGATACATATTAAGGAAAGTGGGGGGTGTGCCTCCCAAGTTCAACAATTTTTTTGTTGCATTGAACCTCTTTGATTGCCCCATAATAGAAAGAGTTATGAAAGTTTGGAAATCCCTAATATAAAAATATTTATTACAAACATAAAACCATATAAATCTCAATATTTTGCCTAGATATATAGGTTCCAAGAAAACAATGTTGGTCAAAACATATGGGACAAAAAGAGGTGATTTGGAAAGGGAAGGGGGCGGGGGAGTTGTGTTGGATTTGTGTTGTTCCCACCAAGTTCCCATTGGGTTCCTATCAAGTTTTAAACATGTTTTCCAAGTTCTCATTGTGTTCCACAACACCCCCCCACCCCAATAAAAAAACCATGGGTCTAAGGGGTGGATGGTGTAATTCTTCATTAGCAAAGCAAAATTTCTATTTTCAATTGTGTTCATCAATTATTTTGATCTAGGCTAATGCTTGGACCATGAATTGTGGGCACATAGTAGTAAAGTTATCTTTAAAATTACCTTTTATGTGGCCTACCATTGGGTCTACTTTTGCCATCCCAGGCTAAATTTTGAACCATCCTTAAAGCAACCCATCCATATAGGGGACGGACCAACATGAAAACTCAACACAAGACACACACATCACTCTCTCCAAAGAACATTCTTCTAAGGCTTCTTGCCAAAAAAAACACACACACACAAAGGGGGAAAAAAGAGAGTAGTTCCTTGGAGAGATGTCACAACCTCTCCACACAAGTTTGAAACAACCTCAAGCTCTTCCAAAAATTAGGCTCATTTGTGACACAAAAACGAGTTTGGGTCCCCCATTGGACCACACACACACACACACACACACACACACATATATATATATATAATTCCCATTCCCATGAGGCTTTAACAAAGCTCAAGAATTGCACATGCAACACACACATTTGTCCAAATCACCACCAAACTAGTTTGAACATGATTTGCGACTTAAAAACGAGCTTAAGTCCCTATTGGACTCTATGCAAAATTCCCATGCTACTTTGATTTGGGCATCATATATTGGCTATTTTTTATGGGATCCAAGTACACCAAAGTTTATGGATAACTCTGATATGAAATAAAAGTTGCTCCCAAAACTTTTGAATATATACATAGAGAAACTATCAATAACTCTATAAGTTACTCTAGTTATGAACTTGGTGTTTTTTTTTCTTTGAATAATTCACATTTTGCTTCAACAAAAGAATTGGTAGAAATTGTTGGGGACATATATGAATCCAAGTTGGAGCATCACAATGACACTCACAAGCAACTCATCATATAAGTCAAAAAGGAGGGAGGGTGTCACTCCCATGTTTGGAAGTTAAAGAAAGCTAGTGGGGACAATTGAGGAGTAGTGTGATTTGGTCTGATTTGCCAAGCTCAATTGGGAGCAAATGGTCGCCTTATTTTGCCAAGCAAGTGGTCACTAGATGACAAAGTTTTTTTTTTTTTTTTTTTTTG